>Ga0181538_10000184_pt1 | contig 71755 bp, 59 predicted proteins | sample PEATcosm2014_Bin_40_FD_119773 | JGI IMG/M metagenome (GOLD analysis project Ga0181538, IMG submission 119773) | Peatland microbial communities from MTU Mesocosm Facility, Houghton, MI, USA - PEATcosm2014_Bin23_30_metaG | ecosystem: Environmental > Terrestrial > Soil > Wetlands > Peat | place... | reverse complement strand
TGTCGCCCGTGGCGGCGGTCCCGCACGTCGAGTCGTCGATCAGGTTGTAGCCGAGCGAGGTGAAGGTGCTGGGGCTGCCCAGGAAGCAGTTCGCGGCAGAGCCTCCCGAGGTGCCACCCGCCAAGATGCTGTCCGCCAGGCTGTCCACTTGGTCATCCCGGAGGTCGATGTTGCCGCCGGAGATCGCACCCCCAGCCGAGTTCGCGCTGAAGGTGTCGAAGGCAAAGGTCGTGGCGTAGGTGCTCGAGAAGCCCTGGAGCGCCCCGACGGCGTGACCGCTCGGGACGGCGTGACCGCTCAGGACGGCGTGACCGCTCGGGACGGCGTGACCGCTCGGGACGGCGTGACCGCTCGGGATATCGGGACCGCCCACCGGCCCGCAGTTCTCCGACACGTATCCGCCGCCGTCGCCCGCCGCAGTGTTCCCCGTGATCGTGTCGTCGATGATGTTCATCTGAGGGCAGGTGTCGGAGAAGAAGCCGCCCCCGTCGCCGCTGTCGCCTGCATCATCGGTCCCGGCCGCGGTGTTGCCATTGATCGTCGACGCCGTGACCGCGAGAGTCCCGCTGTCGTCGGCCCAGAAGCCGCCACCGAAATCGCCGGCGGTGTTGTCGCTGACCGTGCTGCCCGTGATGTCGACGGCGGCGCCGTCCTCCCACACGCCGGCACCGAATTCAGCCTGGTTGCCGCTTATGGAATCGTCGGTGAAGTTCGCCGGCCCGAGCTTGTCGTCGGCGACGAGGTACACCCCTCCACCACCCGTGTTGGAGTTGCTGGAGCTCGAGGGCATGTTGCCCGAAATCGTGGTGTTCGAGACGGTCAGCGAGCTGTCGGAGAACTGCGCGATGCCGCCGCCATCGGCGCTGTTGCCGAGGATGTTGTTGCTGATCTGGGAATCGTCGATGTTCACCACCCGGTTCGTGTTGTCCGAGTCACCGATGGCAATTCCGCCGCCGCCGCCGATGCTGCTGCCGGCGACCGAGTTCCCGTCGATCGTGGCTCCAGAGATCGTCACGGTCGAGGACCCCGATGCGGAGACGTCGATGAGGATCCCTCCGCCACCGAGGCTGCCCGCCTCAGTCTGTTGGTTCTGGCTCACGCTCCCGCCGTCGATGGTCAGGGGGTCGCCGCCGGTGGAGTAGACACCTCCACCGCCCTCCCCCGCAGAGTTCGAATCGACGGTGCTGTCGTCCAGGGTGAGAGAGCCTCCCAGGGAATAGATGCCGCCGCCCTCGTTTGCCGCGGTATTGCCGGTCACCGTCGAGTCGGTCAGCGTCAGCGCGCTCTGTGCGAGGATGCCGCCGCCGTCGCCCGGGCTCGGGTCACTCAAATCGGTTGGCGTCGGGTCGCCACCCTCGAAGGTGACCCCCGACACGTTCAAGGCACCATTGACGAGGTCGAGCACCCTGATGTTGTCAGAGCAGTTTTGTTCCCCGACGCCGCACTGGGCCTCGACGATGGACACCGAAGACCCTGCCCCCGTGATGTCGACGGTGCCACCGACCGTGTTGAGCACCAGGTCCCCGTTCGCGGGGTCCACGGTGTAAGCCCCGCCCGGAGCAGTCGGGTTGTTGTGGACGGTCGACGGATCCGGCAGGGAGATGTCGACCACGCCACCCTCTTCGGCCGCTGCATCGAGCGCGGCCCGCAACGAGCAGTCGGTCTCGGGAGTCGTCAGGCAATTTCCCAGGTTAGGCGACGCCGGGTCGTTGGCGTCGTTCACGGTGATGCTCGTGACGGCTCCGGCGGGCGAGCTGTCGATGAGCGCAGCCCCGAGACCCACGGCACCGCCGACTCCGAAGGCGATCACGGACAACGACGCGACGTAACGAGCGACGACCTTCACCAGGCTCTCCTCACGGGTGATCCACGCTGTGAACGCAGCGGACGGGACGACATCGACCGTAGCCTCAAGCACCTGGTCAAACAAGGATTTCACACACGCCGTCACGTCTCCCGGGATCCGGGGTCGGATCGCCGCCCGGGACGTCAGCGGGTCACGAGCGACGTCAGCGGATAACGAGCGACGTCAGCCGGTCACGAGCGACGTCAGCGGATAACGAGCGACGTCAGCCGGTCACGAGCGACGTCAGCTGGTCACGAGCCCCGCGAGCTCCGATTCCTCACCGGGCGTGGTGACCACCGTGAGCACGTCACGCCAGCGCAGCCACTCGAGGTTCCATTGGTGCAGTTGCACCGCCGCGTCGAACCGGTTCAGCACGATGACGACGGGTACGTGCAGGGCGTTCGAGGCGTCGAAGGTCAGCCGCACCGAATTGATCGTCCCCAGCCCCGCGTCGGCCACCACCACGACGATGTCGGGCGCAAGAGCAGCGCACAGTGCGAGACAGTCCCCGTCGGCGGCAAGCGGTGAGCGCACCCCGCCCGCCGTCTCGACCAGACCGACGTCGACGGGCTCCTCCGGCCAACGCAGCTCGCCCATCAGATCAGCGATCCCGAAGGCCGGGCGCCCCAGCGCCGCGGCCGCCATCGGAGGGGCCATGGGTGTCTCGTACCAGCGATGCGGCGCACACACGTCCTCGGCCGCCTCGCCGCTCGCCGCCCCGAGCACGGCGGCATCACGGGCCGCCGGCTCGTCGGCGGGATCGAACGACTGCGCCGGCTTGCGCGCGGCCACGGTCGCACCCGCCACGCGGAGATCGGTGAGGAGCCGGGCGGCCACCCACGTCTTGCCGACATCGGTGCCGGTGCCGACCACGGCCACCAGCCGGCGCGGTCGCATCCCCATCGGCGGCACGACGCTCAGAGAGCGGCGGCGGGGCGGCGCAGGCGGAGCAGCGCGTGCAGCAACCGGTCCACGTCCTCGTCGCCGTGCGCGGCGGACAACGTGACCCGCAGCCGGCTCGTCCCGACCGGCACCGTGGGCGGGCGGATGGCCGGGACCCATAGGCCTTCGTCGAGCAGTGCGGCCGACGCATCGAGCGCCGCCTGCTCGGGCCCGAGGACGATCGGGATGATCGGGCTCGGGTGTCCGGGCGGTGCGAGGCCGGCCTCCACGACACGGTCGATCAGCGACGCGAGGCGGCCCGTCAGGGCCGACCCCTCGGCGGAACGCAGGACGCGCAGCGCCGCCAGCGCAGCCGCGGTATCGGCCGGCGTCGGCGCGGTCGAGAAGATGTAGGGGCGGGCCCGGTTGACGAGAAGGTCGATCACGTCGCGTGACGCCGCCACGAAGCCGCCGAGCGAGCCCAGCGTCTTCGACAGCGTGCCGACGCGCACGACCGCTCCCCCGCCAGCCCGGACGGTGGGCGGGAGGTCGGGGCCGAGGACGGCGTGGGCCTCATCGAGGACGAGCAGCGCCCCGTGGCGGCCGCACAGGTCGAGCAGCTCGTCGACCGGGGCCACGTCCCCGTCCATGGAGAAGACCGAGTCGCTGACCACGATCGTCGGCGTGGCGGAGGCGGATCCGGACCGGGCCGAGAGCAGCTCGTCGAGATGGCCCATGTCGCGATGGCGGTACACGGCGAGCGGCGAGCGGGAGAGCCGGCAGCCATCGATGATGCTGGCGTGGTTCAGCTCGTCCGAGAGCACACCGACGCCCGGTCCGCCGAGCACGCACAGCACGCCGAGGTTGGCGGCGAACCCGGTCGGGAAGGTGACGGCGGCCTCGGTCCCCTTCCACTCCGCGAGCGCACGCTCCAGGGTGCTGTGGATGGGGCGCGAGCCGGTGACCAGCCTGGATGCGCCCGAGCCAGCCCCCCAACGGTCCAGCGCCTCGTGCGCCGCCGCCACCACGGCGGGGTGCGCGCTCAGGCCGAGATAGTCGTTGGACGCGAACGACACCACCGCGTCGCCCTGCAGCACGCCCGCCGGCCCGCGGGCGTCGAACTCCTTGGGCGCGCGCCAGCGGTCCTCCTCGACCACGACGACGAGCTGGGCCCGGATCCGCGCCTCCCAAGCGCCCACGCCCACGCCCACGCCCACGCCGGAGCCGGAGCCGGCGCCCACGCCGGAGCCGGAGCCGGAGCCGGAGCCGCTCATGCGCCGGGGGCTCCGACGCCGCCACGGCCGGTCACCTCGTCGAGCGCCCCATCCAGAGCGTCGACCATGCGGACCACCTCGTCCACGGTGACGGTCAGCGGCGGCATGAGCACGACGACGTCGCCGAGCGGACGCAGCAGCACGCCCCTCGATACGGCACCGGCGCACACCCGCCGCCCCCAGCGCAACCCCGGCTCGGGCGGATCCAGCTCGACCCCGACCATCAGCCCGCGCTGACGTACGGCGCGCACACCCGCACGGCCGGCGAACCGTTCATTGAGGAGGACCGCCAGCTGCTCGGCCCGGGCACGCACGTTGGCGAGCACGTCCCGGGACTCGATGAGGCGCAGGTGCTCGAGCGCCACGGCGGCGGCGAGGGCGTTCCCGCCGTAGGAGTGCCCGTGGTAGAAGGTCGACGGCCCGAGGTCGGGGCCGAGGAACGCGCCGAACACCTCGCCCGACGCCACCGTGGCCGACATCGCCAGGTACCCGCCGGTGATGCCCTTGCCGAGGCAGAGCAGGTCGGGCCGCAGCCCGCACTGCTCGGAGGCGAACAGCGTCCCCGTCCGCCCGAACCCGGTCGCCACCTCGTCGCAGACCACGAGGACGCCCGCCTGGCGGCACGCCTCGCCGACCTGCCGCACATCGGACGCGGAGGCGCACAGCATCCCCGACGCACCCTGCACGAGCGGCTCGAGCACCACGGCCGCCAGCTCGCCGGCGTGCGCGTCGATGGTGGCGCACGCCTTAGCCGCCCATCCCGGGTCGGCATAGCCCGGCGTGCGGATCACCGGGAAGCACAGCGGCTCGAACACCGCGCTGAACACGCCGCCGTCGCCGAGCGAGAGTGAGCCGATGGTGTCGCCGTGGTAGGCGTCGCCGAGCGCCAGGAACCGCGTGCGACCCTCGACACCCCTGTTCACCCAGTACTGGTAGGCGATCTTGAGCGCCTGCTCGACCGCCACCGCACCGTCGGCCGCGAAGAGGAAGTGCGGGTCGTCGACCGGGACCACACGGGCCAGTGCCTCGGCCAGCTCGACGACGACCGTGTTGCCGTTGCCGAGCATGGTCGAGTGGGCGACCTTGGCGGCCTGGGCCGCGAGAGCCGCATTCAGCTCGGGGACGCCGTGGCCGAGCGTGTTCACCCAGAGCGACGAGATCGCATCGAGGTAGCGGCGGCCGTCGGCGTCGATCAGCTCCCGGCCCTCGGCCCGGTCGATCACCAGGGGCGCGTTCTCGACATAGGCCCCCATCTGGGTGAACCCGTGCCAGACCACGGCCGCGTCCCGCTCGACCCAGGTCGCCGGTGGCTGCGCTGCCGCGTCCCTATTGCCCGGATCGGTCGGATCGGTCGGATCGGTCGGATCGGATTCGCTGGGATCGGTGCCGTTCACCCTGCGATTCTCGTCGCCGCCGGGCCGTCGGGTCCACTGCGCGAGAATGGGGCATGGACCTGATCGGCGTCGTCGACACGATGTTCGCCCGCTACGACATGGGCGCCGAGGCGGTCGACGAGCTGTCCGAGTGCCCCGGCTACGGGTCCCGCTTCACCGTCGTCCGCCGCACCGTCCCCGGCTTCAAGGACCTGGCCGTGGCGGCAAAGAAGCTGATCGATGAGGAGGGCTGCCGGATCGTGGTGGCCCTGGGCATGCCCGGCAAGGAGAAGGTCGACAAGGTCTGCGCCCACGAGGCGTCCACCGGGATCATGACGGCCCAGCTCATGACGAACACGCCCATCCTCGAGGTCTTCGTCCACGAGGACGAGTCCGACGACCCCGCCACCCTGGCCATGGTGTTCAAGAACCGCTCGCGGGACCACGCCCGCAACGCCTATCTCATGCTCTACGAGCCCGAGGCCCTGACAGCCCGGGCCGGGCAGGGCATCCGCCAGGGCTTCGCCCACGCCGGGCCGCTCGAGGTCTGAGAGAGGGGCCGACCCTCAGCCGGCGAGCCACCCCGGACGGGTCGGCGACGACGACCGGGGTGGGTGCTTCTCGCCAACTGAGGGGCGGCGGCTGTGAGAGCCCCTCGCTGCGGTGGCCTACCTGATCACCTATGAGTTGTCCCAGCTCACGGAGAACGACGACCCGTCCGGGCTGAGGCTGCTCGGCGTGGCCAGCGTCGAGCCGTCGCTGGCCATCGTGATCTCGTTGGCGTCGAAGGCCGAGAGCGGGCCCTTCGAGCCCGCGGCGTCGATGAGCGACGAGCCCGAGTAGGACACCTGCCCGAAGTCGGCCAGCGGCACCTCGCTGCAGAAGAGCAGGCTGCACGACGACGGAGCCTCGGCGACGACCTCGGCCGAGGACCGTGCGAAGCCACTGCCGCTCTGGGTGGTCGAGAACGACCAGTTGGCCGTCGAGTCCTTGAGCATGAGCGTGAACGACGTCCCCGTCGAGTTGGACGCCACCAGGGCCGTCATGTGGTCCCCCGGGCTCACGGAGTCCTGGCTCGGGAGCTGGACGGAGGGGTTGGGGTACATCTCGTACCAGGCGTAGTAGCCGGGCGCGCCCGAGTCGCAGTCGGAGTCCGTGCCGAGCTGCTCCACGCTCGACGACGAGTAGCCGTCGAGGCCGACCCAGAAGGCGGACGCCGCGTCGGGCCCGCCGAGGAGCCCGTCGAGGCTGCCGAGACTGCCGGCGCAGTTCACGGTCGGCTCGGTCCACGACGACGTCACCGAATCGAACGTGTCGTCGGTGTCCGCGTAGCCCGACCAGTTGGCCGACTGCACCGCCGTTGCGTGGCGCAGGCCGCCACCGAGCAGGGAGCCGAGTCCGGGCAGCACGGCCTTGCCGATGATCGGCACGTGGTAGAGGCCGGGCCTGGCCGGGTCCGCCGGGTGGGCTGGAGCCGCCGCGGCCGCCGGCGGCGGCGCGGCGGCGGAGGTCAGGACCGGGGCGGCGGGGGCCGCCAGGCCGATGAGCGCCAATGCACCGGACACGAGCACCTTCCGCATGGAACCTCCCCATCTTCGAGTGGCCGCTTCCGTCTGCGGCCGTGCCCCCCGGTCACGCGGCGCGTGGCGAGGGGCTCGCAGTACCGGTTGGGTAACGGTGGAGGCTCAGGGATCTCGCGGAAGACCGAGCACCTTTTCGGCCACGATGTTGCGCTGCACCTCGGCGGTGCCGCCGCCCACCGTGAGCGCGGGCGAGAAGAGGAAGCCGCGGGACCAGGTCGCGTCCCCCGCCGCGGCGCCGGCGGGGCCCCAGCCGCCGACCGGCCCCGACCCCGACAGCATGGCGTGCGGTCCCGCCAGGTCGCGGGCGAGGCCCATGACGTGCTGCCCGTGGGCGTCGGCGATGGCCTTGCGGACCGAGGCCTCGGCACCCGGTGCCCTTCCGGCGAGGACGGCCGAGACCATCCGGAGGCGCAGGACGCGGAGGATCTGACTCTCGACGTAGACGTCGACGAGGCGGTCCCGGGTCGTCGGGTCCGGGGCGCCGCCGGCGGCGCGGACCAGGTCGACCAGGTCGTCGGCCGTGGGCCCCATCCCCCACAGCGCGCCCTCGCCCGACAGCGACACCCGCTCGTTGCCGAGCGTGACCTTCGCCAGGTCCCAGCCCCCGTGCTCGGGCCCGACGAGGTGGTCGGCCGGGATACGCACGTCGGTGAAGAAGACCTCGTTGAAGGCGTGCTCCCCCGTCATGTCGATGAGCGGGCGGATCTCGATGCCGGGCGCATCCATGGGGCAGGCGAAGTAGCTGATGCCCATGTGCTTGGTGGCGTCGGGGTCGGTGCGGGCGAGGAGGATCCCCCAGCGGGCGATGTGGGCGTAGCTGGTCCACACCTTCTGCCCGTTGACCACGTAGTGGTCGCCGTCGCGCTCGGCCCGGGTGGTGAGCGAGGCCAGGTCGGAGCCCGCGCCGGGCTCGGAGAAGAGCTGGCACCAGAACTCCTCGCCACTGAGCAGCGGCCAGAGCCAGCGGTCCTTCTGCTCCTCGGTGCCGGCGTACATGAGGGTCGGCCCCGCCCATCCGATGCCGATCGGGTTGATCGGGCGCCGGACCCCCGCCCGCCGGAGCTCCTCGTCGATCATGAGCTGGGTCAGCGGGTCGGCGTCGAGGCCGTAGGGCGGCGCCCAGTGGGGCGCGACGTAGCCGGCCTCGGCGAGCTGCCGGCCGCTCGGCTGCGGGTGCTCGGCGAGCCAGTCCCTGACCCGGCGCCGCCGGGGGTCGTCGTCACCCGGCAGGCCGAGGTCCACGCGCGCAGCGTAGGCTCATCGCCTCGCTTCACGCATCTCGGCGGGGGCGGGGGATCGACGGGGGTCGACGGTCGAGCCGCGGGGATTGTGGAGCAGCGGGGAATGGAGTGACGCATGACTGACTGGAACTACGCGGACGTCTGGGAGGTGGTGGCCGACGCCCAGCCCGACGCCGTGGCCATCACCCAGGGGAGCCGCAACCTCTCGTGGCGCGACTTCGACCACGGGGCGGACGGCGTCGCGCAGTTCCTCCTCGACCTCGGCGTCGCGCACCAGGACAAGGTGGCGGTCTACCTCTACAACTCGCCCGAGTACATCCAGACCACCTTCGCCGCCATGAAAGCCGGGCTGGTGCCGGTCAACACCAACTACCGCTACGGCGACGACGAGCTGAGCTACCTGTGGGACAACGCCGATGCCGTGGCGGTCGTCTTCCACGGGGTGTTCTCCGACCGGATCGAGCAGATCCTCGAACGCGTGCCCGCCGTGAAGGGATGGCTGTGGGTCGACGACGGCTCGGGCCCGTGCCCCGACTGGGCCACCCCCTACGAGGACGCCGTGAAGTCGGCCATGGGCCGGGTGCGCGCGCCGTGGGGCCGCAGCGGCGACGACCTCTACATGCTCTACACCGGCGGCACCACGGGCATGCCCAAGGGCGTCATGTGGCGTCAGGACGACCTCTTCGCACGGCTGATCGACGGCGGGGTGCGCCATTACGACGTCGAGGGCGGCCTCGACGGCGTGCGGGCCGCGCTGGCGTCGGGCCCGGCGGGCGTCACGCTGATGCCGGCCTGTCCGCTCATGCACGGGACGGGCGCCTTCACGGCGAACACCATCCTGGCCGAGGGCGGGCGGGTGTGCCTGCTCGAGAGCCGCAGGTACGACCCGGTCGAGATGCTCGACACGGTTGCGCGCGAGAAGGTCACAGGCCTCGTGATCGTGGGCGACCCCTTCTCCCGGCCGCTCCTGGCCGCGCTCGACGAGCACCCGGGGAGGTGGGACCTGAGCCCGCTCATGATGATGATCTCGTCGGGGGCGATGTGGAGCGAGCCCATCAAGGAACGCCTGCTCGCCCACCACCCCGCCATGATCCTGGCCGACGCGTTCAGCTCGTCGGAGGCCCTGGGCATGGGCATGTCCGTCTCGGGCGGCGGCGCGGCGGCCAAGACGGCGTCGTTCACGCTGGGGCCCGACGTCAAGGTGCTGACCGAGGACGGGCGCGAGGTGGCGGCGGGGTCCGACGAGGTGGGCGTGCTGGCCCTCGGCGGCCGCAACCCCCTCGGTTACTACAAGGACGAGGACAAGTCGGACCGCACCTTCAAGACGATCGACGGCGTGCGCTACTCCATCCCCGGCGACTACGCCCAGGTCGACGCCGACGGCACCATCCACCTGCTGGGCCGGGGGTCGGTCTGCATCAACTCAGGGGGCGAGAAGATCTTCCCCGAGGAGGTGGAGGAGGCGCTGAAGACGCACGCGGCCGTGCGCGACGCCGTGGTCGTCGGTGTGCCCCACCCGACCTACGGCGAGCAGATCGTGGCGGTGGTCGAGCCGGTCGAGGGCGTCACCGCGCTGAACGAGGCGGAGCTGATCGGGCACGTGAAGGGGCGCCTGGCCCACTACAAGGCGCCCCGGCGCGTGCGGTCCGTCCCGACGATCGGGCGGGCAGCCAACGGCAAGGTCGACTACAACCGCCATCGCAACGAGACCATGGAGGACATGGGGGCCGTCGCCGACTGAGTCGGCCAGACTGTGGCGATGTTCATCGCCCCGGTCGACGCCACGTCGGGCGAGGGGGAGTGGCGGCCCTTCGTCGACGCCCATCCCTTCGGGCACCTGGTCGTCCCGGGCGGCCCCGGGCGCGAGCTGCCGATCGTCGTCCCCACCCAGTTCGCGCTGGCCGGCGATGTCGTGTGGTTGCATCTCGTGCGCGCCAACCCCGTGTTCGGCGCGCTGGCCGAGAACCCGCGGGTCCTCCTCAGCGTGGCCGGCGACTGGGCCTACATCCCCTCCTCGTGGAAGGCGATCGGCGACGAGGACCCGGCGCTCGGCATCCCGACGACGTACTACGGCGCGGTGCAGCTGGCCGGCACGGCGACCGTGCACGACGAGCGGACGGAACCGGGGAGCGTCGCCGCCATCCTGCGCCGCCAGCTGGCGTCCTTCCAACCCGGCGTCGAGGTGGCCGACCCGGGGGAGGCGCACGCGACGAAGCTGGTGGGGATCCTCGGCATAGAGATCCGCCTCGAGCAGGTGACGGCCAAGTTCAAGTACGGCGGCAACGTCGACGAGGCCCACCGGCGGGCGGTGGCGGACCGGCTCGTGCGCCGGGGCGGCCCCGGTGACGACGCGGCGGCCGGCCATGTCGTGCGGCGCCTGGGGGGCTGACGCCGGCGATTCCGGGCCCACGCTGCACCCCCGCTCGTGCCTTCGAGCGAGGGTCCTTGCTAGTGGTGCGCCACTGAAGCAAGCTGCAGAGCGAGGGGATTCGGCCCTCACTCTGAACGGAGGGCAAATCCATGCGGTCGGCCTTGTTGCAGCGCGGGTGTATCGCCGCCATCGCGGCGGTGTTCGGTGCAGTGGGATCCGCGGCCGTGGCGGGTGCCACACCGGGACCGGGATCGCAGGTGGCGGCCACCACGTGGACGACCAACAGCCCCCCGGCTGTCGGAACCGAGTCCTACGACGGCGACGTCTCGTGCGTCTCGTCGACCTTCTGCGTCAGCACGGTGTTCGCGGAGGCAACCACGCCAACACCGGCCCTCCAGCAGTGGGACGGCTCGAGCTGGCACACCATCACGCTCCCCGCACCAACCGGAGCCACCGAGGTGGCGGTCGAGGCCGTCTCGTGCGCCTCCGTCTCGTTCTGCGTCGCGGTGGGCGTCCAGGACAACGGCACCGTGGCCCTCCCGGTCGTCTATGCGTGGAACGGCACCGCCTGGTCGACCAGCACGTCCGCCACCCTGCCCAGCCCGTACACCCAGGCCATCCTGTCGGGCGTGTCGTGCACGGGACCGACGTGGTGCATGGCGATCGGTTATGCGGACAACAGCTCGACGACCGACACGGACACCTTCGCCCAGCTGTGGAACGGCACCTCGTGGACCGTCGTGAGCACGCCGGACATCGCGACGCACATTGAGGACCTGTTCAGCGCCATCAGCTGCACCGGGCCGACCAACTGCATGGCCGTAGGCGCCAACTCCGTGACGGGTTCCGGACTCGACGTGCCGAGCTCCGCGGCGCAACCCGGTACGGGGCAATCGGGATTCCTCGGTCTCGGAGACCCGACGGCCAACGCGCATGCGCTCATGCACAGCGCGAGCCCGCACATCTCGGCGCCGATCCACGTCTTGGCCGAGCAGTGGAACGGCACGACGTGGACGGTGACGCCGACCGTCGACCCGACCGGCGTCACCAATCCGGAGCTCGTCGGCGTGTCGTGCGCCGGAGCGGGCTTCTGCATGGCGACCGGCTACAACCAGGACCCCTCGTCGGAGACGGGCTTCGCCCAGGAGTGGTCCGGCGGCACATGGTCCCAGTCGGCCATGCCCGCCCCGCCCAGCGGGAGCTACGACGTGCCACTGGGGGTCAGCTGCATCAGCCCGACCTCGTGCACCGCGGTGGGCACGACCTACAGCACCACCTCGAACGAGGTCATCCTCACCGCATCGTGGAACGGCAGCACGTGGACCAGGGGCACGGTGCCCACGCCGTCGTATCCAGAAGCGGCCTGGTTCGGCATCTCGTGCCTCGGTGGCGGTAACTGCATCGCGGCCGGCGGGCTGAGCAACGGCGTCTCCGGCTCCAGCAACACCACCATCCCCTTCAACGGGGAGGCAGCGATCGGCCGGTCCGGCTACCGCATCGCCGCGTCCGACGGCGGCGTGTTCGCCTACGGGCCGAGCGCGCCGAACCTGGGGTCCCCGTATCTCGGCTCCATGGGCGGCACGCCGCTCAACGCTCCCGTGGTGGGCATGGCGGTGATGCCCTCCGGTGACGGCTACGACCTCGTGGCCGCCGACGGCGGGGTCTTCAACTTCGGGTCCGCCTCGTTCTACGGCTCGACGGGCGGCATGCACCTGAACAAGCCGGTCGTCGGCATGGCGATGACCGCGGACGGCGGGGGGTACTGGTTGGTCGCCGCCGACGGTGGCATCTTCAATTACGGCGACGCGCAGTTCTACGGCTCGACCGGCGGCATGCACCTGAACAACCCGATCGTGGGCATGGCGGCCACGCCGAACGGGCAGGGCTACTACCTGGTGGCCTCCGACGGGGGGGTCTTCGCCTTCGGCAACGCCGTGTTCACGGGGTCCGAGGGCGGCAAGGTGCTGAACAAGCCGGTCGTCGGCATGGCGGTGACCGCTGCCGGTGGTTACTACCTGGTCGGCTCCGACGGTGGGATCTTCACCTTCGGCGCTCCCTACCTCGGGTCCACGGGTGGCACGACCCTGAACGCGCCCGTGGTCGGCATGGGGGTCGCCGGCGGCGGCTACTACCTCGTCGCCTCCGACGGGGGGATCTTCACCTTCCCCGGCACGGGCAATCCGACGTTCTACGGCTCGGCGGGCGGCCTCAAGCTGAGCAAGCCGATCGTGGCGATGACGGCCTGATCCTTCGAACGCAGCGCCAACCTGGCGCCGGTCCTCGTCTACTCGACGGCCGCCGCCAGGTTGGCCAGCGTCGCCGCCATCTCGGTCTCGGCGTGCGCCGCGCTGTGGTCCCCCATCACGCGCGCGACCGTCACGAACCAGGGCTTGCGGTGGTCCTCCCACGACTCGGTGACCCGGCAGCCCGTATCGGTGGGCTCGAACTCGTAGCACCAGTGGGCGATCTCGAGAGGGCCCGAGGTCACCGCGAACTCGAACACCTTGCCGGGCTGGCAGGCGATCACCGTGGCATTGGTGGACCAGCGCCGTAGGCCGTTCTTGTTGGTGCCCTTGAAGACGGCGCCGAGCGCCGGACCCTCAGCGCCCTTGATCCACCTCCCGCCCGCGTTCTCGGGCGACCACTCCCCCATCCGCGGCAGGTCGGAGACGAGTGCCCACACCTTCTCGGCGGGGGCGGCGATGTCACGGGAAGCGCTCGTGGGGTAGGCCATGGGGCACACGCTAGTTGTGCGTGAGATCGATCCGTTGCCCGCTGAACGAGAACGTGTTCTAACCTGAGCGCGATGGAGTTCAACCTCGCCGATCTGTTCGAAGCCGCCGTCGACGCCTACCCCGACCGCGAGTACCTGGTCGCCGACGGCAAGCGGCGCACCTACGCCGAAATGGAGGCCAGGGCCAACCGGCTGGCCCACCACCTGGCGGCGCAGGGAGTCGGGCCCGGTGACCACGTCGGGATTTACGCCTACAACTCGGTCGAGTGGGTCGAGACCGCGTGGGCCGTCTTCAAGCTCCGCGCGATCTGGATCAACATCAATTACCGCTACGTCAAGGACGAGTTGCGGTACCTGCTCACGAACGCGGACCTCAAGGCCCTGGTGCACCAGCGGGAGTTCTCGCCCCTCGTCACTGCGCTGCTGCCCGAGCTGCCCGAGCTGCGGCACGTCATCGTGATCGAGGACGGCAGCGACGTCGAGCCCACCCCCGGCGCGATCGGGTACGAGGATGCGCTGGCGGACCAGTCCGAGGAGAGGGACTTCGGACCCCGCTCCGGCGACGACCTCTACATCCTCTACACGGGGGGGACCACCGGCATGCCCAAGGGCGTGGTGTGGCGGCACGAGGACGTCTTCTACGCGCTCGGGGGTGGGACGGACCCCATGACCAACCAGCGGGTGACCGACCCCGCGGTGATGGTGGCCAAGGGGGCGGGGGGCGGCATGGTGCACCTGCCCGTGGCGCCGCTCATGCACGGGGCGACACAGTGGTGCGTCATGGGCCAGAGCTTCGTCGGCTCCAAGATCGTCCTGATGGCCAAGTTCGATCCTCACCACGTCTGGCGGCTGGTCGGCGAGGAGCGCGTGAACTCGGTGATGATCACGGGGGACGCCATGGGCAAGCCGCTGATCGAGTCACTGTCCGACATCGGGTCGGACCACGACCTGTCATCGCTCCTGGCCGTCGTGTCGTCGGCGGCGCTGTTCTCGGCGCCAGTGAAGGACCAGTTCTTCGTCCACCTCCCGAACCTCTTGATCACCGACGCCATCGGCTCGTCGGAGGGCGGCAACAACGGGATGACGGTGGTGACGGCGGGCAACACCGCCATGAAGAGCGGGCCGACGGTGCACCTGCTGGGCCAGACGGTGGTGTTCGACGAGAACATGGAACTGGTGGAGCCCGGGTCGGGGGTCATCGGCAAGATCGCCCGGTCGGGTGACATCCCGCTCGGCTACTACAACGATCCGAAGAAGACCGCCGAGGTGTTCATTCAGATCCAGGGGACCCGCTACGTCATGCCGGGCGACTACGCCACGGTCGAAGAGGACGGGTCGATCACGCTGCTCGGCCGGGGATCGATCGTCATCAACTCCGGCGGCGAGAAGATCTTCCCCGAGGAGGTCGAGTCCGCCGTGCGCTCCCACCCCGACGTCATGGACGCCATCGTGTGCGGGGCGCCCGACGAGCGCTGGGGCCAGACGGTGGCCGCAATCGTGCAGCCACGGGCGGGGCACGAGGCACCGTCGCTGGAGTCGCTGCAGGAGCACTGCCGACAGTCGATCGCGGGCTACAAGCTGCCACGCCGTCTCTACGTCGTCGACGCGGTGGAGCGCTCCCCGTCGGGGAAGCCCGACTACACGTGGGCCGCGGGCATCGTCGGATCGGCGCCAGGAACCCAGGCCGCCGCGGCCGCGACGGGCTCGTCCAAGTCCTGAACAACCCTTTCGACATCACCGTCGGGGCGCGTTACGGTGCGCCCATCACTCCGGCACGGACACCCAGCGCATGACCCACCGATCGATCGCGCTCCGGCGCGGTGTGCGGCACACCCTCTTCGCCGCCTGTGCAGGGATCGCGCTGCTCCTGGGTGTGATCGGCGCGGCCACGCTCCCGGCGGCAGCCGCCGACGTGGCCCACGCCGACGCCACCTCGTCGTGGACCGTCTACCACGGCGACCCACTCGGCACGGGCGCCGACCCCTCGGGCGTCACCTTCTCACCGCCCAACTCGGCCTGGACGTCGCCGGTCCTCGACGGCCAGGTCTACGGCGAGCCGCTCGAGGCCACCGGACGCGTCTTCGTGGCGACGGAGAACGACACCATCTACGCGCTGGCGGCCGACACGGGCGCCATCCTGTGGTCGGCGCACGTGGGGACCCCGGTCCCCTCGGAAGGGGGCGGCGACCTGCTGCCGTGCGGTGATATCCAGCCAACCGTTGGTATCACCGGGACGCCCGTCGTCGACACCGCCCGCGGGGAGATCTTCGCCGTGGCCGACGAGCTGAGCAACGGCGCGCCGGCCCACGTCCTTGTCGGGTTGTCCATCTACAACGGCGCGTCGATGATGGCCCAGCGCGTGGACCCGCCGGGACAGGATCCGGCCGACATCCTGCAGCGCACGGGGCTCAACCTGAGCAACGGCAATGTGATCTTCGGGTACGGCGGCAACGACGGCGATTGCGCCACGTACAGCGGCTGGGTCGGCTCGGTCCCCGAGGGCGGCGGGACACCCGGCTACTACCAGGCGGTGCCGATCGGCCATGACGGGGCCGTCTGGATGGGCGGCGCCGCGCCCGAGGTCGACGCAGCAGGGAACATCTGGGCGGCGACGGGCAACGGGTCGTCGTCGACCCCCTACGACTTCAGTGACTCGGTCCTGGAGCTGTCGCCTGGTCTGGCCCGTATGCAGTACTTCGCCCCGAGCACCTGGTCGTCCGACAACGGGAGCGACCTCGACCTCGGATCGAGCTCGCCGGCGCTGCTCTCCAACGGAACCATCCTGCAGGTGGGCAAGTCGTCGACCGCCTACCTGCTGAGCCAGGCCTCCCTGGGTGGGATCAATGGCCAGATCGGCTCCCCCATCAGCGCGTGCGGGAGCGACTCCGACGGTGGGGACGCCATCTCCGGGACCGTCGTCTACGTCCCCTGCGGCAGTGGGGTGGAGGCGATCGAGACCAGCCCGCTCAGCGTGCAGTGGCAGACCTCGTCCGGGGCGCACGGCCCCCCGATCACGGCCGGCGGGCTCGTGTGGTCGATCGGCGGGTCCTCGCTCTACGGGCTCGACCCGGCCAACGGGACGAAGGTGCAGCAGGTCTCGATCGGCGGCGAGGCCAACCACTTCCCCACCCCGTCGGTGGGCGACGGCCTGCTCCTGGCACCGTCGACCGACCAGGTCTACGCCTTCTCGGGCTCGGCCGGGCTCCCCGGTCCGCCGTCTCCGCCGCCGCCCGCCCCGCCGCATTCGTCGTACTGGATGGTCGCATCCGATGGGGGGATCTTCAGTTTCGGCAACGCCGGCTTCTTCGGATCGACGGGCAGCATCCGTCTGAACAAGCCGATCGTCGGCATGGCAGCGACCCCGTCGAAGAACGGCTACTGGTTGGTGGCGTCCGACGGGGGGATCTTCAACTACGGCGATGCCGGGTTCTTCGGCTCCGAGGGCGGCAAACCGCTGAACGCGCCGATCGTGGGCATGGCCGCCACGCCGGACGGGGGCGGGTACTGGCTCGTGGCCTCCGACGGCGGGATCTTCAGCTTCGGTGACGCGAAGTTCTATGGCTCCGAGGGGGGCAAACCGCTGAACAAGCCCGTCGTCGGCATGGCGTCGGGCTCCGACGGGGGCGGGTACTGGCTCGTGGCGTCCGACGGCGGGATCTTCAGCTTCGGTGACGCCCAATTCCACGGCTCCATGGGGGGAACGCCGCTGAACAGGCCCGTCGTCGGCATGGCGTCCACCTCCGACGGGCTCGGCTACTGGCTGGTCGCGTCGGACGGCGGGATCTTCGACTTCGGCGACGCCGGCTTCTTCGGTTCGGCCGGCAGCGTGCCGCTGGTGCGGCCGGCCGTCGGTATGGCGGCGACGACCGACGGGCATGGGTACTGGATCGCCGCCTCGGACGGCGGCATCTTCAATTACGGCGACGCGAACTTCTTCGGCTCCGAGGGCGGCGTTGCGCTGAACAAGCCGGTCGTCGGCGTGGCGTCCGCCAGCTGAGGTCGGGAGCCCGGGCCGACTCCCCCGGTTCGGACTACCGCAGTGCGATGAGCCCCGCCGGGGTGGGCGCGAACCCGCACGCCTCGAAGTAGAAGCCGCGCAGATCGCCCTCGAAGTCGACATGGAGCCATTCGCAGCCGGCAGCTCGAGCCTCTCGCGTTGCCACCTCGATCAGTCCGGTGCCGATCCCCTGTCGGCGGGCGTCGGCGGCCACGAGGGTGTCCACGACGAAGGCATGGACACCGCCGTCCCACGCCACGTTCACGAACCCGACCAGGCGCCGCCCTGCGTAGGCACACACCCAGCCCAAACTGTGGCGCTCGACCCGGTCCTTCCAGCCGACGTCCTGCGCGGGGTGGACGAAGCCCTCCGCGTGGAGCGCGTTGAGGTCCGGGTCGGTGAACGCGCCGCGCCAGGCGTAGGCCACACCCATGGGGCGACAACCTAGGCCCACCCCACGCGATGATGCACGGGTGCCGAAGGGCCCCCTCCTCCTCCTGACCGGCGCTCCCGGCTGTGGCAAGACGACCGTGGCGCCCCTGGTGGCAGAGCACCACGACCCGTCGGCCTGCCTCGACCTGGACTGGTTCTTCGCCAAGCTGCGGCGGGGGGCGATCGAGCCGTGGCGGGAGGAGGCGCACGGGCAGAACCGGGTCGTACTCCGTGCTGCGGCCGCGGCGGTGGCGACGTTCGCCGAGGGCGGCTACTTCACCGTGGCCGAGGGCATCCTCTACCCCTTCATGCTCGACCTCTTCGTGGCGGCCTGCGAGCCGCACGGCGTCGACATCAACTACGCCGTGCTGCGGGCGCCCATCGGCGTCGTCCAGCAGCGGGTGCAGGATCGCACGCTCGAGCCGCCACACGCCGGGGCCCTGGCGGACGCGGGTGTGGTCGACGACCTGTGGACCCAGTTCGAGAGCCACGGCGTGGAGGAGCGCCACCGGGTGGACTCCGGCGCACGGCGGCCGGCCGAAGTGGCCGAGGAGATCGATCGCCGGATGCTGGCCGGCGAGTTCCGCCTGTAGCGACTACCTGCCGCCGGCAGCCAGCCGCAGCTTCGTCGTGAGGTGCTCGGGGTCCTTGTCGAAATCCTTCAGCACGTGCCTGCCGAAGGTCTCGGTGGCTTCCTCACACGCTTCGATGGGCATGGAGGTCGAGAGCATCCCGAACGCCAGCTGGTCGGCGCCGGTCGCCACGAAACTCTCGACGGTCTTGCCCACCTCGTCGGGTGTCCCGATCGCGGTCACGCCAGCTGCGATGGCGGCGTCGAGCGTGGCGGCGTCCATGCCGGGAATGATGGCCGGCCACTCCGGGATGCCGGGAGGCCTGGGGAACGTGTCGAGATAACGGAAGACCAGGCTCAGGTGGTAGTTGGAGTCGGCCTCGAGGAAGGTCTTGCGCGCCTTGGCCCCGTCCTCCATGCAGATCATCTGCGTCGTGATCATCACGTTGTTGTTCACGAAGCCACCCACGGGGTTGGTGCAGGCCTCGATCTTCTCCTTGTAACGGCTGACCAGCGGAGTGAGCTGGTCCGGGGTGGAGAATCCGAAGCACAGGACGCCGACGCCGAGCTCTGCGGCGAGGTCGAACGTGGACGGGCTGCCCGCTGCCATCCAGATGGCGGGGTGGGGCTTCGAGTAGGGCTTGGGCAGGACGTTGCGGCTCGGCATGGAGAAGAACTTGCCGTCGTAGCTGTAGTCCTCGTCCTTCCACATGCGCACGATCTGGGGCAGCGTCTCGGCCACCATCTCACGGGTGAGATCGGAGTCCTCGATCCCGAAGCCCTTCTGCTCGGTCGTCGACGAGCCACGCCCGGTGCCGAATTCGAAGCGGCCCTCGGAGAGGTGGTCGAGCATCGCCACCCGCTCCGCGATGCGGGCCGGGTGGTTCACCGGCGGTGTGATGTTGAAGATGCCCGAGCCGATGTGGATGTTGCTCGTCTTGGCGGCCACGAAGGCGAGGAAGGACTCGGAGGCCGACAGGTGCGAGTACTCGGTCAGGAAGTGGTGCTCGGACGCCCAGGTGTACTTGAAGCCGGCCTTGTCCGCCGCCACGATGAACGCCACCTCGTCCATGATGCGATCGTGCTCGGCCGACTCACCGTGCTGCTCGACGTACCTGGGCAGCACACACGCGGCGTTGAAGATGCCGAATTCCATGGGGTTGCACGTCCTCGTCTACGGTGCCGCGGTCCGTTCCGCCGGCGCTGGTGCGACGCTAACACGGAGCGGACTAAAGTGCAACGTGTTCCAATAATGGCCCTTTCATCCCAGGTCAGAGACGTTCGGAGACGCAGTGAACCAGCCTGAGGCCCAGCCGGCACCGACCGAGACCATCGCCGGCGCCGTGCTCGCCCGGGCCGGTGACCCGCGCCTCGGGCTCGTGGCGGGCGAGGCCCGGCTGAGCCACGCCGAGGTCGTCGCCCGCGCCGCCCAACGAGCGGCCTGGCTTCGGGCCGCTCGGGCCGACGGCCCCTTCCACGTGGCCGTCATGCTCGACAACGTGCCCGAGTTCGTCTTCTGGCTCCAGGCGGCGGCGCTGGTGGGCGCGGTGGTGGTCGGGGTCAACCCGACGCACCGGGGGGACGAGCTGGTGCGTGACCTGACGCACACGGAGTCCCAGTTCCTCGTGACCGATTCGACCTACCTGCCCCTCGTGGAGGGATCCTCCATCGGCGGCGCCCTCGGCACCGTCGCGACCGACAACCCGCGGGTGCTGGTGCTCGACACGGCGGCCGCGCAGCGGGATCTCGGCGCCCACGAGGGGGCGCGGCCCGGCGACGTGGCCGAGCCCGACGTGACACCGGAGTCCCTCGGCTACCTGCTCTTCACCTCGGGCACCTCGGGCGCGCCGAAGGCGTGCCTGTGCAGTCAGGGCCGCCTGGCTCGGATCGGCGCCATCGTGGCCCAGATGTACGCGCTCACGCCCGACGACGTGTGCTACCTCTCCATGCCGCTCTTCCACTCCAACGCGTTGATGGCCGGTTGGGGGCCGGCGCTCATGGCGGGCTCCACGGTCGCGCTCCCCTCGTCGGGACGCTTCTCCGCCTCGGGCTTCCTGCCCGACGTGCGGGCGGCCGGTGCGACCTACTTCAACTACGTCGGGAAGCCGCTGTCGTACATCCTGGCCACGCCCGAACGCCCCGACGACGCCGAAAACCCGCTCGTGCGGGCTTTCGGCAACGAGGGGTCGCCCGATGACGTCGTGCGCTTCGCGAGGCGCTTCGGCGTGGCCGTCACCGATTCGTACGGGTCGACGGAAGGCGGCGCCACGGTGCAGCGGACACCGGACACGCCGCCGGGCGCGCTGGGTCGGGCGCCCGAGGGAACCGTCGTGCTCGATCCGGCCAGCGGCGAGGAGTGCCCGCCCGCCCGCTTCGACCATCATGGGCGGCTGCTGAACGCCGAGGAGGCGATCGGTGAGCTCGTCTCCAAGTCGGGCGGTGCGGGCTTCGAGGGCTACTGGCGCAACGACGCCGCCGAGCGGTCCCGGCTCCGCGAGGGCTGGTACTGGACGGGGGACCTGGCCTACCGGGACGAGGCCGGCTTCTTCTACTTCGCCGGGCGCGACCACGATTGGCTGCGCGTGGACGGCGAGAACTTCGCGTCGGCGCCGATCGAGCGCATCATGCAGCGTCATCCCGACGTGGTCCTCGCCGCCGTCTACGCCGTGCCGGACCCTGTCGTGGGTGATCAGGTCATGGCCGTAGTACAGCTTCGTCCGGGCCTGGACACGCTCGACGCGGACGGCCTGGCCGACTTCCTGGCCGCCCAGGAGGACCTCGGCACGAAGTGGGCGCCGCGCTTCGTGCGCATGACCTCGGCGCTCCCGGTGACCGCCACCAACAAGGTGCTCAAGCGGGGGCTGCGCGCCGAACGGTGGACGTGCGCCGACCCCATCCTCTGGATGCCCGCCAAGGGCGAGGCCTACCGGCTGATGAGTGACGAGGAGGCCGCCGGGCTCGAGGGCGCGGTGACGGACAGGGTCCTCTGACGGGTGCCGGGCCGGCGTGAGAGCGGACCGATTGCCCAGCGTTACGGCAACTGGTCCTGGCGCAGCTCGTCGCGCCTCGTGCGCCCGGCGCCGCGCAGCGCGCGAATGGGCCGGGTGACCCGCCAGCTCCACGTGCCCTGCACCGCACGGACCTCGGTCGTGGCCGCGTCGAGCGCACGCTCGGTTCGGGCAAGGGCGACGGACCGCTGCGCCAGCTCCGACTCGGCCGCGGCCAGCCGGGACCCGAGGAGCTCCTCTCTCTCGGACACCCCGTGTTCGCTCGCCGCGAGCCGGTCCTGGGTCTCGGCCAGGTGACGCTCGGCGTCGCCCAGGCGCTGCTCGGCCTCGGCCAGACGGCGTTCCGTCCGGGCCAGCTCGCCGCGCGTGGCGGTGAGGAGCGCCTCGCGCTCTTTGAGGAGGACGCTCATGGCCGCACGGTCGAGCTGCTCGGCGTCCCCCTGGCGTCCCTCTGGACCCGGCACGAGGGCTCCCTCCACCCGGACCAGGTCGGGGTCCGCCACGGAGGTGAACGCCCGCGTCGCCCGGTCCCTCTCGCAGTGCGCTCCGAGCCAGGGCCACAGGGTGTCGATCAGGTACTCACCGTCGTTGACGATGCGCGGGAACTCCATGAGGAAGAGCGGAATCCGGCGGACCGTCGCCCACAGAATGAGCCGGTGGAACCCGACCGCCAGGATCCGCGCCTCGTCGACGGGGTCGAGCGAGTACACCGCTCCCCCGGCAATCACGCCGTTCACGTCACTGACGGGCAGATCGGACCAGATGCCGTCCGCCATGGCGATGCGCTCCTGCAGGATACGGCTCGTGGCCGCCGCCGCCAGCTCGCGGACAGGGACCAGCAGGGCCTCGACCTCGATCGCACTCGGGTCGATCTGATCGCAGTACGCGAACAACCAGGGATCCTTGACCACGTAGGGCGCATCCTCGCTGAGGAGGTTGCGCTCCAGGCCCGCTCGGGCCCGCGGATCGAAGTACTGGTCAGGCGGGCCGGTGTCGAGACCGCACGCCTCGAGGAAGCGAACCAGGAAGCTCGTTCCGGCGCGGCCCGTACCGGCGATCACCGCGTGGGGCCGAGGGGGCGAACCCGGACGCCGCGGACCGGCGGCGAACGACGTCACGTCTCGTGAGGGCCTCGGCGCGGTCCGTGGCACGCGGGTGCTGCCCCGGCACGCGCGCACTCGTTCTTCGACGGATCGTGGAGGGATGACATCACGTGACTCCTGCGATATTGCCCCACATTCAACGAACGCGACAGCCTTTCGGACGAACTCACAGGGGCCGCTCAGCGACCGCTCAGCGACGACCCAGCCGTGCGGTCAGCGATCGACGCCGAGCACGAGTCCGCTCGTCGGCACACCCGTCCCCGCCGTCACCACAACGTGCTCCAGTCCGTCGACCTGGTTGATGGACGTGCCGCGCACCAGTCGCACCCCTTCGGCGATCCCGTTCATCCCGTGCAGGTAGGCCTCACCGAGCTGGCCGCCGTGAGTGTTGATCGGCAGCGCGCCGCCGAGCTCGATCCGGCCGCCGCGTACGAAGTCCTTGGCCTCGCCCTTGGCGCAGAACCCGAGCTCCTCCAGCTGGTAGAGCACGTAGGGGGTGAAATGGTCGTAGAGGATCGCCGCCTGCATGTCGTCCGGCCCGAGACCTGACGTCTCCCACAGCTGGCGGGCCACGACGGCCATCTCGGGCAGACCGAGCAGGTCGTCGCGGTAGTAGCTCGTCATCATGTCCTGACCTTTGCCCGAGCCCTGAGCCGCGGCCCGGATGACGGTCGGGGCCGTGCGGAGGTCGCGTGCGCGTTCGAGCGACGTCACGACGAGCGCCTGGCCGCCGTCGGTCTCCTGGCAGCAGTCGAGCAGGTGGAGCGGCTCCACGATCCACCGGCTGGCCTGGTGCTCCGCGAGCGTGATGGGCTGCTCGTAGAACCAGGCCTTCGGGTTGGTGGCGGCGTGCCTGCGGTCGGCCACCGCGACATGCCCGAGGTCCTCGCTCGTGGCGCCGTTCACATGGAGGTAGCGCTGCGCCGCCATGGCCACCCACGAGGCGGGCGTCAGCAGCCCGACCGGGAGGTAGGAGGCCATGTGGGCGTTCTCCGCGGTCGGCACCGGGGCCCTGCCCTGCACGCCGGAGCCGAAGCGGCTCCCCGAGCGCTCGTTGAAGGCGCGGTAGCAGACGACGACGTCGGCGACGCCGGAAGAGACGGCCAGCGCCGCCTGCTGAATGGTCGCGCACGCCGCACCGCCGCCGTAGTGGATCCGACTGAAGAAGGTCAGTTCGCCGATGCCCAGACTGCGGGCGATGTCGATGTCGGGATTGGTGTCCGTGCTGAAGGTGACCATCCCCTGCACCTCGGAGGGGGCGATCCCGGCGTCGTGCAGCGCAGCGCCGACCGCCTCGACGGCCAGGCGCAATTCCGAGCGTCCCGAGTCCTTGGAGAACTCGGTCGCCCCGATACCGGCGATCGCCGTCCGTCCGGAGAAGGTGTGGGGCATCAGCTGCCGCCCTTCGCTGCGTCGTCTCCCAACGGGAGGACGACGTCGACCGTGCCCGTCACGTGGTCGCCGAGCTCGTTGGCACCCCGGATGGCGACGGTGACCATCCCGCTCCGGCCGTCGTCGCCCATGGGGCCCTTGGCCGTGACCGTCCCGGTCAGCGTCATGGTGCAGTCCGGGTAGTTCGGCGCGCCGAGCCTGATGTCGACCTCCGACAGCCGGCTGCGCGGCCCGGACCAGTCGGTGACGTAGCGGCCGACGAGCCCGTTGGTGGTCAGGATGTTCATGAAGATGTCCTTCGAGCCGCGGTCCTTGGCCTGCACCGGATCGTGGTGCACGTCCTGGTAGTCGCGGCTCGCGATGGCTCCCGACACGATCAGTGTCCGCGTCATGGGTAGGACGAGCGTCGGCAGCTCGTCGCCGACCGAGACGTCGAGGAAGGTCGGCCCCGACTCCGGCGCCGTCGTCACTGCTCCGCCTCCGCGTCCGCGAGGGCCCGCTCGGCGATGTCCGCGCCGAGCCGCGCCAGTTGCGCGCTCGGGCCGCCCAGGAGCAGCTCTATCTGCTTGCCCCACAGGAAGTAGCGGTGGATCGGGTAGGTGATGTCCGCACCCATGCCGCCGTGGAGGTGTTGGGTGGCGTGCACCGTCCGCTGCCCGCGCTCGGAGGCCTGCCATTTGGCCGCCCACGCCGCGTCGGCGGCGTCGCGCCCGCTGTCGAAGCGCCACGCGGCGTTCTGCCAGGTGACCCGCATCGCCTCGATGTCGATGGCGGCGTCCGCCGCCCGCAGCATCGTGCCCTGGAACGTGCTCAGCGGGCGCCCGAACTGATGACGGCCGTTCAGGTACGCCGCGGTCCGTGTGAGCGCCGCCTCGCACACGCCGACCTGCAGCGCGCACAACGCGATCGTGGCCGCCACCGACAGGAAGTCGAGCGTCGAACGGCCGACGTCGGCACCGACCAGGACCTCCTCGGCCACGACCGTCACCCCGGCGAGATGCAGGTGCGGATGGACTTCGCGGTTGGTGGTCAGGGCGCGCTCGAGCGAGACGCCGGGCGCCGCCGGGTCGACGAGCGCGAGCAGCACGCCGCCGCCCTCAGTACGGGCCGGCACCACGATCCGGGCCGCGAGGTGCGCCTGGGGCACCGCGAGCTCGGTGCCGTCGAGCACCCAACCGTCGCCTTGTGCCGTCGCCCGCACGGCCGGGGACGACGTCGGACTGGCGGCACTGCCGGTGAGGGCGGCGGTGAGGACCACGTCCCCCGAGACAACGCCGGGCAGCCAGCGGGCGCGCTGGGCCTCCGAGCCGAAGTGCGCGATGGGGAGGGCCCCGAGCACGAGGGTCGCCCAGAGCGGCACGGGCGCCACCGCGTTGCCCTGCGCCTCGAGCAGGAGGCACAGCTCCATGAGCCCCTGGCCGGCACCTCCCTCCGACTCGGGCACGGCAAGGCCCAGGAGGTCGGCATCCGCCAGCGCCCGCCAGAGCGCGCGGTCGATGCGGTCGTCCGTCTGCTCGACGGCCCCGACGCGCTCGGGGTCCACCAACCCCGAGAACAGCCCGGTCGCCGCCTCCGAGACGGCGAGCTGCTCCTCGCTGAAGTTGAAGTCCATCAGGCCCCCCCGCCTGATACGGACGACCCCGCCGGGACGAAGAGGGGCAGCGACAGCTCGTCGTCGTGGTCCACGAACTCGGCCCGCAGCTCCATGCCGACCACGATGGAGCCGGGCTCCACACCGCCGAGGTTCGCCACCACGCGCGTCCCCTCCTCGAGCTCGACCAGGCCGATCGGCAGCGGGTATTCGAACGCGGCGACCTGCGGGTAGTGCACCACGACGAAGGAGTAGAGGGTGCCCCGGCCACTCGCCTCGACGGGGTCCCACTCCAAGGAGCCGCACGTGCCGCAGGCCGGCAACGGCGGGTGGCGCAGCGTGCCGCACGACGTACAGCGCTGAATCAGCAGCTTGTGCTCACGGGCGCCCTCGTACCAGAAGGCGTTGTCCTGAGTGATGGCGGGCCGCGGCCGCGGCGGACGCGGCGGCGTACGGGTTGGCGGCAGGTACTTGAGGATCCGGAAGCGCTGGGTGGCGACCGGCTCGCCGGCGTCGAAGAGCGCCTGGAGCAGCTCGGCCGCCACGGGCTCGCCCTCCGGGACGTCGGCGTCGGGGACCGCGACGTAGTCCATCCGCGTCGTGATGAAGCGCCCGGTCCCCAGCCCGGTCCGCTTGGGGTCGGAGATCGACTCGATCACCGAGCGCACGAGCAACCGGTCTCCCGCCACGAGGGGCCGGCCGTAGTGCTGCTCGCAGTTGGTGGCGACCACCGAGGTGAGCCCCTCGTCGTCGAGCAGGCCCATCATCAGCTCGTTGGCCCCGCTCTCCTGCTCGCCCCCGGCCGCCCGGGCCTCCTCGGTCGCGATGGTGGCACGCAAGCCGCGCATGACCCAGGCCTGGAGCATGGTGGGTGGGGCGATCAGCCGGTCGTAGCCCGCCGCCCGCGCCGCCTCGTCGGAGACATAGACGGGGTTCTCGTCGCCCATCGCCTCGACCCAGTGCCGGATCATCGGCGCGTTCACCGCGTGGGGTGACAGGTTCGGGGCGCCGGCCGCCTGGCCGACCAGGGCTCCCAGCTGCACACTGTGATCCGGGTAGGGCGCCAGCTCCTCGAGCCGGTCCGCCCGATCCGAGCCGGCGACCGTGCTCACCGCGCCCCCCGTGTCATGCCCAGGCCCGCCGAGGCCACGATCTCACGCTGGACCTCGTTGACGCCACCGCCGAACGTGTTGACCTGCGCCTGGCGCGCCGTCGCCTCGAGCCGCCCCCGCAGCAGCGCCCCGGGAGAGCCCGGCGTCAGGTAGCCCGCCGGACCCACGACGCCGAGGAGGAGCCGGACGACCTCGAGGATCCGCTCGGTCCCGAACACCTTGATCGACGAGGACTCCGCGCCGGTGAGCTCGCCGTCGGCCACATGGACGGCCATGCGCCAATTGAGCAGCCACATCGCCTGCAGCTCGGCGTGGCACTTGGCGAGATCCATCTGCACCCAGCCCTGGTCGATCAGCGTCCTGCCGTCGTCGGTCGGCTGCCTCGCCACCCAGGCCACGATGCTCTCGTAGAGGGAGAGGGCCAGCCCGCTCCAGGCCGCCAGCCCCACCCGCTCGTGGTTGAGCTGGGTGGTGATCATGCGCCAGCCCTCGTTCTCCGCCCCGACGCGGTTCGCCACGGGGACCCGCACGTTGTCGTAGAAGGTCTGCGTCGTCGTGAGACCGCCGACGGTGTTGATGATGGACCACTCGAAGCCCGGCGTCGTGGTCGGCACGCACAGGATCGAGATGCCCTTGTGCTTGGGCACGTCAGGGTCGGTGCGCACGGCCAGCCAGATGAAGTCGGCCTGGTCGGCACCGCTGGTGAAGATCTTGGCCCCGTTGACCACGTACTCCTCCCCGTCGCGCACGGCGCGTGTGCGCAGCGACGCCAGGTCGGTGCCCGCCTCGGGCTCGGTGTAGCCGATGGCGAAGTTGACCTCACCGACCAGGATCCGGGGCAGGAAGAAGGACTTCTGTTCGTCGGTGCCGAACCGCATGAGCGTCGGCCCCACCGTGTTGATCGTGACGAAGGGGAACGGGGCACCGGCGCGCCGCGTCTCGTCGAAGAAGATGAATTGGTCGGTTGCCGGCCGCCCCTGCCCGCCGAACTCGGCCGGCCACCCGATGCCGAGCCACCCGTCCTTGCCGATCTGGCGCACCACCTGGCTCCAGGCCTCGCCCCCCTCGCCGCCCTCGGCGAGCCCGGCCCGCACATCCTCGGTCAGCAGATCGGCGTAGTAGCCGCGCAGCTCGGCGCGCAGCTGCTGCTGTTCGGGGCTCTCTTCGAGGAACATCGTGGGGCAGCCTCGCGTGCACTCCGCGGTCCCTGCCAGGTCAAGGCCGCGCTCGGTCGAAAACTGTAACACGTTCTCGTTTCGACCAGGTGCACGGCTCGTGCAGGGTTGCTTCGGTGCGCTCCTGATCCCACAGGGAATCAGCATCATCACTGCCACCTTCTCCCGGGCCCAGATCCCCCGGGCCGTCAGCGATGACTGCGAGCCTCGCCGTTGTCGGGTCCATCGCCCTCCTGTGCCTCGGCCTCGTGCGGCTCCTCCCCCGGCAGGCCGCCCCTGAGCCCGTCGTCTAGGCCCGGGGGGCCGAGGCGAACAGATTGAGCCCCAGCCCTTCCGAGAGGTACTTCGTGATGCGTTGGCCGCGCACGCTGTTGCCCGCCTCGTCGAGGCGTGGGGACCAGGTCCCCACGCCGCCCTTGCCCGGGGACACCGTGACCAGCCCCCCGCTGACCCCGCTCTTCCCGGGTAGGCCCACGTCGTAGAGCCAGTCGCCGGAGCGCTCGTAGAGCCCCGAGGTGGCCAGGACGGCCAGCACCCGTCTACTGCAGCCGGTCGCGACCGCCCGCTCGCGGGTCATGGGGTTGACCCCGCCGTCGGCCAGCGTGGCCCCATGACGGCGAGATCTCGCGCGCTCACACGCAACGCGCACTGGCGGGTGTACACGTCGGTCGCGACCTCGGGATCGCAGTACATGCGCCCGTAGCCGTACAGGAGGTGCGCAATGCCCCGGTTGCGGAAGTTGGTCGCCGCCTCGGACTCGTACACCTCTTCGTCCATCTCGAGCGTGCGCCCGGCGAACACCGAGAGCCCGGCCACGATCCGCTCGAACTGCTCTTCAGCGGTCTCTCCGGGCACGAGGCTCGTGGTCGCCAGCGCGCCGGCATTCACCATGGGGTTCATGGTGCGGTCGGCGTTGAGCTCAATACCCATCACCGAGTCGAAGGGGAGGCCGGTGCTGTTCACGCCGAGCCTGCGCCGCGCCTCCTCGGGACCGATGACGTCGCAGACCAGGGCGAAGACGAAGACCTTGGAGATGCTCTGGATCGTGAACTCCTGCTCCGCGTCACCGACGGCGAACAGGCGGCCCTGCACCCCGGCGACGCACACGCCGAAGGCGTCCGGCGGGGCCTCGGCGAGGGCGGGGATGTAGTCGGACACGCTCCCCTCGTCGAGGTGGCGGAAGCGCTCGTAGCCCGCCGAGACGAGGGCCTGCACGTCGGGGTCGGCCGGGAGGTTTCCGGTCGAGACCCGCTCGGGAACGGGAAAGTCGCCGCGAAGGCTGTCGGTGTCCATGGGCAGCGTGGCTATGCCCCGGCCCTCACGTCCGTCACGTCGTCCTCGTTTCACTCGGCCGATCGGGTGCACGCGACTGCGCTCCGGGAACCTACCGCCCGCGCGCTCCTCCTCTGCCGGAGCGGCCGGTCACCGGCCGGTGCGGGCACCGCCCGCCGCCGTGCCGTGCCCGGGCTCAGGCCCGGCGGTGCGGGTCTGTGCCTATGATCGGCTGACACACGTTCTAGAAATTGCCTCGAAAGGGCAGGCGATCCGGCGCCGGGAGGCGACCCACCGGGTTGCCCGAAAGGGGGGCCGATGAGTCTCGACGAGATCGACCTGATTGACGGGCGCAACTTCGTGCACGGAGTGCCCTACCACTGGTTCGCCGAGCTGCGGCGGGAGGCGCCCGCCTACTGGCACCCCGAGGAAGTGGCACCACGGGGCGGTTTCTGGGCCATCACCCGCTACGACGACTGCGTGCAGGTCAACCGGGACTGGGAGCACTACTCCTCGGCGCGCCGCGGCTCGCTGTTCCACGAGATGGACGACGACCAGCTCGCCCAGCAGCAGCTGATGATGGTCAACATGGACCCGACCATGCACACGCGGTACCGGCGCCTGGTCAACAAGGGTTTCACCCCCAAGATGGTCCGCGACCTCGAGCAGCAGATCGTCAGGTACGCCGACGGCATCATCGACTCGGTGTGCGAACGGGGCACGGCCGATTTCGTCGAGGAGATCTCCGCCGAGCTCCCGTTGCTCGTCATCGCCGAGCTGCTCGGCGTGCCCCAAGAGGACCGGCGCATGGTCTTCGACTGGTCGAACCGCATGATCGGCTCCGAGGACCCCGAGTACCAGATCCCCGACACCGATCCCGGCGAGGCCGCCGTGCAGGTGTACAGCTACGCGGAGGAACTGGCGTCCAACCGGCGCCTCCACCCCAGGCAGGACCTCATCTCCGTCCTGCTCGACGCCGAGGTGGAGGGCGAGAAGCTGAACGAGCTGGAGCTCGACCTCTTCTTCCTCCTCCTGATCGTGGCGGGGAACGAGACCACCCGGAACCTGATGTCCGGCGCCATGAGCGCCTTCTTCGACCACCCCGACCAGTGGGAGCTCCTGCGCAAGGATCGCTCGCTCCTGCCGGCGGCGGTGGAGGAGATGCTGCGCTACGTGACTCCCGTCATGCACTTCCGCCGCACCGCGACGACGGACCTGGAGCTGCACGGCCAACAGATCAAGGAGGGAGACAAGATCGTCTTCTGGCACACGTCGGCCAACCGCGACGAATCGGCGTTCGAGAACCCCGACGCCTTCGACATCACCCGCTCACCCAACAACCACATCGCCTTCGGCGGCGGCGGGCCGCACTTCTGCCTCGGGGCGAACCTGGCTCGCATGGAGATCATGGTGATGTTCGACCGGCTGCTCGACCGCATGCCCGACATGCGGCTCGACGGCGAGGTCCAGCGCCTGCAGTCGAACTTCATCAACGGGACCAAGCACATTCCGATCGCGTTCGCACCGTCGGCCCCCGTCGGGGGCGAGCCGGTCCCGCCGCAGGCCCGTTGAGGCCGCCGCCGTGACCGAGCAGGCTGTGCGCTTCCACCAGGCCGTGTCCTTCCTCCCGACGCGCCAGATCGTCCCCCTCGCCAAGGCCTGCGACGAATTGGGCTACGGCGGCATGTACGTCTCCGACCACTTGTTCAACCCGCGCCAGCTCGAGTCCCGCTACACGTACTCGAAACGCGAGGATGGCGCCCCGGGCTGGAGCTCCGAGACGCCGTGGCCCGACCCGATGTGCGTGATCTCGGCCTTGGCCGGTGCGACCGAGAATCTGCTCTTCACGACGGGCGTCTACATCGCGCCGGTGCGCGACCTGATGACGGTGGCCAGGTCGGTGGGCACGACCGCAGTCCTGTCGGACAACCGCCTGCGGCTCGGTGTCGGCGTGGGCTGGTGCAAGGAGGAGTTCGACCAGACGGGCCAGGACTTCACCACCCGGGGCAAGCGGCTGGACGAGATGATCGTGGCGCTGCGCGCGCTGTGGGCCGGCGGGTGGGTGGAGTTCCACGGCGAGTACTACGACGTGCCGGAGTGCCAGATGGAGCCGTCGCCCACCATTCCGATCCCCATCATCGGAGGCGGGCACTCCCCCGTCGCCCTGCGGCGGACGGCGGCGCTGTGCGACGGCTGGATCGCGGCCGGGGCCTACAGCGAGGACGAGGCGTGGGCCCACCTCGCCGAGCTGCACGACGCGCTCAAGAAGGCGGAACGCGACCAGGAGGGTTTCACGATCTACCTCTCGCTCAACGAGCGCCCCGACGTCGACCTGTACCGCCGCTTCGCCGACGCCGGGGTGACCGACTTCGTGTGTGCTCCGTGGATGGGCGTCAACGTCGCTCCCGGGACTCCCGACGACGAGGCGCTGGCCGCGAGGCTCGGCGCCGTGCGGTGGTTTGCCGACGAGATCGTCGCCAAGGTCTGAGCGGTCCCGGGCAGGGACGCGAGAGGAGCCACCCGTGAAGACGATGAAGATCGGACTGCAGCTGGGCTACTGGGGCTCGGGGCCTCCTCCCAATGCAGCGGAGCTGGTGACGGAGGCCGAACGCCTCGGTTACGACTCCGTCTGGACGGCGGAGTCGTACGGCTCGGACGCGCTCACCCCGCTGGCCTGGTGGGGATCACGAACCGAGCGCGTCCGCCTCGGCACCTCGCTGTGCCAGTTGTCCGCGCGCACGCCGACGGCCATGGCCATGGCCGCGCTGACGATGGACCACCTCTCCGGCGGGCGCTTCGTCCTCGGTCTCGGTGTGTCGGGACCCCAGGTGGTCGAGGGCTGGTACGGCCAACCCTTCCCGGCCCCGCTCGCCCGGACCCGCGAGTACGTCGACATCGTGCGCCAGGTCCTCGCCCGCGAGAAGCCGGTGACCAGCGACGGCCCGCACTACCCGCTCCCGTATCCGGGTGGCTCGGGGCTGGGCAAGCCGCTGAAGCCCATCGTGCACCCGCTGCGGACCGACATCCCGATCATCCTGGGCGCCGAGGGCCCCAAGAACGTCGCCCTGGCGGCCGAGATCGCCGACGGCTGGTTCCCCATCTTCTTCTCGCCCCGGGCGATGTCCTCGTTCGAGGCGTCGCTCGACGAGGGGCTCGCCCGCCCCGGGGCTCGCCGCAGCGCAGAGGACTTCGAGGTCCTCGCGTTCGCTCCCACCGTCATCACCGACGACACCGAGGCGGCGGCCGACGCGTTCCGGCCCTCGCTCGCCCTCTACATCGGCGGCATGGGGGCCAAGGAGATGAACTTCCACTTCGACGTCTTCGCCCGGATGGGCTACGAGGAGGCGGCCCACAAGATCCAGGACGCCTACCTCGACGGCCGCAAGGACGACGCGGCGGCCGCCGTCCCGACGGCCATGGTGGAGGACATCGCACTGGTGGGCCCGGTCGCAAAGATCCGCGACGACCTCGAGGCCTGGCGCGAGTCGCGCGCCACGACGATGCTCGTCAACGGCGACGTGGCCACTCTGCGCACCCTGGCCGAGCTGGTGCTCGGTTAGGCGCGACCGTCCCGATCAGACGGTCATCGCCCGCGGGCCGGCGACGTACGGGCCTGCGTAGCTTGCGGGGCCGAACCCGAGGATCGGTATGAAGATGAAGGCCAGCAGGATCAGTCCGACCGCGAAGCCGGTGCTCTTCGCGAACGACTTGGACAGATCGATGGCCACGATGATCCAGACGATGATGTTGACCAAGGGGATGAAGTAGAGGATCAGCCACCAGCCGGGCCGCCCGACGATCTTCAGGAGCACGTAGTAGTTGTAGAAGGGGATGATGGCGGCCCAACCCGGGTGGCCTGCCTTCACGAACACCTGCCACAGCGCCGCGATCTCAAAGACGATCACCGCGATGTAAATGATCACGATGAGTCCCGCACCGGAAGAAGCAAGCAGCAGAGCCGTCATCTCGACCTCCCCGTTCCGCCCGCGACCGCTGTGGCGAGCGAACCGATCGTAGGGCCAGGCATTCCCCGCTGCAGGGATCGTGACCAGGCATTCACTGAACGGTCACACGGATCGGGCACAATGCCGTCCATGACCCTCTTCGACGTCTCCGATCTCCTCGGGTCCGAATCCGCGCCCAGCGAGCCGACGGGCATCGAGGTGCTCCCGCCACCGCCACCGGCACCGGCACCGGCACCGGCACCGGCACCGGCACCGGCACCGCCGCCGCCGCCGCCACCGGCACCGGCTGCACCCGAGGTCGAGGTCCGCGTCAGCACGCGCCGCAAGAAGACCTCGGAGGCCAAGTGGGTCGGTGGGCGCATCGTGGTGTCCGTGCCCGCCCACCTCGACCGCGAGTCGCGTCAGAAGACCATCGACTGGTTGGTCGAGCGCCTGCTCACGCGCCACAGCCTGCAGTCACGCCTGGGCGACGACGAGCTCCTGGAGCGGGCGATCGAGTTGAGCGACCGCTATCTGGTGGGCGCCCGCCCCGCCTCCGTGCGCTGGGTCACCAACCAGACGGCGCGCTGGGGCTCGTGCTCCTACTACTCGGGTGACATCCGGGTGTCGCACCGCCTGCGCGCCGTGCCGGGGTGGGTCCTCGACTCGGTGCTGGTCCACGAGGTGGCCCACCTGACCCACCCCGACCACTCCCCCGCCTTCCACCGACTGGCCGGCGCGTACCCGCGCCACCAGGAGGCGGGCGTGTTCCTGGCCGGCTACGGCCTCGGCCTGTCGAACGCCGCTCCGTAGGCCGGCGGCAGGTTCAGGCGGGGTCGTCGGCCAGCATCCGCCCGAGGCGGCGCAGGCTCTCGTTCGCCCCGCCCAGTGTCAGCTCGATCTGGCGGGTGAGGAGGAAGTAACGGTGCAGCGGGTAGTCGCGATCGACGCCCACCCCGCCGTGGAGGTGGGAGGCCGCATGGACCACGCGCTGCCCGCCCTCGGCCGCCCAGTACTTGGCCACGGCCACCTCTGACGCCGCCGGCAGCCCCGACGCCAGGCGCGACGCCGCCTGCCACGCCGTGAGCCGGATCGCCTCGGTGTCGACGTAGGCATCCGCGGCGCGCTGCCCCACGGCCTGGAAGGTCGCGATGGGCTTGTCGAACTGCACGCGCGTCTTGGTGTACTCGGCGGTGAGCTCCAGGGCCGACGCACACACGCCGGCCTCCTGCACGCACAGTGCGGTCGTGGCGAACTCGGTGATGGCGGTGACCGCCTCGGCGCCGTCGACGCCCTCGCCGAGGAGCCGGTCGGCGCCGACGCAGACGCCGGCGAGCTCCGCGATGGCCTCGGGCCGCCCGGTCGTCGTCGTCTGGCGCGTCAGGGTCAGCCCCTCGGCCCCGGAGTCGACGATGAACACGCCGACCCCGGAAACGGCGCCGTCCGGTGCCTGGCACGTCGCCGGCACCAGCATGGCGTCGGCGACGAGGGCGGCGGGGACGCAGGCCTTGGTACCCGTGAGCAGCCACGAGCCGTCCGGCTGCGCGGTGGCCGTGGTTGCCGGCTCGGTCCCGCCCGGCAGGATGACCTCGCCGACGAGCTCCGCCATGGCGGCCGTGAGGATGGTGTCACCGTTCGCCACGCCGGTGAGCCAGGTCTTGCGCTGCGCATCGGTGCCGAAGCGCGCGATGGGCACCGCGCCGTAGACCATCGTCTCGACCACGGGGACGTAGGCGGCGGTCCGGCCGACCGCCTCGATCACCAGGCAGGCCGCCACGAAGTCGAGTCCGGCACCACCGAACTCCTCGCCGAGGTGGATGCCGAGCAGTCCCGCGCCGGCGAGCTCCCGCCACAGGTCGCGGTCGATCGGCCCCTCGTCGCCGGCCTCCGCCTCCACCTGCTTCAGCCGCTCGTGGGTCGACCGCTCGCCGCAGATCTGCGCCGCCAGCTGGCGGACGGCGTCTTGCTCTTCGCTGTAGTTGAAGTCCATTGGCTCTCCTGGGTCGATCGGGGCTCAGCGCAGCGAACGCGGCATGCCGAGGCCGAAGATGGCGATGAGGTCCCGCTGGATCTCGTTGGTCCCACCCCCGAAGGTGAGGATGATCATGGAGCGGGCGTACATCTCGAGCCTGCCGGCGACCACGGCTGCCGGCGAGCCGCGCGTCAGGTACCCCGCCTGCCCGAGGATCTCCAACAGCAACCGGAAGGCACGGAGGTAGAACTCGGTGCCGAAGACCTTGATGCTCGAGGCATCGGCCACGTCGAGGTGCCCCTGCGTCGCCTGCCAGGCCACCTTCCAGTTCACGAGGCGGAGGAATTCGAGCTCGGCGTGCACGCGGGCGAAGTGCTCCTGCACCCACTCCTGGTCGATGACCCGCCGGCCGTCCGGGAGCTTGGTCGCCTGCGCCCAGGCCCGCACGTCGGTCAGCACGCGCTCGATGATGCCGGGCGAGCACAAGGTGACGCGCTCGTGGTTCAGCTGGTTCGTGATGAGGCTCCACCCCTGGTTCTCGCCACCGACGAGGCTGGTGGCCGGCACGCGCACGTCCTCGTAGAACGTGTAGTTGATGTTGTGGTCCCCGAGGAGCTTCATCGGGACCACGCGGATGCCGGGGGTGTCCATCGGCACCACGAACATGGAGATGCCCTTGTGCTTGGCCACGTTGGGATCGGTCCGTGTCGCCAGCCAGACGTAGTCGGCGTCGCCGGCCAGGCTGGTGAAGATCTTCGAGCCGTTGATCACGTATTCCTCGCCGTCGCGCACCGCCCGCGTGGTCAGTGACGCCAGGTCCGTGCCGGAGTTGGGCTCGGTGTACCCGATGCAGAAGGAGATCTCGCCGGCCAGGATCTGCGGGAGGAAGAACTCCTTCTGCTCCTGCGTGCCGAAGTTCATGATCGTGGGCCCGACCGTGTTGATGGTCAGCATGGGGACCGGCGCCCCGCTGCGCATCGACTCGTCGAAGAAGATGAACTGCTCAATGGCAGAGCGGCCCTGCCCGCCCCACTCGGTCGGCCAGCCGATGCCGAGCCACCCGTCGCTGCCCATCTGCCTGACCACCCGGCGGACCGCGGGGCCGACGCCGCCGGCGAGGGACAGCTCCTGCTCGACCTCGGGGGTCAGCAGGTTCTCGTAGTAGGCGCGCAGCTCGCTCTTCAGCGCCTGCTGCTCCTCGGTCAAGGCAATCTCCATCGTGTCCCTCCCGGGTGGCGGGGCCGCATCGGCCCACGTCAACGCCACGTCGTCGCCGTCCCGGCCCTGCGGGCCCGGCGCGCTAGAACACGTTACAGTCCGTCCCGCCACAGCGGCCAATGACGGCCCGGAGGACCCCTCCCTACCGCCAAGTAACCTGCAATCCGCCCTGGGGCGGGGTCCCCGGGCACAGGATCGAACCGAGGAGCCGTCACCATGCCAGAAGCCGTCATCGTCGCCACCGGTCGCACCCCGATCGGGCGGGCCAACAAGGGCTCGCTCGTCGAGTGCCGGCCCGACGACCTGAGCGCCCTCGTGCTCCGGGCGGTGCTCGACAAGGTGCCCCAGCTCGACCCCGCCCAGGTGGAGGACGTGCTCCTCGGCTGCGGGCAGCCGGCCGGCGAGGCGGGCTACAACGTGGCGCGCGTCGCCGCGATTCTGGCCGGGATGGACAGCGTCCCCGGCGTGACGGTCAACCGCTACTGCTCGTCCTCCCTGCAGACGATCCGGATGGCGGCGCACGCCATCCGCGCCGGCGAGGGCGACATCTTCATCGCCGCCGGGGTCGAGACGGTGAGCCGGTACATGCACGGCGCATCCGACACGGGGCCGCACAACTCGGAGTTCGCCGAGGCCGAGGAGCGGACCAAGATCCGCGCCCCTGCCGTGACCGAGCCGTGGAGCCCTGCAGCCGGACTGCCGGACGTCTACATCGCCATGGGCCAGACGGCGGAGAACGTGGCCGAGTACGAGAACGTCGGCCGCCTCGAGATGGACGAGTTCGCGCTGTTGTCGCAGACGAGGGCGGTGGCGTCGCAGCAGAACGGGTTCTTCGAGCGGGAGATCATCCCGGTGACCCTGTCCGACGGCACCGTGGTGACCAAGGACGACGGCCCCCGCCCGAACACGACGCTCGAGGGCCTGTCCAACCTGCAGCCCGTCTTCCGCGAGGGTGGCACGGTGACGGCCGGGAACGCGTGCCCCCTCAACGACGGGGCCGCCGCCGTCATCGTCATGAGCGACACCAAGGCCAAGGCGCTCGGCATCACCCCGCTGGCGCGCATCGTGGCCAGCGGCGTGTCGGGGCTCAACCCCGAGATCATGGGGCTCGGCCCGGTGGACGCCTGCCGCCAGACCCTGGCGCGCGCCAACATGACGATCGACGACATCGACCTGGTCGAGATCAACGAGGCCTTCGCGGCCCAGGTGATCCCCTCGGCCAAGCACCTCGGGATCAGCTGGGACAAGCTGAACGTCAACGGCGGGGCGATCGCACTCGGCCACCCGTTCGGCCAGACCGGCGCGCGCATCATGACCACGCTGCTGAACGGCCTGGAGGACTCGGGCAAGACGTTCGGCCTCGAGTCGATGTGCGTCGGTGGCGGCCAGGGCATGGCGATGATCGTGGAGCGCCTCAACTGACACAGCAGCGCTGACGCGGGAGCGCTCACACGACAGCGCTGGTGCGGGAGAGCTGGCGAGGGACCTACGCGGGCCGCTCGTCGACCGCAGGGACCGGGCCGGGGTCGACGCCCTCGCGCCCGGCCAGATGCAGCGACACGAGTTCGCCGAGCAACGCCAGGTCGAAGAAGCGCGCCAGCTCGTCGCCCCCCTCGGCCCGCACCTCGAAGACGTCGGCCATGACCTCGTCGGTGGCGGCGCGCACCGCATCGAAGAGACCAGCCATTCGCGGGCTCTCCCCCTGCTGGCGCAGCAGGACGAGCGACATCGCCTGGCGCGTCACGTCGCCGCCCTGGCCCCAGCCGGCCAGCTCGTCGTAGGCGAGCTCCGGGAGGGACGCCGCGAACGCCGGCGCCTTCGCGTTGAGGTTGACCCGGGCCTTCCACCAGCGGGCCGCGACGGCGCCCACACCGACGGCACCGTACACGAGGGGGATGGTGCGCCCGAGGTGACGGGCCAGCTCCTCGGGAGGGGCAGCAGGCCCGAGCCAGGCGTCGCGCCGGCGCGCCAACGCGTCGGCGGCCGCGGTCACCGACGCCGTGGCGTCGGGCACGAGGCCGGCGGCCGACAGAGCGACGAGCAGCGGGACCGTGGCCGCGCCCAGCGCACCGCGTGCCCCCGGGCCCGTCGCCGGCAGTGGGCACCACGGGAGCCCCGCTGCGGCCAGGCGCGCCAGGCGGTCTCCGCCCCCGACCGCCACGACGTACGCGCCGCGTTCCACGCACCTCTCCGCCGGCACGGTCACCTCCGTGCCGTCGGTGCCGGACACGGCGAGGACCAGCGTGTGATCGTCCACGAACGCCGGCACGTCGGAGCCGTGACCCACCCAGAACGGCACCCCGATGCGGGGCGCGGCGAGCGCGGCCACGGCGTCGCAGGCCGTCCCCCCGGTCCCGAGCCCGAACGCGGCGACGGCGCGCACGGAAGCACCGGAGGGGAACGCGCAGCCGGCGAAGGCCCGGCCCGCCGTGTCGAGTGCGGCGCGCAGCTGCTCGGGCAGGGCCGCGGCGGCCTCCCACATCCCGAGCGTGTCCAGGTACTGCCCGGCGCTCACCCCGCGGACGGCCCGGTGGCCCGCACCTTGTCCTTCTCGGCCTTCGCCATCAGCCGCTCGTGCTCTGCCTCGCCGACGTCGACCGCCTCGTTCACCAGCAGCACGGGCACGCCGTCGACGACGGCGTAGCTCTTCTTCAGCCGCGGGTTGTAGAGCACGTCCTCGTCCTCGAACCACAGCAGTGGGCCCTTGTCGACCGGGCAGGCGAGGACGTCGAGCAGGAGTGGGTCAAGGCTCATGAGGGCTCCTCAGGTCGGGCCGGCACTGTGGCACGTCTGGCCGGCGGTGTGTCACTTCTCGTCTGCGCCGGCGCCGGCGTTGGCGGCAATCAGCTTCTCCACCTCCGCCACGTGGGCCGCGCAGAGCTCGGGGGTTCTCGCCTCGACGTTCAGGCGGAGCAGCGGCTCGGTGTTGGAGGGCCGGACGTTGTACCACCAGTCGCGGTGCTCGACGGTCAACCCGTCCAGCGTGTCGATCGACGCCCCGGCGGCACGCTCGGCCTCGGCGATGGCGGCCACCGTCGCAGCGGGGCTCACCACCTCGGTGTTGATCTCGCCCGAGTCGGCATAGCGCTTGAACGGCTGGAGCAGGGCGGAGAGCGGCTGGTCGCTCTGGCTGAGCAGCTCGAGCACGAGCAGTGCCGTGATGATCCCCGAGTCCGCCCGGAAGTTGTCGCGGTAGTAGTAGTGGCCCGAGTGCTCGCCGCCGAAGATGGCGCCCGTCTCGGCCATCACCTTCTTGATGATGGAGTGGCCGACCTGGGTCCGCAGCGCGGTGCCGCCCATTTCGGCCACGACCTCGGGCACGACGTGGGAGCAGATCAGGTTGTAGAGGATCGTCTCGCCCGGGTGCTTGGTCAGCATGGAGGCGGCCACCAGCGCGGTGGTCAGCGAGCCCGAGACCGGCTCCGCCTTCTCGTCGACGAGGAAGACGCGGTCGGCGTCGCCGTCGAAGGCGAGCCCGATGTCGGCGCCCTGCTCGAGGACGGCCCGTTTGAGGAAGACGAGGTTCTCGGGCTGAATGGGGTCGGCGGGATGGTTCGGGAAGCTGCCGTCGAGCTCGGGGAAGAGGATGTCGACCGAGAACGGGAGACGGTCGAAGACGACGGGCACCACGAGCCCGCCCATGCCGTTGGCGGTGTCGGCCACCACCTTGAGCGGCCGCAGCGTCGCGACGTCGACGAACGACACGACGTGGTCGGCCCAGGCCTCCATCAGGTCGAGCTCGCGCCAGGAGCCCTGCAGCGGCGGGGTGGGCTCGCCCAGCAGCGCCTCCGCCTCGGCCGCAATGTCGGCCAGGCCGGTGTCGCGCCCGATCGGGCGCGCCCCCGACAGGCACATCTTCAGGCCGTTGTACTGCGCCGGATTGTGCGACGCCGTGAACATGGCACCCGGTGCGTCGAGGTATCCCGTGGCGAAGTAGAGGAAGTCCGTGGAGGCCATGCCGAGGTCGGTCACGTCGACCCCCTCGGAGCGCACACCGTCGGAGAAGGCTCCCGCGAGCTCCACGCCGGACTCGCGCATGTCCCGGGCCACCAGGACCTCGGGGGCGCCGGCGAAGCGGGCCATGGCGCGGCCGATGGCGCGGCACATGTCCGCGTCGAGCTGGTCGGGCACCGTCCCACGCACGTCGTAGGCCTTGAAGACCCTGTCCATCCGGCTCACGGGCACCAACCATAGGGGGCGCGCCCGGCGCTGCGGCACGGCGGGCGGTTGCAGCCCGCCGTGGGCGGCGTGCCCGTGCGGACGGGCGCTCAGTGGATCAGGCCGGTCCCGTTGGCGGCGATGGCCACGATGGCGACCAGGTTGAAGGTGGCGTGGGCGACCATGTTCATGCCGAGGCGCCCGGTGCGGTACGAGACGGCGGCCAGGATCATGCCGAAGGCGGCCAGGCCGGCGAGCTGGACCCACTCGCCGTGGGCCAGGCCGAAGAGGAGGCCGTCGAGGATCACGGCCAGGACGACTCCGGCGGCACGCGCGCCGCCGGCCGCCCGCAGCGGGGTGAACAGCCGGACGAGCGCCTTGAGCAGCAGCCCGCGGAAGAACAGCTCCTCCATGGCGGGAGCGAAGACGACGGTGGCGATCGCGATGATGACGAAGCCGGTGCCGTGCGAGCCGCCGGTCAGCTTCTGCGAGGGCCCGTTGAAGTCGTGGATGTCGTGCTGGAAGGGGGCGTACATGAGGGCGACGAGGATCTGCCCGCCGATGCCGATGGCGATCCCGACGAGATCGATCAGCCGGAAGCGCAGCCCGAGGTCGCGCACGAAGTTGCGCGTGCCCTGGGTCCGGCTGGCCAGCCACGGCGCGCCGATGAACCCGATCCACAGGCCGAGCAGGGTGGAGACGACGTACCACTCGGGGGGGACGGCGGCCGAGGCGATGGCCTGCATCTGGGCGCCGGTCTTGCCGGCGACGGCGCCGGCCACCTGCCCGAAGATGAGGGCGCCGATCTGTCCGGCCAGGAACCCCGCGAAGGCGTAGACGAGCCAGATCCAGGCCTGGCGCTTGGTCTGCGGAGGGACCCAGGGCGTATCGAGGAAGGGGACGTCGCCCGCCGCGGCGGCCTCGGCGGTAGGCACATACGCGAGAGCGTCCCTGCGACCCAAGTAGCCCCGAGGCGGTGGTGGCGGGGGCGGGGGCGGGGCCCGCCGGACCCACTCCCGGGGCACGTACCCTGCCGGAACGGGCCCGGGCGGCCGTGCAGGCGGGCCGGGGGCCGGCGCGCCTGGCTCGGAATCGGTCATCGGGCAAACGTTACCGGCGCCCCACGGGCCCGCGACCTGCGGGGAAGGCCGCCCTGGTCGGGCAGGCGGGGCGGTCACCGTTGCGCAGGGGCGGCGCCTAGCATGGATGCCGTGAGCCCGCAGCGCACGGAGAAGCCTCCGAACAGAGCGAACGCGCCCCAGGACGGGGACGGCAACCCCCAGCCGGGGGCGCCGAGCGGTCAGAGCTGGCGCTGGCTCTGGGGCGTGCTCGCCATCGGGATCGTGGCGATCCTGCTGGCCGTGGGCACGATCAAGACGACCAACTCCAAGAGCATCACGTACACCAAGTTCATGCAGGACGTGACCGCCAAGCAGGTCGGCACGGCCCAGATCTCCAACTCCAGCGGGCAGATCACCGGCAAGCTCAAGGACGGCACCAGCTACACCGTGCAGGGCCCGAGCCCGTCGCTGCCCAACGACGTCGAGACCATGCGCAACGACGGCGTCCAGGTGAGCTTCCCGACCCCCTCCTCGAGCCTGCTCGCCGACCTGCTGCCCTACATCTTCATCATCGCGATCGGGGCCGCCTTCATCTACTTCATCGGCCGCCAGACCCGGGGGCAGATGTCGGGGATCATGTCGATCGGCCGCTCCAAGGCGAAGACCTTCAGCAGCGACCGGCCCTCGACCACCTTCGACGACGTCGCCGGCTACACGGGCGTCAAGCAGGAGATCAGCGAGGTCGTCGACTTCCTCAAGACCCCGGCCCGCTTCAAGGAGATCGGGGCGAAGATCCCCAAGGGCGTCCTGCTCGTGGGCCCGCCCGGGACCGGCAAGACGCTCATCGCCCGCGCCGTCGCCGGCGAGGCCGGCGTGCCGTTCATGTCGGTGAGCGGCTCGGACTTCATGGAGATGTTCGTGGGCGTCGGCGCCAGCCGGGTCCGTGACCTCTTCCAGACCGCCCGCAAGCAGGCCCCCGCCATCGTCTTCGTCGACGAGATCGACTCCATCGGCCGCAAGCGCGGCGCGGGCCTGGGCGGCGGCCACGACGAGCGCGAGCAGACCCTCAACCAGATGCTCTCGGAGATGGACGGCTTCGACACCTCCGAGGGCGTGGTGATGATCGCCGCCACCAACCGGCCCGACATCCTCGACCCCGCCCTGCTGCGGCCCGGGCGCTTCGACCGCCAGATCGTGGTCCCGCTGCCCGACCTCGAGGAGCGGCTGCCCATCTTGCAGGTCCACTGCAAGGGCAAGCGGATGGCGTCCGACGTCGACCTCGGCGTCGTGTCGCGCGGCACGCCGGGCATGAGCGGTGCCGACCTGGCCAACCTGGTCAACGAGGCGGCGCTCCACGCCGTGCGCCGCGGCAGCGCGGAGATCGCCATGGCCGACTTCGAGACGGCACGCGACCGGGTGCTGCTCGGGCAGCGCCGCGAGTCCATGGTGCTCTCGGAAGCCGAGAAGGAGCGCATCGCCTACCACGAGGGCGGCCATGCGGTGCTGGCCTACGTGCTCGAGCACGCGGACCCGGTGCACAAGGTCACCATCCTCCCCACGGGCATGGCGCTCGGTGTCACCCACCAGCTCCCGATGGAGGAGCGGCACATCCACCCCCGCCAGTACATCGAGGACTCGCTCTGCGTGCGCATGGGCGGCCGCTGCGCCGAGCTCCTCGTGTACGGCGACCTGTCGACCGGCGCCGCCAACGACCTCGTCGGCAACACGGAGCTGGCGCGCAAGATGGTGCGCGAGTGGGGCATGAGCGAGGCCATCGGCCCCATGGCCTGGGGCTCCCAGGGCCAGGTCTTCCTGGGCGAGGATCTCATGCACACCCGCGACTACTCCGAGGACACGTCCAAGGTCATCGACGAGGAGGTCGAGCGGATCCTGCGCTCCGAGGAGACGCGGGCCATGGAGACGCTGAGCAAGCACCGGGGCGGGCTCAACGCCATCGCCCGGGCGCTGCTCGACAACGAGATCATCGACGGCGCCGAGGTGGCCCGCCTGGTCGACGAGGCGCACGGGTCGCCCGTGCACACCGAGGGGGCCAAGTCGGTCCCGCACTTCCACGAGGCGGCGATCAACGCGCCGGCGGCCACTGCCAACGGCGGCAACGGGGCCAACGGCCACGGGTCGCACGCGGAGCCCGGGGCCGACGCCACCGGCGGTCCGGTCGCGGTGCCGGCCGCACCCGGCGGCGAGGCGACCCAGCGCCCCGAGGGCGAGTCGTGGCCGCCACCGGCGTGGCCCCCGCCCGCCGATCCCGCCGGCGGCGCACCGGAGGGACCCGCAGCCCGCTAGGCACGGCGAAGACCCGGAACGAACCGAACCGGGTTGCGCTGCGTCATGAAGGGGGATGGTGGAGCAACAGCTCGCAGAGTGGCTGGAGGACGGCTACGTCGCCTCCTTCCGCACCGCCTGCCTCATCCTGGGCAACCGCGCCGACGCCGAGGAGGCGGTCCAGGACGCCTACCTGCGGGCCTGGCGCTTCCGCGACTCCCTCACGACGGTGCCGAGCATCCGGCCGTGGCTCTACCGGGTCGTCGTCAACTCGTGCTACTCCAAGCTGCGCCGGGAGATCCCCCACCGCGACCGCCGCGCCGGTGACGAGCCCCTGGCGCACGTACCCGCGGCGGGCGGCGGCCCCGAGGCCGGCGCGGAGCAGTCCGAGATCGCCGGGACCGTGCTCGCCGCGTTGGGGCAGCTGCCGCTGTCGCTGCGCGTGCCCGTCGTCCTGCGCTACTACGCCGACCTGAGCGAGCGGGACATCGCGCTCGCCATCGGCCGGCGCCAGGGCACCGTGAAGTCCCGCCTGCACGAGGCCCGCCGCCGCCTGGCGGCCGACCCCGCCCTGTGCGCCCTGGCCGGGGCCGGGGACGCACCCCGCACCGAGGAGACCGGCCCGTGACCATGCTCGACGACGACCGCCTCGCCTCCCTCTTCGCCCGCGCCGGTGCCGCCTTCGAGGCTCCCGCCTCGGGCGTCGAGGACATTTTGGCGCGGGCGGCCGGCACCGAGCGTGGTGCCGGCGGCGACGTGGCGGGCCCCGGGGCCGGTGACGGCGGCGACACCGGCGCGGACGGCGCCGCACCCGACGGGGCCTCGCCCATCCGCGACGGCCGGGTGCGGCGGCTCTCGGCCGCCGCCGGCCGGCACCGCATCCTCTCGGCGGCCGCCTGCGTCGTCGTGGCCCTCGTCGTCGCCGGCACCGTGGGTGCCCTGGTGCGCTCGCCGTCGGGGCCCACCCTCACCTCGGGCCTGTCTCGGACGGGGGTCCTCGCGCCTCCCGGGCCCGCCACGACGACCGTGCCGCAGGGCGCGGCGTCGTCGCCCGGCGCCGCGTCGCCGTTGCCCTCCACCGGGTCGCAACACGCCGGGGTGTCGACGCCTGCGGTCACGACGCCCTCGACGGTGCCCCCACTGCCCGGCGGCGCCGTCGGGCAGCCCTCGAAGATCGAGCAGACCGGGACCCTCGGGCTCTCGGTCGGACAAGGTGACCTCGGCCGGACCATGACGCGGCTGACGTCGTTGGCGGGAGCCTACGGGGGCTTCGTGGCGACCTCGCAGACGCAGTCCGGCGCCGGCACGGGCGGCGCGCCCTACGGCAGCATCACGCTGCAGGTGCCGGTCGACGACTTCACGACGGTGCTCAAGGCGGCCCAGGCACTCGGCAGGACAACGGACCTCACGACGAAGGCCACCGACGTCACGGGCCAGTACGTCGACCTGCAGTCGCGCCTCACCGCGCTCGAGGACAGCAGGCAGCAGTACCTGACGATCCTGGCCAAGGCCACGACGGTCGGCGACGTGCTGGCCGTGCAGGAGCAGCTCGACGGCATCCAGTCCCAGATCGAGCAACTCCAGGGCCAGTTGAACCTCCTCGACAGCCAGACGTCGTACTCGACGTTGACCGTCGGCGTCAGCGAGGGGGCACCGGCCCGCCCGGGACCGGTGCCCGAGTCAGGCGTGGTCCGGGCCTGGCACGACAGCGTGGGCGGGTTCGTCGCCGGCGTGGAGGGTGTGATCCGCTTCGCCGGTCCGGCGCTCTTCGCGCTGCTCTGCCTCGGTGTCCTCCTGGTCGGAGGGCGCGCGCTGTGGCGCCGCTATCAGCGGCACAACCTGTAGCGACGACGCTCAGAGGCCGATGGCGGCAGCGAGCGGGATGCCGGGCATGGTCACCACGCCGACGCCGCCGGAGGGGCCGAGGTCCTCGCTGACCGCCATCGGGCCGCTCGCGCGCACCACGATCGGGTCGTAGCCGGCACCCCGGAGGGCCGCGCTCGAGAACGAGCCGGTCGCGCCGGCCGGCAGCGTCCCCGCACCGATGCTCCGGTCACCCGACGGGGTCACGTCGTCGACGGTGTAGCGCACGGTCGCACCCGAGGTGTTGGTGAGCGCCAGGGAGTTGAGCGACACGCCGTCCACGGCGGGGCTCGCAGCCGTGCCGGGTCCGGGCACCAACCATGCACCCGTCGGCGACGCCGTGCTCAGGCCGTCCACGGCCAGCGCCATGCCGGCCTGGGGCGCACTCGACGACGCCGGCAGGACGACCGTCCGCCCCACGACCACGCCCGGGCCGCCGGTGGCGTCGACCTCGGCGGAGTAGGTGGCGCCGTGGGGAATCCGCGTCTGCGCGCCCGTGTCCAGGGCCCAGGTCGTGCCCGGGGCGACCTTGTCGCTCAGCGGGGCCAGCGGGCCCGAGGCGAGGCGCAGGTGCACCGTCACCGACTCGGGCGCCGTCCCCGGGTTGAAGACGTCGATCTCCGAGGAGCCGCCCGTCACGTCCTGGCTCTGGGGGAACGTCCATTGCGACTCGGGATGTGCCGCCCCCGGGACGAGGGCCAGTCCGGCCGACGACCCCGAGAACCCCTGCACCTCCGATGCGACGACCCGCCCGGTCCTGGTGGCGACGACGGTGCTCACGGTCGACGCGTTCTGCACCTCGGACGCCACGTTCTCCACCTGGACCTGGCCCGACTGGAGCACGATCCCCTGGTAGTTGATGGGATGGACCGCGCCCGTCGGCGTGATGAAGGTGAGGTCGACCACGACGGGCGTCGACGTCGGGTTGAGCAACGAGACGTAGAGCGGGTCCGAATTGGCGGTCGTGCCGCCGGGGAAGTACCAGTCGGCTGCGGTCGTGCTCTGGCACGGCGACTGGGACCAGCCCGAGGAGCCGTGCACGACCTGGGTCACCGCCACCCCGCCACCGGAGACCGTCACGGTCTCGCCCTCCCACGACCCCGAGGAGAGCGCCGGGATGGACGGGACGGCCGCGCTGCGGGCCGGGACCGACACCGCCGTGTGCACGGCCGCGCCGGCGTCGCTCACCGCCGTGACGGTGCCGTCGACGGCGCTGCCCGCGCTGTTGGTGAGGACGACGAAGCCGGGCGAGATCCCCGACGCCGTCGACTGCCCGGTGCAGTACCAGGCCGACGACTCGGCATCGGGCGCACTGACGAGGGAAACGGGCGGCCCCGGCGCGCCGACCGGCGACGGCGTGCCGCGGGCGCCGGCGGCGATGCCCACCCCCATGACCACCAGCACCACGAGGACCAGGACCAGCCACCGGCGCTCGGGCCTGCGATGGGCGGGGCTCACGGCTCCCCCTCGGCGAGCGGCGACGGCGTCACGCCCTCCCCCGCGGTCGCGGCCGAACGTCGTGGCCGGCCGACGAGCGCGGCAGCCAGGACGAGCCAGGCCGCCAGCTCGAGCGCGACCGCCAGGGGGACATAGGGAAACTGTGACAGCGAGAGCGACGCCTGACCCGTGGCGGTGGCGTACTGCGCCGCCCAGCCGAACGCGGGGCGCTGCGGCACGGCGCGGCCGCCGATGCTCAGGGTGAAGCTCCCGGCCGGTGCGTACCCGGCGTAGAGGGTGCCGGCCGTCACACGGCCGATGGCAGGGCCGCCGCTCGAGAGCGCGCCCAACACGGGCTGCCAGCCCGCCACGTCCGCCGCGCCCGGGTACGACCACGTGCGCACCGGTGGCAGCGCGGCCGCCCGGACCCCGGTCACCGGCATGTCCTCCCCGTTCTCGAACACCTGGACGCCGAGCTCGCCGGGCACGACCTGCAGGTCGTCCTGTTCGAGGAGGTCGGTGTCGAGCCCGGCGGGCGGCGGGGCGCTGACCGAGGCCGGCACCGTGCCCACCATGGAGGGCGCCACGGCGTCGAGGACCACGACATAGCGCACGCCGGCGGACGCCAACAGCCGGCCGAGGTGCACGGTCCCGCCCGACACCGCGAGCTGGACGGCGTCGGCCACGAGCCGGGCGGGCCCGGCGCCGGCGGGGGTGAACACCTGCGCCGAGTCGGGCAGCCCCGCGGGCGTCAGCGCGAAGGCCAGGCCCGGCTGCACCGTCCAGCCGCCGGCGGGCAGTGCCCTCGGGTCGCCCAGCCACAGGACCCGTGTCACGCCGGTCGTGCTCGGACGGCTCAGGAAGGCGAGCGGCTGCTCCACCCCCTGGGACGGGAGGTCCCAGCGGCCGCCGACGGCACCCCCCACCACCGGGAGCAGGCCGAGCGCCACGAAGACGAGCGCCGCGACGCTCACCACCTGGCGCCAGCCGAATTCGCGGCCGGTGAGGTCGTTCTCGAAGGTGGAGATCCCGAGGCCGACGCAGGCGGCGACGGCAAGGGCGGCCGGCGCCAGGACGACGGACTCGGACGGCGTGAAGGATCCCATGTCACCCCGCGTCGCGGCGAAGGCGAGGCCCCACGACGCGCAGGCCATGACCCACAGGCGCGCCGCCCAGAGCAACCGGGTCCCCCGCCCGAGGACCAGGGGCAGCGCCGCCGCCACCACGAGGAGCCAGACGATGGGCGAGCGGGCGGCCGGGCCGATGGCGAATCGGATGACCTCGCCCCAGCCCGGGGCGTTCGCCGCGGCGATGGGCAGGCCGAAGATCGCCACCGACGCCTTCCCCGCCAGCACCGTCCCGATGACCCAGGGCGCGGCCAGCACCAGGGCCACGCCGATCCCCTCCGCGGCCACCACCAGGAGCCGCCAGCCGACGTCGCGCGATCCGACGAGCACCGAGCCCACCGCCCACGCCAGCGCCGTGACGATGACGAGCGGGACGACCGCCGGCGCGAAGCCCGCCGCCGCCGCGATGACGGCGCCGAGGATGGCGACCTGGCCCGCCGGGCGGGTGCGCCACTTCGGGCCGGGCTCCACCCCGTACGGCGCGACGCGTGCGGCCCGGGCCAGCCGCAGCGCGATGAACGGGAAGGCCGCGTACGCGATCAGGCCGTCCCAGCGTCCCGTGCCCAGCGCGCCGTAGGGCAGCGGGAGACCGAGGTAGCAGATGACGGCGATCACGCGCGCCCGGGGCGAGACGAGGGGTCGCATGAAACGCGAGACACCCCACGCGCCGAGGGGGATGCAGGCCAGCAGCAGGACCCTCTGCGCGGTGCCCATGGCGCCGAAGAGGACGGTGCCGGTGATGCCGGCGACGCCGAAGGCGGGTGAGGCCGGCGCAGTGGTGCCGACGCCGGCCGACTGCCACCCCGAGAAGAAGTGGTGCCAGCTCGCCGACCACGACGGGAGGGGGGCCAGCTGACCCACGAGGGGCAGGGTCCCGAAGAAGAGGTCGCGCGTGCCCACGGCGATCACCGCCAGCGCGATGACCATGGCCACGGCGCGCTGGCGCCCGGTGCTGAGCGGGACCGAACGGACCTTGCGTCCGAAGCGGTCCCGGCCGGCGCGCCGGCCCAGGTCGTCGAGCTCGTCGAAGTCGGTGTCCTCGCTGAAGGCCGACCCGACGCTGCCCGTGAGGACCGCCACCTCGGCGCGCTCGTCGTGCTGCTCCGCCCGCTCCCTCGAGACGGCGACGGCATTGGCGGCCTCGAGGCCCTGGTGCGTGAGACGGCTGAAGTAGCGCGACAGGCGCGCGCTGCCGCGCACCTGCAGCCGGCGCACCTCGGCGTCGGGGAACAGGCGGTGCTCGGCCAATTCCCCCCGGAGCAGGGAGATCTCGGTCAGGCGGCGGGCGTTCCACCTCCACGCACCGACGACGGCGCGCACCCGGTCGCGATCGCGCGCCAGCAGAGCGACGATCACCTCGCCGAGGGCCAGCAGGGCGGCCTGCGGCAACACACGCACCAGGCTGAGACGGGTGTAGCACTTGAGCACGGCGCGCAGCTCGTGGCGTCGCTGGAGCATCTGCATGGTGATCGTGTGGCGTCCCTCGTCCACGCCGAGGACGGCCAGGGGCTCCAGGCCACCCGCGACGGCCTCGCGGTGCCGCACGCGCGCCTCGGGTGCGACGACCACACGCGACCCCGCCACCTGGCTGCGCCACGAAAGGTCGAGGTCCTCGCCCATGGCCACGATCCCGGCGTCGAGGCCCTTCAACTCGGCGAACAGGTCAGCCCGCGCCAGAATGCACCCGCCCGGGGCGACGAACACGTCGCGGACGGCGTCGTGCTGGCCATGGTCGACCTCGCCCTCGACGATGCGGTCGACGACGGCGCCGGTCTTGTCGCAGCTCATCCCGACGTGCAGGAGGATGCTCGGGTCGTCCCAGTTGACGAACTTCGGGGACACCACGCCGGCGTTGGAGCGGAACGACTCCTCGACCATGTTGTGGACGGCGTCGGGGTCGAGCGCGACGTCGTCATGGCACAGCAGGTAGAAGGCCGCGCCCTCCACCATGCCGAGCACCTCGTTGGAGGCCGCGGCGTAGCCGGGCCGCCCGGGCAGGTGCCGCACGAACGCGTCCGGGAGGATGCGCCCCACCCGCTCGGTGACCTCCGCGCCGTCGTCACCCGTGGAGAGGACCAGGACCGAGAGCTCGCCGTAATCCTGGGCGGCCAGGGATGCGAGGGCCTCTTCGAACCAGGGCCCGGGATCGGTCGTGACCACGACGGCGACCACGGCCGGCACTTGGGCGTCCATCAGGTGCCAGAGGCTATCCGGTTCACCATCGGCCCCTCAGGCACGGAATTCACCCCCCACTGCTTGCTACTGTTTAACAAAGGTGATACTCTTGCACGTGAACGCAGAGGTCTGGCCGGCGGGCCGCTGCGAGCGGCTCTTCGGAGTGAACCGACCAGACAGGAGGCTCCCATGCCTGACGTAACCACCAACATCACCACCCTCTCGAAGGGTGTCACAGACCTGGCCCGGGACGCGGCGTACGTCGCCGTCGGCCTCGGCGTGCTGGGCTACCAGCGCGCCCAGGTGCAGCGAATCGAGCTGCAGAACCGCCTCTCCGGGGACGTCGCGCTGGACCAGCGCATCGGCGAGGTGCGCGACAGCGTCGCCAAGGGGATGCGCCACGTGGACGACCTCGCCGAGTCCGCCGTGCAGTTCGTCGAGACCACCCTTCAGCCACTCGAGGACAAGTTGCCCCCGACGGTCACGCAACTGACCAGCAAGGCACGGGAGCAGGCTCGCGAGGTGCGGACCCAGATCCGCCAGCTCGTCAACTCCTGAGCATCCGCGTCTCACACGCCGACGACGCTCGCCCTCAGTCCGCCTCCCAGGAGGCCAGGACGTCGGCGAGCGTCGTCGCGAGCGGGATCACCGGCTCCCATCCGGTGGCGTCGTGCAGCTTCGCGGCGGTGCCGCGGAGCACGGGCACATCGACCGGGCGCACCAGTTCGGGGTCGGTCTGGAGCGTGAGGTCCGCGCCGGCCAGCTCAAGGAGCTGCGCAGCGACCTCCGACATGGCGACGTCGCGACCCGAGCACACGTTGTAGACCTCCCCGGGAGCGCCCCGCTCCATCAGCAGGCGGTAGCCCACCACGACGTCACGCACGTCGGTGAAGTCCCGCCGGGTCGTCAGCGTGCCCACCCGCAGCGCCGTGGCGCCCGAACGGCGCGCGTCGACGATCCGCTTCGCCAGGGCGGGCACGAAGAAGTTCGGGGACTGACCGGGGCCGATGTGGTTGAAGGGCCGCACCACGATGACGGATTGCCCGTACCCCCGCCACGCCTGCAGGGCGACGTCCTCCGCTGCGAGCTTGCTCGCCGCGTAGGGGCTGGCGGGCGCCGTCGGCGTGTCCTCCCCCAGCGGGAGCCGGCCCGGGTCGACGACGCCGTACACCTCGGCCGAGCTCACGATCAGCACGCGCGGGCGCGCCGTCAACGTCCGCGCGGCCGCCAGGATCTCGGCCGTACCCAGCACGTTGACCCGCAGCACCCGGCTGGGGTCGTCCCAGCTGTCGCCCACGTGTGTCATGGCGGCCAGGTGGTAGATCGCATCGGGCACGACGTCGGCCACGACCCGGCGCACCGCCGCGCCGTCGGCGACGTCGGTCTCGATGTCGATGACGGCGACCTCGTCCCCTCGATCCTTCAGGTGCGCAGCGAGCCAGTTGCCCACGAAGCCCTTGCCGCCGGTGATGAGCGCGCGCACCCGCCGAACCCTACTGCCGGCCCGCCAGCGCCAGCGCATACGCGTCCATGTGCCGCGCCACGCTCGCCTCCCACGTGTGCTCCCCCGCCACCGTGATGCCCAGCGCCCGGCGCTCCGTGGCGCGACCCTCCCGGAGCCCCGCCTCGAGTGCCCCGGTCAGCGCGGCGACGTCCCCCGGTGGCACCAGCAGTGCCGCCCCCCTCGCCACCTCGGCCATTGCCGTCCCCTCAGTCGTCACGAGCGGGGCACCGCAGGCCAGGGCCTCGAGGGCGGGCAACCCGAACCCCTCCTCGAGCGCCGGATACGCCACGACCGCCGCCTGCCGCAGCAAGGCCGGCACCGCCGGGTCAGGCAGGTACCCGGTGCGCACCATCCGCTCGGGGTGGCGGGCGGCCGAAAGGGCCCGCTCGGTCTCGGCCATCCCCCACCCGGGTTGCCCCCCGAGCACCAGCACGGGGTCCGGCTGGGAGTCGGCGAGCAGGTCGAACGCGGCCACCAGCGTCGCCACGCCCTTGCGCGGCTCGAGCGTGCCGACGAAGGCCACCAGCGGCCGGTCCAGGGGCACGCCGAGGGCGGCCAGGTCGTCGCGGTCCGCACCCTGCGCGGGCTCGGTGGCCGAGAACCGGCGGTGGTCCACCCCGTGCGGTGCGACGACGATCGGCGCCCGCACCTCACAGCACTCCTGCAGGCGGTCGGCCGTGACGTGGCTGACGCAGATCAGCACGCCGGCGTGGCGGGCGGCGCGGCGGATGGCGCGGCGGAAGAACACGGCCTTCGAACGGAGGTGCCACTCGGGATGGTCGAAGAACGTGCAGTCGTGGACCGTGACCGCACACGGCACCGGTGACCGTGCCGGCATCGTGTAGTGGGGCCCGTGATGGACCTGCACGTCGAGGGAGCGCAGCACGGAGGAGACACCGATCTGCTCGAACGCGAGCCGGCCCGGCCGCGAGCGGGGCACCGTGCCGCGTACCCCGGCGCCGGCGGCCAGGGTGCTCCAGCGGTCCTCGTCGCCGCGACGGGCAATCAGGGTGAGGTCCACGTCGTCGCGCTGCGACAGGCCGTTCGCCAGGGCCATGGTGTAGTAGCCCGCACCACCGGGATGCAGCGGGACGGCCGAGACATCGAGTGCGAGACCCAAGGCGGACGTCACCGCAGCGATCTCCAGAGCGCGACGTGCTCACGGGCCACCGTCGCCCAGGTGCGCGAGCGCGCGTGCGCGGCACCGCGCGCCGCGAGGTCGGACCGGAGCGCGTCGTCGGTGAGGACCGCCGCGAGCCCGGCCGCGATGTCCTCGACGTCGAACGGGTCGACGATGCGGGCCGGCGCCGGCCCCACCTCGCCCAGGTCGTGCACGCTCGGCACCTCGTCGGACACCACCGACGGCGTCCCGACCCGCATGGACTCGAGCGGCGGCAACCCGTAGCCCTCGGTCAGCGGCACGTACGCGAAGGCGCGCGCCCGCCGGTAGAGCCCGGCGAGGACGGGCCCGGACACCGACCCCGTGAACACGATGCCGTCGGTGTCGTGGCGCGTGGACGGCTCCCGACCCCAGCCGGCCGGGCCCACGATGACGAGGGGCCACGGGCCGGGCAGCGAGGGGCGCACAGTGTGGAAGGCGCGCACGAGGCGGTCCACGTTCTTGCGCGGCTCGAGCGTGCCGACGGTGAGGAGGAACTCGCCGGGCACCCCCAGGCGGCCGAGCAGCGCCTCGGTCGCCGCCGGGTCGGGTTCGGGAAGGTGGTCGGCACCACCCCGGACGACGGTGATGCGCCCCGGGTCGACGCCGAAGGCCGCCACATCCGCGGCGACCAGCCGGGACGGGACGACGAGCGCCGCCCCGCCCTCGCGGGCCCGGACCAGTGCGGACTGGTGCCACCGCCTCCCACGCGGCGTCGTGGCCTCTGGATGCCGCTGCCAGGCCACGTCGTGGACGGTCACCACCGCGCGGCTCCCGCTCGACGGCCGCGCCGTCGGTGTCGCCAGCGAGACCGAGTGCACGACGTCGAAACCGGAGGGGGCATGGCGCAACCCGTGGTCCCACGCCCGTGTCAGGAGCGGTCCCGGGAGCCGCGAGGCGATGACCGGCCTGCCGAACGCGGCGAGCGGGTCGTCGGCCCGACGGCCGGGCGGCCGACTGGCGAGGAGCGTGACGTCGACCGGGTCACCCTCCCGGGACCGCTCCGCCAGGCCGCCGAGGAGGCCGCGGGCGTACGCCCCGATGCCGCCCGGCACCTGGCGCCGGAGCTGCTCGACGGCGAGGAGCACCGATGGCGGCGCGCCCTCAGCCATGCCGCCCCGCCGCGTCGCGGTAGAGCTCCTCGAGGCCGGCCCCGCACCGCTCCCACGAGAACCGGGCGGACCAGGCGGCGCCCGCCGCGACGAGCCCGGCCCGCAGCGCCTCGTCGGACAGGCACGAGTCGAGCGCCTCGACGAGCCCGCCGTGGTCGCCGGGGTCCACCATGAGGGCGCCGTCCCCGAGCACCTCGGGCAGCGAGCCGGCGCGACTGGCCACCACCGGCACACCGGCCCGCATGGCCTGCAGGGGTGGGAAGCCGAACCCCTCGTAGAGCGACGGGTAGGCGAGGACGGTGGCCCGCGTGAGCAGGGCGGCCAGGTCGGGCTCCTCGACCCACCCCGTCCGGACGATCCTGGCCCGGGCCGGCGATGCGGCCACCGCCGCCGCCAGTGCCTCCTCGCCCCATCCGGGCGGGCCGGCGAGCACGAGGGCGACGTCGTCGTGACGGGCGGCCACCTCCCCGAAGGCGCGCACCAGTCCCGGCAGGTCCTTGCGCGGCTCGGCGGTCCCGACGGCGAGGCAGTACCGCCCGCACGCCGCGGGCAGCAGCCGGCCGAGCGTGCCGGCGATCTCGGCGCCCGTGACCGGTGGGAGATCCGGGATGCCGGGCGCCACGACCCGCACGCGGGCGGGATCGGCCCCGAACGCCTCGACGACCTCGCCGGCGACGAACGCCGAGTCGGCGTGGACCCACGCGCCGCGCCCGAGGGCGCGGCGGATCAGCCCGGGATAGGCCAGGGTCGCCGCGTTGCACAGCTCGGGATGATGGAGCGGGGTGAGGTCGTGCACCGAGACGACGGCCGCGGCGTGGCCGGTGGGCGGAACCACGAAGTTCGTGCCGTGCACCACGTCGGCGCCGCCGATGAACCACTCCACCGGCGGGACGTCGGCGCGCCCCCACAGCGCGTGCAGCGGCCGGGCCGGCATGGGCCGCTGGTGCACGGCGACACCCGCCGGAAGAAGGGCCTCGATCAGGTGGCGCCGGCGCCAGCTCACGGCGTATGCCCTGACGTCGATGCCCGGGCGCTCCGCCAGCGCCGCGAGCGCGCCCCGGCAGAAGGCTCCGATGCCGGTGGGCAGACCGAGCAGCGGCGTCGCATCGAGCGCGACGCGCAGGCGCGTCGGCTCTGCGCCCCGGGACGGGTCGAGGCGGCTCAGGTCGTGATCGCCCCGTCGATGGAGAGGATCGCGCCCGTCACGTAGTCCGCCTCGTGCGACCCGAGGTAGGCGAAGGCACCGGCGATCTCGTGGGGGTAGGCGAAGCCGATCGGGGTCATCAGCCGCTCTATCAGCTTGAAGTCGGCATCGGCGGGGGGGCCGAAATTATGGATGATCGGGGTGTCCACGCCGCCGGGAGCCACCCCGTTCACGCGGACGCCGCGCGCCATGTACTCGACGGCCAGCGCCATGGTGAGCAGCCGCACGCCGCCCTTCGACGCGCAGTAGGCCGCGGAGTAGGGCTGGCCCTTCATGCCCGCCGTCGACACGGCGTTCACGATGGCGCCGCCGTGCTCGATCATGCCGGGCAACACGGCGCGGCACATGAGGAACGTCCCCGTGAGGTTGACGGCGATGATCTTGTCCCAGCCGCTCAGCGACTGCTCGGGCGTGTGGGAGAACCCGCCGATGCCCGCGATGTTGCAGAGGTTGGTGATGTGCCCGAGCTCCTCGCGCGCCTGCGACACCACGGCGGCCACCGCATCCTCGTCGGTGACGTCACAGCGCGCCGCGATGGCGCGCCCGCCCGCGGCGGCGGCCTCCCGGTTGATCTCCGCTGCCACCGTCTCAACGGCATCCTCGGCCACGTCGAGGCAGGCCACCGCGGCGCCTTCGGCGGCGAGGCGCCGGGCGGTGGCGCGCCCGATGCCGGACCCGGCACCGGTCACCACTGCCACGTGCCCGGCGTAGCGGCCGGGCGTGATCGACTCGGGGGCGGTCCCCCGGTTGGGGTCGGACTCGCCGACTCTGGTGGTGGGGCTCATGCGGGCTCCTTCTCGTCGGCCTCTCCGATGGAGCCACTGCCTAGCACCCCCGAGGCCGGGCGACGATTCCGGACCAGGCGGGAGCGCCGCTCCTCGGCCCCCGGCGCGGCCAGGGCGGCGAGGCGGCCGGGGTCGACCTTCATCATCGGGGTCAGCGGCAGCTCGTCGACGACCACGAGTGCGTCCGGGGCCTTGTAGTCCGACAGCGTGCGGGCGCAGTGCGCCCGCAAGGCGTCGAGCTCCGGCTCGGCACCGGCCTCCGGCACCACCACGGCGACGCCGATCTCTCCGAGGACCTCGTCGGGGACGCCGACCACCGCGACGCGGACGACCGCGGGATGCGACGAGAGGGCCTCCTCCACCTCGGCCGGGTAGACGTTGTAGCCGCCCCGGATGTAGCGCTCGTGGGCCCGGCCCGACAGCTGGAGGTTCCCCTCGGAGGTGAGCCGCCCGAAGTCCCCCGTCGTCAGCCAGCCGTCGGGTGCGAGGACGGTGGCCGTGGCCTCGGCGTCGAGCAGGTCGTCGACGGCGCGCCCCCGGCCCGGCCCGCGCCCCCAGTACCCGCGCATGGCCGCAGCGGACCGCAGCAGGACCCGGCCGACCGACCCGGTGGGGACGGGGCGGCCCTCGTCGTCGACGATCGCGAGCTCGACCCCGGCGACCGGCCGCCCGACGGTGGTCGCCACCTCCTCGTCGGACGACGTCAGCGTCGTCCCGGTCCCGAGGGACGACTCGGTCGAGGTGTAGCGCACCACGACGGGCACGCCGAAACGGCGGCGCACCTCGGCGATCAAGGACGCCAATGTGCGCGCCGCGCCCGTGCCCGCGACGCGCAACGCACTGAGGTCGGCGCGCCCGAGGGCCGGGCTGTCCAGCATCAGCGCCCACTGGGTGGGCACGCCCTGGGCCACGGTGACCCGCTCGTGCGCCATGATGCGGACCGCATCGTCGGCCCGCCACGGGGTCGGCGTGATGATCGTCGTCACGGCGTTCGCGATCTCGTCCCACTGCCGCGTCATGTAGCCGACGTGCGCGAACGGCAGTGGCGACAGGCGGCGGTCGCCGGGCTGGCTCAACACGTCGGTGCCGCGGGCGACGGCGGCCAGGTTGGCATGGTCGAAGACGGCCCCCTTGGGGTGGCCCGTGGTCCCGCTGGTCCAGACCACCGCCACCGGGTCGTCGGGGGCCAGCTCGGGCCACGCCTGGGGCGGCTCGCCCTCCCACGAGGCCCGGACCTCGGCACGCTCGACCACCTCCACCGGCAGGGTGTCCGGCGGCCGCGCCACTTCGCGGTCCACCACCAGGAGCACCGGTGCCGCCCGCTCCACGATGGAGGCCATTTCGCCGGCACCCATGCGGGGGTTGATCCCCGAGGTGATGGCGCCCAGCCGCAGCAGGGCGGCGTAGAGCACGGCGTACTCGATGCACGACGGCAGGAGCAGGCACACGACGTCGCCCTTGGCCACACCGCGCCGGGCGAGGTCGCCGGCCACGCCGTCGGCGGCACTGTCCCACTCGGCGAAGGTGAGGGAACGGCGCCCCGTGCTCCCCGCGGGCTCCACATAGGCCTCGACCGGGCCATTGACCCTGGCCGCCTCCCGCAGGACGGACACGACGGTCTCGTGCTGATCCGATGGGATGCGCTCTGTCATAGCGGGCGGCGATGGTACCAGGAGCTGCCGGAAGGACCTCCGTCCCGGCGCTCCTATGCTCGCAACGTGCTGGTGGCCCTGTGCGGCGGCGTCGGGGCCGCCCGGATGCTCTCGGGGCTCGTCCGCGCCGTGCCGCCGGACCGCATCACGGCGATCGTCAACGTCGGCGACGACATGGTCCTGCACGGCCTCCACATCAGCCCCGACCTCGACACCGTGACCTACACCCTGGCCGGCATGGACAACCGCGAGACCGGTTGGGGCGTCGCCGGCGAGAGCTGGGCTGTCATGGACGAACTGGGCCGGCTGGGGGGCGAGGACTGGTTCCGCCTCGGTGACCGGGACCTGGCGACACACCTGTTCCGGACGGGCAGGCTGCGCGGGGGCGAGCGGCTCAGCTCGGTGACCGCGGAGCTGGGCCGCCGGCGTGGCATCGCGGTACGGCTGCTGCCGGTGACCGACGACCCGCTGCGCACCCGGGTCACCCTCGCCGAGGCGAGCGCGCTGGGCCCGGCCGGGACGGAGGTCGGCTTCCAGGACTACTTCGTCCGCCTCCACCACGACGTGCCGGTCAGCGGCGTACGGTTCGAGGGGGCGGCCGCCGCCCGACCCTCCCCCGGCGTCATGGAATCGCTGGCGCAGGCCGACACCATCGTCGTCTGCCCTTCCAACCCCGTCGTCTCCATCGGTCCGGTGCTCGCCGTTCCCGGCGTGCGCGAGGCCCTGACCGCCCGGCGGGAACGGGTCGTGGCCGTCTCACCGATCATCGCCGGCGCCGCCCTCAAGGGCCCGGCCGACCGCCTCATGGCCGAACTCGGGACCGAGTCGTCCGTCGTGGGTGTGGCGCGTCTGTACGCGCCGTGGGCCGGCACGCTCGTCGTGGACACGCAGGATGCCGACCGCTCCCCGGACGTGGAGGCCGAGGGTGTGCGCTGCATCGTGACGCCCACCGTGATGAGCTCGCCCGAGCGGGCGGCCGACCTGGCGCGCGTGGTGGTCGATGCCGTCGTCTGACGGCGTGCTGGTGCTCCCGGTGGCGGGCCTCGGCGAAGTCGTGCCCGGCACCGACCTGGTCGGGCTCATCGTGGGCGCGGTGGCGCCGGCGCGGCCGGAAGGACCGGCACTCCTCGCCGGCGACGTCGTCGTCGTCACGCAGAAGATCGTGTCGAAGACCGAGGGGAAGCTCGTCCCGGTCGATCACGCCGACGCCGGCGCCAAGCTGGCCCTGGTGGAGCGGGAGTCGGTACGGGTCCTGCGGCGCCGGGGCGACCTTGTCATCACCGAGACCAGGCACGGATTCGTGTGCGCCAATGCAGGGGTCGACCTCTCCAACGTCTCGGACGGAACAGCGGCGCTCCTCCCGGACGACCCCGATCGCTCGGCGCGGGGCATCCGGGCCGGCCTGCGCAACGCGCTGGGCGTCGACGTGGGGGTCATCGTCTCCGACACGTTCGGACGGGCCTGGCGCCGCGGCGTCACCGACGTGGCCATCGGCTGCGCGGGCGTGGCCGCCGTGCTCGACCTCAAGGGCACCCGCGACGCGGGCGGCCGCGAGCTCGTCGCCACCGAGATCTGTGTCGCCGACGAGCTCGCCTCCGCCGCCGAGCTCGTCATGGGCAAGGACCGCGGCATCCCGGTGGCCATCGTGCGCGGCGTGCCGCCCGAGTGGTTCCGCCCTTCCTCCGTCCGGGCCGAGATCATCCGCCCGCCGGAGGAGGACCTCTTCCGCTGAGCCCGCTCAGCCGAGACCGGTGGCCACGAACTCGAGCACGGCGCGCGTCCCGTCGGCGAGGTCGGTCCACGGCCGCCACCCGAGCTGGATGCCGGCTCGCTCGATGTCGAGGCTCGAGCGCAGCAGCTCGCCCGGCCGCGGCGGCGCCGTCTCCCGCACCACGGCCACCCCGGACTGGCGCGTCATGGTGTCGAGCACCTCGTTGACCGACGTCTCGCGTCCCGTCCCGATGTTGCAGACGAGCCCGCCCCCCCGGGTGGCGGCCCGCACGAACGCATCGACGACGTCGTCGACGAAGACGAAGTCCCTCGTCTGTTCGCCGTCGCCGAACACCGTCACGGCGTCGCCCCGCAGGATGTGGTCGGCGAAGATCGCGACCACGCCGGCCTCACCGTGCGGGTTCTGGCGGGGTCCGTAGACATTGCCGAGCGCAAGGGCACAGAACTCGAGTGCGTGCAGCTCCCGGTAGGCCGCCAGGTAGTCGATGACGGCCTTCTTCGACACGCCGTAGGGCGACAGGGGTTGCTGGGGGTGCGCTTCGCGCACGGGGAGATCCTCGGGGGTGGGATCGCCGTACAGCGTGCCGCCGCTGGCCGCGAAGACGACGCGCTCGGTCTCCGCCTCGCGCGCCCCCTCCAGGATGTTGAGCGAGCCGATGATGTTGACCGTGGCGTCGAAGACCGGCCGGGCGACCGAGACGCGGACGTCGGCCTGCGCGGCCAGGTGGAACACCAGTTCCGGCCGCCGGCGGGCCATGAGCTCGACGACACCCGGCGCCGTGATGTCGAGGTGGTGGATGGTCAGAGCGCGGCCCGCACTGGCGCGCGCCTCGGCGAGGTTCGACAGGGAGCCGGTCGAGAAGTCGTCGACGACGTCGACCTCGTGACCCTCGACGAGCAGGCGGTCGACCAGGTTGGAGCCGATGAACCCGGCACCTCCCGTCACCAGCGCGCGCATGCGACTTCTTATCCCGCGATCCGCTCGCCGTCGACCAGGGTCCCCGACGACACAACTGCGTCGGCGCCGAGCACGGAGACCGGACGCACGTCGCCCCGTTGGCCGACGATGGACCGGGGGCCCATCACGGAGCCGACCACCTTGGCGTCCGCGGCGACGTGGCAGCCCTCCATGAGCACCGAGTCGGCGACGAGCGCCCCCGACGAGACGACCGAGCCCGCTCCGAGGATGCTGCGCTCGACACGGGCACCGGCCTCGACGACGCATCCGGCGAAGACGACCGAGGGGCCCACGACCTCCCCACTCAGATCGCTCGCGCCCTCGACGAGGACTCCCCGGCCGCCGTCGACGAGCCCGGGGGCCACCACGGCGCCGCGCCTGCCGTTGACGTAGTCGAAATTGGCCTGCAGATACGCCGAAGGGGTGCCCGTGTCGAGCCAGTAGCCGTCGTCGGAGCGGGCGTAGAGCCCCCCGTCGCGCACCATGGCGGGGAAGGTCTCCCGCTCAATCGACACCCGGCCGCCCTCGGGGATCCTGTCGAGGACCGTTGCCTCCAGCACGTAGGTCCCGGCGTTGATTTCGTTGGTGGGTGCCTCGTCGCGCGGCGGCTTCTCCACGAAGGCGATCACCCGGCCCTCGCCGTCGGTGGGCACGACGCCGAACGCGGAGGGGTCGGCGACGGGGTGCAGGGCGATCGTGCCCTCGGCCCCCCGCTCGCGGTGGAACGCCACCAGGCTCGTCAGGTCCAGGTCGGTCAGCACGTCGCCGTTGACCACGACGAAGGTCTCGCCGATACCGGCGAATTTCGCGGCGAAGCGGACGGCCCCCGCCGTGTCGAGCGGCTCGGGCTCGACGGCGTAGGTCAGTCGCACCCCGGAGGCGCGCCCGTCGGGATACGCCTCCATGAAGGCGTCGGGCAGGTAGCCCAGGGACAGGACCGCCTCGTCGACGCCGTGCGAGGAGAGCTGCGCGAGCACGCGCTCGATCATCGGGATCCCGACGATGGGGAGCATCTGCTTGGGCGAGGAGAGCGTCAGGGGACGCAACCTCGTCCCCTCGCCGCCAACGAGGACGACCGCCTTCATTACTTCGTCGTCGTGGTCGACGAGGGTTTCGTCGTCGTTGTCGCCGGTGCGCTCGTCGTTGTCGCCGGTGCGCTCGTCGTGGTCGCCGTGGGCTTGGTCGTGGTGGTCGCCGCCGGGACGGTGGTCGTGGTGACGCCCGGCGTCGTGGTGGTCGTGGCGACGGGAGCCGTGGTCGTCGTGGCGGCGGGCTGACTCCCGGAGAGGACCTGGAGCAGCGGGGCGATGGCCGACGTCGGCTTGGGCAGCGAGGTGTTGGCCGGCACGAAACCCGCCGTGATGAGTTGGCGGTCCACGAACTTGAGGTCCGCCGGCTTCACGGTCGTCAGGCCTCCGGCCTCTTCCAGCTGGCCGTTCTTGCCGGTCTTGGTCGTCAGCACCCACCAACGGGCCTGCACCTCACCGACTTTGCCGGCGTCGGGGGTCCCGGCGGCACACTTCTGACCGTTCGTGTACAGCGGCACCTTGGCGGAGGGGTACTTGACGGAGGTGTTGGTAAGCGTCAGGCCCTTGTACCCCTGCGCGAACTTGCCCAGGGTCGCGTTGTTGCCCGCCTCGCTCGCGGTCTTGGGTGCGATCTGCAGGACACCGTTCCCCGAGCTCGTCAGTCCCGTCGTCGCGCTGGTCGGCGAGGCGGCGAGGGCCGGCTCCATCGTCCCGCAGATGTCGAAGGCCAGGCCGGCGTGCCACGTCGTGGTCGTCGTCGGCTCGACCACCGCAGCCGTCTTGTTGTAGTTGTACTTGGCGATGGCGATGGATCCCAGCCCGACCAGGACGATCACCACCAGCGCGGCATACCAGTTCACCGGCATCTGCCCGCGATAGGTCGTGCCACCACCTGTCGCGGCGGCGCGGGCGACCGATTTTCCTGAGGAGCTTCTCGCCATGGCGGGACGCAACCCTACAGCCTGGCGGGCAGCCCCTCGGCGACAGGCAGCCCGTCCAGCAGGCCACGGTAGAGGTCGGTCGTCTCGGGATGGAGGCACCCGAGGCGGGCCTCGTCCGGTCGTCCCACCTGGGGTGATTCGGCGTGGCCGGTGCCCGGCTCCCCCGCCAGGGTGAGCAGTTCGGCCATCGTGGAGCGCAACCCGACCCGGTTGCCCTGGGCCGCGGTGGCGCGCAACAACGCGCGGTACAGGCGCTCGTCGTAGGGGCTCACCCTGAGCGCCCGGCGCACCATGGATGCCGCCTCGCCACCGAGCCCGCGGGCCATGCACGCGTCAGCGGCTCGCAACGCCGTGCGCACCACCAGCGTTTCGATGCACGACTGGGTGCCGTCGAACACGGCCCAGTCGGCGCGGCGCAAGCCGCCGAAGAGTGGGCCCCGGATCATTTGCATGGCCTCGCAGAGCCGGTCCGGACGCTCCGAGCTCGACAGCGAGGCGAAGCGCTCGACGTCGGTGGTGACCGAGTCGCGCAGCCGCAGGGTGCACCCACGGGGAAGGTGCGGGGAGCCGTCCGGGGCCCGGCCCAGCGCACGCCGGGCGTCGGACGAGGTCGAGTGCACGGTGGGCGGGGCGACGGGACGCTCGGGCCAGATCGCCAGCGACCACTCCGCGTGGCGGACTCCACCCCGGTGGAAGGCCAGGTACACCACGAGCTCGACGGCGGCCGAGCGGTGGAAGGGCTCCGCCGCGCCGCGGACCACGACCGGGCCCAACACCTCGACCTCCGGACCCCTGATCGTCATGGCAATGAATGGTCGCGGTCGTTGCGGCCGGGGTTCAGTGCTTCGTCAATGTGAACGAGAATCCCGCCGGGGTCTCTATGAAGGTGTAGGAGGTTCCAGCGGGCACGTGGGTAAAGGCGTTCGATTCCAGAGCCCAATCGGGGCGGGGGGTCAGCGCCTGGTACTCGAAACCGTTTCGGACGCCGAACACGACGATGCACGCCAGGCAGGCGAACGACACGACGGCGAGGAGACGGTTGCGGGGGGTCAGATGGCTGCCGGCCCAGATCACGTCAACCACGAGGGCGCAGGTCGGCAGAAACCAGTATCTGGCGCCGGGGTCCACGGTCAGGTTCTGCCACTGGAAGCCCACGGCGGACACGACAGGGCTGGCGAGCGCCGACAGGAGAATCGCACCAGCGAACACGTTAAGAAGGCGCAATTCCAAGGGTCCGCGCCACAGGGCGAACAACACGAAGGCAGCGCCAGCCAACAACAGCAGGAAGCTGAGCACCGGACTACTCGGCAGATGCCCCACATATGTCGCAGGGGGTCCAACCGCCGTCCCACCCACCACCTGGCCACCCAATATCTCGAACAGCCGAGGACCTGTGACTCCCAATGGCGCAAAATGGCTGCGGGAAGTCCCACTCGTCGCGAATTCGATCAGCTGAAGGATCGCCACCGTGAAGAGCAGGGCGGTCAGAACCCCGCTCCATCGCCTTCGTCGCACGAGGTACACGACAAGACTGACCGGCGCGAGTACGACGACGAACGGCCCGGTGAGGGCACTCAACGCGACAACGAGCAGATCGAAGACCCGCCATGGCCATCCACCGTCTGCCGCAATGACGACGAGGAAGGCCAGGAGAGCCAGGTGCCATTGCGCGTTCGTGAGGTTCGCGTTGACCTCCTGCGAGTTCGGAAGGAGGAAATAGAGCAGGGCGAGCACACAGCGCACGGAGAGCGAGGGGATGACGTTCTCGAGCCGTCGCGTGACGAGGAAGCAGGCGGGAAGAACCTGTACCGCGACTGCGACCACCAGGAAGAAGAGCGGGAGCCGCCGGATGGGGACGAGGAGGCCGAGATCGGCGACCAGCCTCGGAAAGGTTTGGAGGTACCCGGTGTGGGCCCACAGGAGGGGTCTCCACGGACCGTGGTTGTACGCGTCGGAGAACCAAACCAGTCCGTCTTCCGCGTACAGCTCGGGGTGGCGAATGGTAGAAGGACACCTCGCGACGGCAATGGCGACTCCGACCATCGCCGTCAGCGCGACCAGAACCGGCGTCGGTACCGACGTGAGCCGGGTCGTCCGACGTCCGGGAGCCACCGAAGGGGACGCCGTCTGCGCCGGGAGAGTATCGTGCGTGATTCCCACCGCGCCGGTCAATCTCTGTCGCGGCGGAGCAAACACGTAGAGGAGCCCACCTCCCACACTGTACGACACCGTCCCAGCGCCCGAAGGCTCGCGGCGCGACCCGAGTCCCGTTCGGCGGTGCCGCGCAAACCGGGAAGAGGGCGCCGATTCGATCCGGTTCATTCGCCTGCGCGGCGGATTCGCTGATCGGTCGCAAGATACATTCTCGGCGTGCCTGCTGCCGACACCACGTCAATCAGCCAGGCAAGGCTGCGTCGATTTGGTCCCCCGGCGGTATGCATCTCGCTCTACTGCGTCATCGCGTACCTCGCCTACGCTCCCGCCCCCCTGTTCGGTGGCAACCGCATTCCCAGCTGTGCGTGTGGCGATCCTGTTCAGCAAGCCTGGTACTTGGCCTGGACCCCCTACGCCTTGTTGCACGGTCACAACCTCTTCTACACCACCCGGATGAATTTCCCTTTCGGGGTCGACCTCGGTTCGAACACGCTCATGCCGCTGCTCGGCTTGCTCGCCGCTCCCTTCACGCTCACGATCGGACCGGCCGGGGCGTTGGTCCTCATGATGCGGCTGGGGTTCGCGCTGTCGGCCGTCTCGATGTGCCTGGTGCTGCGCCGATGGACCTCGTGGTGGCCGGCAGCGTTCGTCGGGGGGCTGATGTACGGGTTTTCTCCGTACATGTTGGGCCACGGGCATGTGCACCTGAACCTCCTTTTTGTCCCGCTCCCGCCCCTGTTCCTTGCCCTCGGCGACGAGCTCTTGATCCGCCGGCGCTGGAGTGTCGGCAAGACCGGGCTGTGCATCGGACTCGTGGCTGGGCTCCAGTACCTCATCTCAGCAGAGGTCCTGGCTACCTGCGCCCTCATGGCCGTGATCGGTCTCGCGTTCTTGGCGCTCTGTCATCCTGGTGAGGCCCGAGCAGGCGCCGTTCGCCTGTTCGGAGCGGCGGCTTGGGGCGCCGTTCCCTTCCTCGTCCTGACCGCCTACCCGATCTACACGGACTTTGCGGGCCCGGGCCATATCACCGGCCCGACCCAGCCCACGAGCATCCTTTCGTCCTATCACAGCGATCTCATCGCTCCGTTCGTGCCCACCGTCGACCAGCGCTTCGCACCAGCCAGCTGGTTCGCGCTTGGTGACTCCTTCGGCGCAGGGAACTATCCGGAGAACGGAAGTTACCTCGGCATTCCCTTGGTAGTGGCGCTGATCGGTGTCGCCTATTGGGGACGTCGAGTGGCACTGGTGCAGTTCGCCAGCTTCATGGCGCTGCTTGCATTTGTTCTCTCGCTCGGACCACGGCTCGAAATCGATGATCACCTGACCCGTGTACCACTCCCGTATGTGTTGCTCTTGCACACGCCGCTCTTCGCGGGCGGTGTACCCGACCGCTACTCGCTCTACCTCCAAATGTTCTCCGCCGTATTGGTCGGGGTCGGTGTCGATCGGCTGAGGCAACGGGCACTCAGCGGTTGGGGGATTCGAGCGAAGCATGCACTGATCACGCACGCTGGGCCGAGCGCTCTCCGACGCCGAGAAGCGGTGGTCATTGCCGCAGTGGCCATCGCATTCGTCCCCCTGATCCCCCGCTTCCCGGACCTCACCGTGGCGACGAACGTGCCGTCGTACGTCTCCGACGGCAGATTGGCGTCCGATGCGGCCGGCTCCACCGTGCTGACGTACCCGTACACCGAGGATCTTTGGGACACTCCCATGCTGTGGCAGGCGGACGCCGGGATGACGTTCTCCCTCTTGGGCGAGTACGCGATCATCACCCAACCGAACGGGCAGGTGTCGCCGACGCCGCCGGTGCTCTCCCCAGCGGCAATGCAGACCTTGTTCGCCGCGGCCCTAGGCGATGCGGAACCACAGGGCACGGGAGCTGCCACGGCGACGGTTCAGCCTCCACCGTTGACACCGGCTCTCGTGACCCAGCTGCGCGCGTTCCTGGCTCGCTACGGAGTCGGCACGATCCTCGTGCAACATGTTGGCTACGACCCGGACCTGGTGCTCACCGATCTCACCCGTGCCCTCGGCGTTGCCCCCTCACGCGTGTCCGGCTTGTACGTGTGGTCAGGGGTTCAGCGGGACCTCGAGAGACACTGAGAACGGCGAATGGAGAACAAGCCCTCCGAGGGGCGCCCACCAGACCGAGACCTGCAAGCGGCCGGAGTGGGGGCGGAGGGATTCGAACCCTCACTGGGGACGGTTTAAGCGCCCTGCCTCTGCCAGTTGGGCTACGCCCCCCGGAGGACCAATCTTGACCCACGTGGGCAGCACGGGAGAGATGCGCGGCAGGGGTCTGGCCCCACCGGCACGTACCGCCGCCTTCTCGCTCCCGTGGTCGGCGCTCAGCCGGGCACGGCGGAGACGAGCGGACGATGCCGCTCCAGGATCTCCAATTCGGCGTCGCGCGGCGCGTCGACCAGCTTCGTGCGTGCTCCGAAGATCATCGTGGCACGACCGGCGGGGTCCCAGGGACGCCACTCACCGATGCCCCCGTGCGAGGGGTTCCCGCTCCCGGCAAAGGCGAGCCATGCCCGCTGCATCTGCTCGGAGAGCGACTCGACGGCCGGGCCTCCACCCGAGAACATCTGCACCACCGGGAGCTGGACGGCCCCGAAGACGAAGGGCAGCTCCAGGGCGTGACATGCTCCGAGCACCCCGCCGAAGGCCGGCGACTCCCAGTCGAAGAGGTAGACGAAGGTGCGGGCACCCTGTGCCGACCGGGTCGCGGCGAGCTGGAGGCTCGGCCAGCGGAAGACGACGTCGGTCCCGACGGCCACCCAGATGTCCCTGGCCTCCGCCGGCTCGGAGCGGGCGATCCGGGCCGCCCTGTACGCGTCGATCACCTCGCCGGCGGGCATGTCGGGAACGGCATTGGCGACCCAGCGCTGCACCCCTTCCTCGTCCAGCGCCATGAGCGCCGGATTCCCGAGGCCGAACAGGGTCAATTCATCCCGGTTGGTGCCGATCAGCAGGTCGACTCCCGAGGACCCGCCGTTCGACACGGCGACCATCGGATGATCGGGCAGAAGGACGCCGTCGACGACGGGCAGGAACGGCAGCGGGATCATGCCCGGATCAGGACGGCGGCGTCCGATCTCCTCCGTGGCCGCGACGAGCTCGGCGGCCGGGATCCGCTCCAGTGAGGACCTGTCGCACGAGGCGATCCCCAGGACTGCGGCGAGGCGCTCCGCCGAGCGCTCCGACTCCTCCACGGAGTGCACGTGCACGCCCCCGCTCTGCACCACGGCTCGGCGGAACAGGCCCGCCGCGGCCGGTGTCCCGAGCAGCGTGGCAACGCTGAACCCACCGGCCGACTCGCCGAAGACGGTGACGTTGTCGGCATCGCCGCCGAAGGCTCCGATGTTGTCGCGCACCCACGCCAGCGCGGCCAGTTGGTCGTGGATGCCCCAATTGCCGACCAGGCCATCCGGGTCCGCCAGCTCGCGATGCCCGAGGAAGCCGAGTGCGCCGAGCCGGTAATTGATGGTCACCACGACCGCGTTGCCGTTGCGCACGAGGTTCCCACCCCGGTAGAGGAACACCGACCCGCTGCCCGATGTGAAGCCGCCGCCGTGGATGAACACCATGACGGGCCTGCCGTGACCGGGCCCGTGCGTCGGTGTCTCCGGCAGGTCGGGCGTCCAGACGTTCAGCGACAGGCAGTCCTCGCTGTGCGGCTCGGAGACCTCGGGGTCCGAAGGGCTCGTGATGCCCGGCAGGGAAGGCGATTGCGGCGCGATCGGTCCGAAGGTCGAGGCGTCCCGGACTTCGTCCCATGTCTCGGGCGGCAGCGGAGGCCTCCAGCGAAGCTGCCCGACCGGTGCCCGCGCGTAGGGGATGCCGGAGAACGACCACAGATCACCGCGCCACACACCCCTCAGTCGCCCCTGAGTGATGGACACGACACCCTCCATGGACGGCACCCTACGGACGGTGGCCCGCACGGTCAATCGTGGCGAACGTGAACGGCGCGCGAACGAGGGCTGCAACCCGACCGAAACGCCGGGGTGCCGAGTCTGCAACCACGCACCCGTTACGCTTTGCCACGTGGATGCAGTGAATTGTCGGAACACTGTCCGCAGGCGGAACCTTGTCGCCCAAGCGGCAGTCATCGCCGGGCTCCTCGGTGTCTGGTGCTCGGCCGCCACCGCGGCCGGCGCCACCGGCTCGTCGACCTCCACCACCCTTCCCGGAGCGGCGCCGAACCAGTCGCAGATCAACGCGACGCAGTCGCAGGTCGCCCAGATCGAGGGCACGCTGACTCAGGAGGAGCAGCAGACGTCGATCCTCGACGACAAGTACAACACCGCGGTCCAGAGCCTGCAGAACGCGCAGACGGCCCTCCAGACGATCGACACCGGCCTGGTCCACGCCCAATCGGCGGTCGACACGGACAAGCGGCTCGTCGCGACCGACGCGGTCTCGGCGTACGTCTACGGCACACCTGAGACCGGCTTCGCCTCCTACTTCTCGTCGTCGGCGACGGACAACGAGGCCCGCAACCAGTACACCGATCAGATCGTCGGCAACCTGACGAGGGACGAGTCGGCGCTCCAGCGTTCCGAGGCGCGCCTGCAGACCGAACAGGCGCAGCAGCAGACGGTGGCGGCGCAGGCCCAACAGGAAGCCGCGCAGGCGAAGTCGTTGGCGCAGGCCAACGAGCAGGAGGCGGCGACGACGAAGGCCACCCTGGGCCAGGTGCAGGGCCAGCTGGCCCAGGAAGTCGCACAGGCCGCCATCGAAGAGGCCCAGCAAGAGGCTGCGGCGGCGGCCAAGGCCGCCAGCCAGGCGCAGCAACAGCAGGCGGCCGCGGCAGCGGAGGCCGCCGCCACCGTCGCGGGCGCCGTCGGCGGGTCCTCGAGCGGGGCGGCAGCGACCGACGCCGCGAACCAGGCCTCGGGCACCTCGGGCACCTCGGGGACCACGGGGCCGGTGGGCGGGTCGGCGTCGGGGAGCGGCGCGGGCATGGCTGCGGTGCAGGCCGCGGTTTCGCAGCTGGGCGTGCCGTACGTCTTCGGCGGCGAGCAGCCCGGCGTGGGCTTCGACTGCTCGGGTCTGGTGCAGTGGGCCTGGGCGCAGGCCGGCGTGTCCATCCCGAGGACCACCGAGACGCAGTGGCCGGCCCTCCAGCACGTGTCGCTCGATGCCCTCGAGCCCGGTGACCTGCTCTTCTATTACAACCTCGATGGCGACAGCCAGGTGGACCATGTCGTGATGTACACCGGCTCGGGTCCGTACGGGACCGACACCGTCATTCAGGCCCCGTTCACGGGTTCGACCGTGTCGTACTCACCCATTTTCACCGAGGGCCTCATCGGGGCGGCACGGCCCTAGGCCCCTCGGCCCCCTCGGCAGGCGCGACCCCAGGATCGCCGGACCCGTGTGGTCGGTACGATGGCCCGATGGCCAGCGGGCGCCCGGTTGTCGGCGAGAAGAACCGATCGACGGCCATCGTCCCGATCCGCGTGCCTGCTGAGGACGCAGACGAGCCGGAGGATCCCCGCTTGTCCGACGTCGACGAGTGGGGTCGCTCCGAACGGACCAGGGCTCTGACACGCGCGATCTACGAACCCATCTACTCGAAATGGTTCCGCGTCGAGTGGGAGGGGTTGGAGCGGATCCCGACCGAGGGCGGCGCCCTGCTCGTCGCCAATCACGCCGGGGCGATCCCCTCGGACGCACCGGTGATCATGCACGGGATTGAGAAGGAGCTCGGTCGCCCGGTCTACGGACTGGCCGACTACTTCTTCAGGACGGTGCCGGTGGTGGGCACCCTGTGGGCGCGCGCCGGCGGGGTGTCGGCTCGGCCCGCCAACGCGTACCGCCTGCTGAAGGAGCAGCACCAGCTCGCGCTCGTCTTCCCCGAGGGGACCAAGGGCCCCTCGAAGTCCTTCACGGATCGCTACCAGCTCCGTCGCTTCGGGCGCGGTGGCTTCGTCGAGATCGCCATGCGGGCCGGCGTCCCCGTCATCCCCATCGCCGTCATCGGCTCGGAGGAGGCGATGCCGGTGCTCCTGCGTGTGCCGACGCTGGCCAAGGCGCTCGGCCTCCCCTACTTCCCGATCACCGCGAACCTGCTGGCCTTCGGACCGCTCGGTGTCGTGACCCCCTTCCCCGCCAAGTTCAAGCTGCGCGTCCTCCGTCCGGTCCACTTCGACGTCCCGGCGGATCAGGACAGGTACTCGAAGAGCCGGATCATGGAGGAGTCGGAGCAGATCCGCTCACGACTCCAGGAGGCCGTCTACGACATGCTGCGCGACCGGCGCAGCGTCTGGTTCGGATGATCCCGCAATGACCCGCCGTGTCCTGGTCACGGGCGCCGACACCTTCTGGGGCGGCCGCATGGTCCAGGCCCTCGAGAACGACCCCGGCATGGACATGATCCTTGGCATGGGCGCCCACACGCCGTCGGTGCCCTTCGAGAAGGCTGAGTTCGTCCGGGCCGATCAGACCTACTCAATCCTCAACCGGATCGTGAAGGCGACGCAGGTCGACACGATCTTGCACACCTTCATGATCACGAACTCGACCACGGTGTCGAGTCGGGCGATGCACGAGATCAACGTGATAGGGACGATGAACCTCCTCGCGGCGGCCGGGGCCGCCGGCTCGTCCGTCCGCCACATCGTGGTGAAGTCGTCGACGCTCGTCTACGGCTCCGCGGCCAGCGACCCGAACACGTTCCACGAGGACACGCCACGCACCAGCCCGGTGAAGAACGGCGTGGAACGGGCGCTCGTCGAAGCCGAGGGCCTGGTGCGGGACTTCTCGGAGGACAACCCCGCGACGCGGGTGACCGTCCTCCGCTTCGCCAACGTCCTCGGCACGCACCTGACCACGCCGATCAGCCGCAACCTGTCGCGGCCCCTGTGCCCGTCCATCTTCGGCTTCGACCCGCTCCTGCAGTTCGTGGAGGAGGACGACGTCGTACGCGCCCTCGCCCACGTCACCCGGGGCAGCATCCCCGGTCTCTACAACGTGGCGGGGGACGGCCGGCTCCCCTGGAGCGAGGTGGCCAGCATCTGCGGAACCCGGCTCGTCCCGCTGTCGCCCTACAGCCCCTTGAAGATCCGCCCGGTCGCCAGGCTCTTCGACCTTCCCCCGGAACTGGCTGATCTGCTCCGTTACGGGCGGGGCGTGGACACGCGACGGTTCGCCGCCACGGGGTTCACCTACAACGCCACGAGCGCCGGCGCCGTTCGCACCTTCATCAGGGCCCTTCGGCTGCGGCGGCAGTCCGGGCGGGAGTCGACGTCGTACACGTACGAGCACGACGTCGAGCAGTTCTTCCGCCACTCGCCGTCGGTGATCGGCACCAACGAG
>Ga0181538_10000182_pt1 | contig 72339 bp, 63 predicted proteins | sample PEATcosm2014_Bin_40_FD_119773 | JGI IMG/M metagenome (GOLD analysis project Ga0181538, IMG submission 119773) | Peatland microbial communities from MTU Mesocosm Facility, Houghton, MI, USA - PEATcosm2014_Bin23_30_metaG | ecosystem: Environmental > Terrestrial > Soil > Wetlands > Peat | place... | reverse complement strand
GTTGTTCAGCAAATCGCGGGCGGAGGGATTCGGCGAGGAAGTGCAGCGGAGGATCATGATCGGGACCTTCGCCCTGTCGGAAGGGTATTCCAGCAAATATTATCTTCAGGCCTTGAAGACGCGGGCGCTGATCAAGCGTGATTTCGACGGCGCGTTCGAGCATTGCGACGTGATCCTCTGCCCGACCAGCCCGACGCCGGCGTTCAAGGCGGGGGAAAAGACCGGGGATCCGCTACAGATGTATCTGTGCGACGTTTTCACGGTGACGTGCAACATCGCCGGCATCGGCGGGATCAGCCTGCCGTGCGGTTTCACCGCCGGGCCCAAGCCGCTGCCGATCGGTTTGCAATTGCTGGGTCCGACGTTCGGCGAAGAGAAGCTGCTGCGCATCGCCCGGATGTATGAAATGGCGACCGAGTGGCATAATCGGCGGCCGCGGCTGAATGGGAATTGAGCGATCCGGTTTACGGCGGCGGCGAGTTGAAGAGATAGATCGTGCCGTCGAGAACCTCGAACGGTCGGGTCTTCAGGAAACGATTGTAGAGGTCGCGTTGGAACTCGGGGGGCATGTAGGTGCCCTGGAGGGCAACGGCGCTGATCGCGTAGACAGGGGGCAAGCCGGAATGCGCTTTCTCGTCCACTTGTTCAGCGTAGGCTCCGGGCATTGAAACGTAATGGATTCCATAATAGCGAGGATCGGGCAGGGCAAACTGGCAAAGATAGAGTTGGCGGTCGGGATGTTCCCGCTGCCAACGGGCCAGCGCGGGGAGGTCCTGGCCCCAGTCGATGTTGGAATCGCTGAGCAGGCGCAGGCCGCCGCGCGATCCGCCGGCGGCGACGTTGAAGAAGGGGATGTAATCGGGATATGCCGCGACGGTTTCAGAGATCAGGCCGGCGAACAATAGAACCAGCACGCAACTCATGGTTTTGGGCCATCGCCGGTAGGCCTGAGCGGCCATCACGCCCAGGAAAATGAAGAGAAACGGATAGACGGGCAGTACGTGCCGCAGCCCGATGTTCAGATTGCTGCGCATGGCGACGGCCAGATAGAAGATTGGCGCGATAAGCAGAGCGCAAACGGCCCACCGATCTCGATCCCCGGCCCAGCGGCGCGCCGAACCAAACCAGAAGGCCGCGGCCAGCCCCAAGCCGGTCAGCGTCGCCACGGGCGTTTTGAACAGCATGGCCAGGGGGAAATAGTACCACCATCCCTGAGCACGAATTTGGCCGCAGAGAAATGCGCGGCGCACCAGCGAGGTTCCGTAGGTGTAAAGAAATCCGAAGAGCCACGCCTGGGGGAGCAGATGATGCGTATTGACCACTTTGCCGATGCGAACGATCGCGTCCGGTTTCCACTGCTCGACCCATCGCGCCAATTGACTGTCGGAGACGGCGGGAGGCACGGGGTCTTGACGGAGCCTCATCTCATTTTCGGCGATGTTGACGATCGGTTCCTTGAAATCGAATGCGGCCCTGGGATCGGAACTGGGACCGAAGCGGAATCCGTAGCAAGCCCAGATGAAAAAGTATCCGAACAGGATCGACGCGGTCAGCAGCGCAAGGGAAGCGGCGAATCGCGGGCGGCGGGTCGCCAGGGTCCATTTCAGGAACGGCCACGGCCTATTGATGACGCTTCGGCAAACGAGGGCGATGGCAAGGACGGGAATTGCGAGCAAGCCCGAGAATTTGGTGGTCAGCGCGACGCCGACGAGCAACGCGACGGTGGCGCTGCGGAGAAGGGTCGCCCGTTCCCCGACGAGCCCGATGGCCCCCATGAGAAGGAGGAAAACGAGGGTGATGAGCACGTCATTTTTGACGATCGGGGAATGTGCGAGGAAATTGGGATCGAAGCAGAACGCGGCGGTCGCGACGACGGCGGCGAGGGGACCGCGCAGCCGCCAGGCCCACCAGGCGATGGCCGCGCCCAGCGCGACGCCGAGCAACACCATTCGCATGCGGGCGGCACGGAGGAGCTTGTCGGCGTCAATGCCGGGGGTTTGATACAAGGCCTTATCGGAATACAGCACGGAGGCGGCGGGAATGGAATCGAGCATTCGATTCCACAGCGGAGATTGCCAATCCATGGGCAGATCGTTCTTGCCCGTCCCGGCGGCAACGTAATATTTCCAGAGCGGGGGATCTTCGGGATTGCAGCGGAAATCGCCATAGTGGGTCTGGACCCAGGCGGCGATGAAATGGAACGGCTCGTCGAAGGCGGCGGATTTGCCGAGCCAGGCGGAGGAGGCGATGGCCCAAAACGCGATCAGCAGGAGGGCGCACGCCGCGAGGGCGAGCCATTTGGGCCGGGACGAGACATCAGCAATTGCAGCACGATTCATTCGCTAGGGTGGATTGTACAAATAGATGCAATGGCCAAGAACGGCAATGGGGGTTTGGCTTTGGAGCTTGGCATAGAAATCCCTGTCCTGCTGGGAAAGCCAGGGGAAATGAGCGGCGTTGGCGCTGATGGCATAGACCCGCGGGAGGGAATCGGAGGGGGTCTGATCGTCAGGCCCCTTGCCGCCGGGGAGTTTCACATAATGGATATGGTAATAGCGAGGATCGGCCGATCCGAAATAGTTGAGGAACAACTGGTATTGGGGATTGGCGCGTTGCCACTGGGCGAGTGCGGGCAATTCCTGTCCCCAATCCACGTTGGAATCGCCAAGGAGGTTTGGGCCGTTGCGCCAGCCGCCGGCGGCGACGTTGAAAAATGGAATGAAATCGGGATACGCCAGGTACGTTTCCAACGCCAGGCCCAGGAGACAAAGGCCAATCAAAGCCGTCGCGACTTTTCGGCCGCGCCGCAGAGCATCGGCGGCGGTGATCCCAAGGAAGATGAATAGGAACGGATAGACCGGCAGCACGTATCGGATGCCCAGATTCAGATCGGAAGCCATGGCGATCGCCACGTAGAGCACGGGCATCAGGGACAGCGCGAGGAGATCCCACAATTTGACGGCGGAGGCGCGGCGGAAAACCCAATATGCTGCGGACAGCAGCAGCGCGATCAACGTCGCCAGCGGCGTTTTGACGGCGATGGCAATCGGGAAGTAATACCACCATCCGGCCATCGAGGATTTTCCCAGCAGAAACGCCGCCCGGCCGGGGGCGGTGCCGTAGCTGAACAGGAATCCCTCGATCCAGGTCTGCGGCAGTAAATGACATTTCCCCGCCCACAGCGCCAGGCGAAAGAGGGCGCCGGGTTTCCAGTGGGCGTTCCATTGCTGGAGTTGCTCGTCGGTCAGAGTGGGCAGATTATAGGCGGCAAAGGCCTGGTGCTTGGCGGTGATCCGCGGCAGTTCGCTGAAATCGAACGTCTGGCTGGGATCGACGCTGGGACCGTAGCGAAACCGGTAGCACGCCCAGATAAAGACGTAGGCGACTAAACAAGAAGCGAAAGCGATGCAGGCGGCGACGGCCAGCCGTTTGGCGCGTGTCCTGGCCGTCCAGGTCAGAAGATTCCACGGCTCGGGAAGAAGGGCGCGAATCAAAAGGAGGATGGCGAGAACGGGAATCGCCAGCACGCCGGAAAATTTGACAGTAAGCGCCGCGCCCAGCGCCAGGGAAACGGCGATGCAGCGCCAAAGCGTGGCGCGTTGTCCGACGAGCCATGCCGCCGCCATGAACAGCAGAAGGACCAGCGTAATCGGCACGTCGTCTTTGACGAGGGGAGCATGGGCGAGGAAATTGGGATCGAAGCAAAGCGCCGCGGCGGCGATGGCTCCCGCCGCCGGGCCGCGCAGTCGCCACGCCCACCACGCGATCGCCGCTCCCAGGAGCACCCCAAACATCAGCATGCGCCCCCGCGCGGCGGCCAGTGCCGCAACGGCGTCATTCCCCGGCGTGAAGTAAAACACGTCCTGAAAGAACAACCCTTCAACGGCGCGATCTCGAAGCATGTCGCTCCACTCCACGCCCGAGGCTGGCACTTTCAGTTCGCTTTTGGAAGTTCCGAGCATGAGGTAATAGCGCCAAAGGGGCGGGTCTTCGGGATCGCAACGGAAATCGTCGTAATGGGTTTGAACCCAGGCGCCCATGAAATGCAGGGGCTCATCGTAGGTTGCGGACTTGCCGAGCCAAGCCGTCCAACCCGTGACGGCGAATGCAGCAAGGAGTCCGGCGATGATGACCAGGAACGGAAGCGAACTGGGCTTTTGAATGGACATTCTGGCCAAGTAAGGTTCAGTTTGAAGCCCGGCCGGCCTGGAGCAAATCCAAAGGTTGCGCCAGGGCGACGTCCAGAGCCGGCCAGAGACTGGCGGCCAGCGAAACAACCACGACCGACAGGCAACCGCAAGCAACGATTCCCCAGGGGACGTTCATAGGCGGAGCGTAGCCGAGGACGGCGCCGTTGAGTCTGCGCGCGTCGATGCTGATTTCCAATCCCGCCGCAAGGCCGAGCGCCACGCCGACCAGGCCCAGCATGGCCGCCTCAGCGAGGATAAGGCGGAGCAGATCGCCGCGCCCCAGGCCGATGCCGCGCAGAACGCCGAATTGCCATCGTCGAGATCGGACGGAGGCCATGATGGTGTTGGCGACGCCGAGGGAAGCCAGCGCCATGGCGGCGATGGCGATGGTGCTGATCAGATCGAGCAGATGATAGAACGCGCGTTCGATCTCGTATTTGATGTGCCGGACGTCGCCGGCGATGAGGCCGCGGTCGCCCAGGTCTTTCTGGACGTTTTTGAGCAGGTCGGTTTTATCAATTCCTCCCTGAAGATCGGCGGCAAACAGGCGGGCGCCGGTGACGCCGAAATCGCTCCTGGCATCGTCGATGGTGCCGAACACGCTTCCGATCGTGCGCTGATCGAGAACATGGCCGAGATCGAACATGGTGATCAGAACGTCGGCGCCGGGGGACCAGACGACGGCGCAGATGGTGTAGCTCTGCACGCCGTTGACGGTGGTCAGCAGATTGAACGTATCGCCGGTCTTCAGGTGGTGGGCTTGGCGGAACTCGTCGGTGACGATGATCCTGCGGGGCTTTTTCATTTCCTCGGCGGCGCGAGCCTCGGCGGCGGCCTGCTGGTCCGGAGGAAGCGGATTGCCGTCGTCGTCGCGGAAATCCAGTTGGATCATGTTGAGCGCTTGCTGGGGATCAACGCCGAAGAACATGGTACCAATGTTCCGGCCGGAAAGCAGGGAGGCGACGAGGAGATTGCTCTTGCTGTCGCCGGCGGGCGTGGTGACGACGACGGGCATGAGGGTTCCGGGCATGACACCGGGGACCGCGGCCAGGGTTTTCTGGTCCTGCCAGGAGATGAGGTCGGGACTCCAGATAAAAATGTCGGGGAACTTGCTGGGGATTTGCCAGCCGCCGATGAGCGTGTGGCCCTGAACCTGCATGGCGATGAGCGTCGCCAAACCGACACTGAGGGCGGCGCCGGTTCCGGCGGCGCGCCAGATGCCGGTGCTGAGCTGCTGCCGCAAGAGCTTGTTTGGCACGGCGAAGCCGAGGGCCAGCAGCGGGGCGACGGCCCGTTCGACGACCCAGACGACCAACGGCGCCAGCAGAAAGAACCCAAAGATAATCCCCGGCAATCCAACGGCAAAATGTCCGAAAAATCGAAGGGTCTGGGCGGCGTTGAGCGGATCGGGATAACCGACGGTTTGCAGGAGCCGCTCGACGGGGCCGAAAAAGATCAGGGGATCGAGCGAAATTAGAACCAGGCCAAGAATCGCCCAGCGAATTCTCGGGCGGTTGTCGGAAGGTCCGGCGAAGGCGTTCAGGGCATCCAGGGGACTGATGCGGGATGCCCACCAGGCGGGAAGAGCGCTGGCCGCCAGGGCGGTGGCGAGCGACCCGCCGGCGGCGAAGGCCATCCCGGTAAAATTGAAGATCACGCCGGCTGCGAACAATTCGGCGTAGCGGTGGTAGAGCAGCCGCATCCACAGCATGCCGAGCGGAATGCCCACGGCAATACCCAGGCCGGCCAGGACGAATCCCTCAATGGTAACCAGCAGAAAGACCTGAGATCGGACGGCACCGACGGCGCGGAGCATGGCCAAGGTCCGCTGGCGTTCGGTGACGCCCATGCTCAGAGCGGAGAAGATGACGAACATGGCGGTGAGCATGGAAACCATTCCGCCGAGATACGCGGCAATCTGAACACCGCGGAGATTTTTTTCCAGATCGCCGGGATTTTGCCGGCGCATGCGCAACTGGAGGCTGCGATCGACAAGCGCGAGGCGGGCGGTCCAGCGTTTCTGGAAGGCGTCGAAATCGGCCTTGGCGTGGAGATTGACGCTAATGGTGGAAACGAGGGGAGGGTTGTCCTGGCCGGTGAAGTGCTGGAGGGTTTCGATGGGGAGATAAATCGTGGCTCCCCGCTGGGCGAAGAAGAGCGGCTTATGGACGATTCCGACGATCCTGACGCGGAGCGAAGACCTGTGAATGCCCGGAAGGTCGAGGCTGTCGCCGATGGCGACGCCCATTTGTTCGGCGGCGACCTGGTCGATAATGGCGTCGTTGCCGGTGGAGGCGTTGAACCAGCGGCCATCGGTGAGATCGAGGGAATCGACGGTTGTATCGTCGGGCCTGCGAACGCCGATGAGCTCGACGTAGATTTTGTCGGGAGGCACTGCACCGGCGGCGAGCCTTTCGGGGCTGCGCTTCGGGCCGGCGTGGCCGGCGGCACGGTCCATTTCGCGGTCGGATTCCAGGCGTCCGGAGACCTGTCGCACGTCCGGATCGGCCAGAAGCTGCTTGACCAGATTCTCGGGCACGACCCCCTGCATCTGGTCGGTGGAGGTAATCATGGCGTCGGCGGCGCCCATGTATCGGTCGAGGAATTTCAGGGCCGCGCCTTGCAAGGACTTGTATCCGCTGGTCACGGCGACCACGAGGCTGACCGACAGGGCGATCGCCATTATGGTCAGCAGCATCCGGATTCTGCGGACTTTGAGACTGGAGATGGCCAGGCGAAGAAGAACCATGGGTACTCGTCATTTGTCATTTGTCATTGGTCATTTGTAAAGACGTGGGCGGGAATCATCCAAGACAATCGGCATATTTGGCGGCTAAGGCGTGGGCATTCATGCCGTCGGTCGCAAAATGGGTCAGAATCTGGCCGTCGCGGATAGCGGCGACTTCCTGGGCATAGGCGCCGATCACGGGTTCATGAGTGACCATGACAATGGTTTTTTTGTGGATCAGGACGAGATCGCGAAGCAGTTCGCAGACGGAACGGGAATTGGCGCTGTCGAGGTTGCCGGTGGGTTCGTCGGCGAGGATGACGGCGGGATCGGCGGCCAGAGCGCGGCCGATGGCGACGCGCTGCTGCTCCCCGCCGCTGAGGGAATCGGGACGATGGGTGCGGCGGTCGGTGATGCCGAGGGTCTGCAAAAGCTCCTCCACCTTGCGGCGCACGGGCCGGCCATTGGTTCCTTCCAACATCAGGGGCAACGCGATGTTTTCCTCGGCCGAGAGGGTCGGAATGAGATTGAACGATTGAAATACCAGACCGATGTTTCGGCGGCGAAAGGTCGTGAGCTGAAAATCGGGCATGTTGGCCAAATCCTCGCCGTTGATGCGGACGCTGCCGGAGTCCGGCCGGGCCAGGCCGGCCATCAGGTGCAGGAGGGTGCTCTTGCCCGATCCGCTGGCGCCCATGATGGCGAGGAACTGACCGCGGGGCACTTCCAGGTCGATGGAGGCCAACGCGGTGACGGTCCGGTCACCCTGGCGAAAGGTTTTGGTGACTTTCTCGACGGAAAGCGGATGCATTCGGCTCCAGCAATTCAGGAACGACGCACGACTATAACGGGACAAACGATCGCGCCAAGCGATCCCCGGACATGGGGGAAAGATTTACGCCCAAAGCGGTGGAGCGGGAAGGGGGTCGGTATTTACAATTGAATTGCCCGGGATGGAGGCAAGCATGGAAAACGCGGCGACGGGAATGTCCACCGAGGCCGGCGCCGGGCGGGCGCCGATTCGGCTGCTGGTGGTGGAAGACCATGCGGACACGGCCACGATGCTCGCCAAGCTGCTGGGTTCGGCGGGATATTCGGTGAAGACGGCCGGCAGCGCGGCCGGGGCGCTGGAGTTGGCATCGAGGGAGCCGTTCGATTTGGTCGTCAGCGACATCGGCTTGCCGGATGCCACGGGCTATCACTTGATGCAGCAAATCAAGGAGCGTTACGGCATGAACGGCATCGCCATGAGCGGATATGGCATGGATGAGGACATCCGCAAGAGCCGGGAGGCGGGATTCAGCGAACACCTGGTAAAGCCCATCAGCTTCGCGCAGCTCACCCAGGCGATCCACCGACTGATCAGAGGCGGACAGTAGGCGCTTTCGCCGTGGACATTGTGAAAAAAGCCCCCGGATAGCCATCCGGGGGCTTCTTATTTCCAGATGGGAATCGGTTATTGGGTTTCCAGCGATGTCAGGCGGGCGCGGGCGTCGATCAGCGTGGGATCGCACTCGAGCGCTTTCTGATATTCGGCCTTGGCTTCGGCCTTGCGGCCATCGTGCTGATAAATGCTCGCCAGGTTGTAGTGGATTTGGGCTTCGGTGAGAACGGGGGTCCACATGCGAACGGCTTCCTGAATCCTGCCTTGGCGGGCCAGGAATAGGCCGTAATTGGCGCGGCAAGGCCCGTTCTTGTTGTCCTTGGCGATGCCCTTCTGGTAGGTGGCCTCGGCGAGCTTGGGAGAGCCGTTCAGTTCGTAGCAGTAGCCGAGATTGCCGTAGGCATAACCCGCGTCGCCGCTGGCGGCGATGTAACGCTTCCAGATTTCGATGGACTTGTCGTAATCCTTCTGCGCCGCGTAAATCACGCCAAGCTGAAAAAGCGACGGCAGATGGTTGGAATCGATATCCAGGGCGGCATAATATTGGTGGATCGCGCTGCTGACGTTGCCCTGGGATTCGGCGAGTTGCCCGGCGGCAAAATGGGTGTTCGCCTTCAATGCGGGGGTCGGGGCCTCGGTTATCTTGGCATTCTCCGAGCTCATCTTCTGAGCGTCCGACGGCGTCAAGCCGGAAATGGAGGCGTTGTTGTGGTGGCTGCTGCAAGCGCACAGGAAAATGGACAGGCTGAAAAGAGTGATGACTTTGTTCATATATGCTTTCCTTCGGTCAAACGAAGCGGGAAGTTGAGCAACGACGGCAAAGCTTGACGGTTGTATCGGCTATTGGTGTTATGCCATGAAGATCGAGCGCCCTAATAATCTCGAATCCCGGTTATAGGGCGGGGCCAATTGATAATGGATAATGGACAATGGATAATTGTCAATTATCCATTATCCATTGTCAATTAAAAACTTATGCGAATCGGCGTGCAAAATCAGGAATACAATTCGTTGGTCCATTGGCTGGCGCTGATCACGGCGGGGGCGACGTTCCCGCTGATATTCATGGGCGGGCTGGTGACCAGCCACCAGGCCGGCATGTCCGTGCCGGATTGGCCCAATTCCTGGGGATACAACATGTTCACCTTCCCGCCGAGCAAATGGGTCGGCGGGATTCTCTTCGAGCATACGCATCGGCTGGCGGGGACGGCGGTGGGATTCCTGACGATCCTGCTGGTGGCGGCGGCGTGGGCGACGGATCGGCGGAGATGGGTGCGATGGACGGCCGTCGCGGTGTTCCTGGCCGTGTGCGTGCAGGGAACGATCGGCGGCCTGCGCGTCGTGCTCAGCGAACGCGATCTGGCCATCGTCCATGGAATCGCGGCCCAATTGTTTTTCTGTTTCATCGCCGCGTTCTGCGTGATGAGTTCCCGGTTCTGGGCCGAGAAAAGAAATATCGATCCTTCGCCGGCGATGCGAAACGTCGTTCGTCTGTCCCTGTTGACCGTGGCGATCCTCGTGGCTCAATTGATCGTGGGGGCCATCATGCGGCTGTGCGATGCGGGGCTGGCGATTCCCGATTTTCCAACCAGCTTCGGCCACCTGTTGCCCCCGACACGTATCGATGCCGCCTTTCGCCAAGCGGCGATCCATCAATATGGGATGGACCTGGGCCTCAATCGCGTGACGCTGTTCCAAATCTGGATTCATTTCGCGCATCGCATCGGCGCCACGGCGGCGAGCATTTCGGTCATCTGGCTGGCAACAATGATTCTGCTGCGGCTCCGGGCGCAGCCGGCGTTCACCCGGCCGGCGTGGATCATTCTGGCGTTGCTGGTGACTCAGGTGACGTTGGGGATTCTGACGGTGCTGCTGCGAAAGCCGGCCGACATCGCTTCGCTGCACGTGGCCGTGGGCGCGCTGCTGCTGGTGATGACATGGATCATCGCGATGCGCGCGATCGGAATAACACGGGCTGGCGTCAAAGTTTGCGAGGAGCTGGCAAATTCCCGGCTTGGATGATTTAGTGAATCCATTTCGCGCGATTTTGGCTGGTTTTTGGGGGCGATGACACAGTAGCGATTTTTTTTAGCGCCAGGGCCGACTGTGTCAGCGTCAGCGCGCCATTTCGTGATTTTTCACCGGAGGGGCTGGGTCTCACCGTGGGCTGGCCGTTCCGCCACAGCGCGATATTGTTGCATGCCCGTTCTCCTCCCAGAATGTCCCATATCCCCCCGGGGGGGTAGCTTCTGGCCAGCCCCAGGCGGGAGAGAGTGCGGCAGAAGAGCGCCCTCTACATTTATAGCCGGGAGGTGAAAGTTTTAGACGCATTTTTGGGGAAATGGGGATTTTTTGGAATTATTTTTTTGGCGGCAGCGGGGACGTGGGTGGATGGTCCCGGTTGTTCGTCCCAACCCCCGCAAAGCGGGGGGCTAATGGATGGGGAATCAACGTCAATTGCGGGACGTGAACCGGGACACAGCCCGAACCGGCGGGTTGGCGGCGGGGAACTTCATTATGCGGGGAAGTTGGACTAGAATCCCCCGCTTGCCATGAATTCGGCGACGAACATCTGCGAACTTTCAGCCGTGAATTCGGGGACGTCCTGGCGGGACGTTTGCGAGCTGGTGAAGCCGCGGATGAATCTGCTGATTTTGGGGACGACAACGGTCGGGTTTTCCATCGCGGCAAAGACGACGGAGCAGTGGATGCGCTTGCCGAATGCGCTGGTGGGAACGGCGCTGTGCGCGGCCAGCGCGGCGATCCTGAATCAACTTTTGGAAAGGGAATACGACGGCCGGATGCGGCGAACGGCGCATCGGCCGCTGCCGATGGGAAAGATTTCCGTGCGGCAGGCGTTGGGGCTGGGAGTGGTTGCGGGGTTTTTGGGGGGATTGTATTTGCTGCTGTTCGTGAACCGGATGACGGCATTGCTGGGGACGGCGACATTGGTGAGCTACGTGCTGGTTTACACGCCGCTGAAGCGCGTGACGACGCTGAACACGATTGTGGGGGCGATTCCCGGGGCGGTGCCGCCGATGATGGGATGGACCGCGGTGACGGGGGCGCTTGGGCCGCCGGCGCTGGCGTTATTTGGGATTCTTTTCGTTTGGCAGATTCCGCATTTCCTGGCGATCGCGACGTTGTATCGGGAGGATTATCGACTCGGTGGCTTCAAAATGTTGCCGGTGGACGATCCGCAATTGCGGCGCACGGGCAGACAGATGGTGTTGTACAGCGCGGCGTTGCTACCGGTGAGTTTGGGGCCTGTGATGGCGCAGGTTGCGGGGAAAGTGTACACGGTATCGGCGGTGGTGCTGGGGGTGACGTTCTTCGCCTTCGCGCTATCGTGCGCGACGCGGCGAAGCAGGGGCGAGGCTCGGAAATTGTTCTTCGCATCGATCGTCTATCTGCCGGTGCTTCTGGCGGTGTTGATGATGGATCAGAATTGAATTCCCCAAAAAATGAACCACAGAGGGCACAGAGAACACAGAGAGCACAGAGAAAGGCTGATTTATCGGATTTTTCTCTGTGTCCTCTGTGCTCTCTGTGCCGGTTTTTTGGCAATCGGTTGCGGGAGGCGGGAAGCGCCCGAGGCGCGTGCGGCGGCGGCGGGGAACGGGGTTATCAAGGGGCGGGTTGTTTTCCTGGGGACGCCGCCGGAGGCCAAGATGATTGCGGGTTCGCCGATGGCGCTGGACGAGTCGATTCTGGTCGGACCGGGGCGGGGATTGAAAAACGTGATCGTGTATTTGAAGGATGCGCCGGCGTCGGGTTCGGCATTGCCGGGGGCGGCGGTGCTGGACCAGGTGAAATGCGTTTACGTTCCGCACGTGCTGGCCATCCAGGCGGGGCAGGTTCTTCGGCTGAAATCGAGCGATGCCGTGTTGCACAACGTGCATTTGAAATGCGTGGTGAATCCGGATGCGAATTATGGATTCAACGGGGTCGGGCAGCAGGACATCACGCTTGCCTCGCCGGAGGCGCCTTTTGTGGTGAAGTGCGACGTACATCCGTGGATGAGCGCGTGGATCGGCGTTTTTGACCATCCGTGGTTCGCTGTTACCGGAGACGACGGAAGTTTCACGATCGAGCACGTGCCGCCGGGGCAATATACTTTGGCAGCCTGGCAGGAAACGCTTCCGCAGCAGGAGAAGCAGATCACGGTCGAGGCATCGGGGCAGACGGAAGCGGGTTTTACCTTCGAGGCCCCGTGACGGCCGGTGGATCATTGCAAACGGGGTGCGTGACACTTGCTGCGGAAAATCCCCCCTCCCCCTGTACTCAGGGGGAGGGTTGGGGTGGGGGTCGAACGTCGAACGGCCCACCAAACCCCCACCCTGACCCTCCCCCTGAGTACAGGGGGAGGGGAAGAATAAGGATCGCAGAATGTGTCATGCACCCTTGCCAACGTCGTCGCCGCAATCCGTCGTGGAGATTGAGCGACTGAGCCACAGCTACGGGCAGCGTGCGGCGTTGGTGGATTTGTCGCTGCACGTTGACCGGGGGGAAATCTTCGCGTTTCTAGGCCCCAACGGAAGCGGGAAGACGACGCTGTTTCGGATTCTTTGCACGCTGATCGCCGCTCCGCCAGGGAAGGTGAAGATTCTGGGGATGGACCTGGCGGAAAATCGGCAGGAGGTGCGCCGGCACATCGGGGTGGTGTTCCAATCCCCGAGCCTGGACAAGCAATTGACGGCGGAGGAAAACCTTCGGCAACAGGGGCATCTGTATGGCTTAAGCGGGTCGGAATTGTCGAAACGAATCGAGCGGCTGCTGGAACGGGTGAACCTGCTGGACCGCCGGCACGAGCGGGTCGAGCGGTTTTCCGGCGGGATGAGGAGGCGGGTCGAACTGGCCAAGGGGATGCTGAATCAGCCGAGTCTTCTGCTGCTGGACGAGCCGAGCACGGGTCTGGATCCGGCGGCGCGGATCGAGCTTTGGAGACTGCTGCGGGAGATTCAGCAAAACGAAGGGGTGACCGTGCTGCTGACGACGCATTTGATGGATGAGGGGGACCGAAGCTCGCGGCTGGCGATTTTGGACCGAGGCCGGTTGGTGGCGTGCGATACGCCGGCGGCGATGAAAGAGCAAATTGGCGGAGACGTGATAAGCCTGACGACGCGGGAGCCGCAGCGCGTCGCCGGCATCCTCAACGAGAAATTTCAGCTCGCGGCGGAAACGGTGGATGGGACGGTTCGGCTGGAGCGCAAGCGCGGGCACGAATTTGTGCCGCAACTGATCGAATCCCTGCCGGGCCTGATCGATTCAGTTTCGGTCGGCAAGCCGACGCTGGAGGACGTTTTCATTCACGTGACGGGGCGATATTTTCGGGATGATTCGGCGTAAAATTCGCGGGATTGCCGTGATGGGAAATTTTCACCACGATATTGGCGGCGGCGATTTCCATGGTGTTTTCATCGGCGAGGGTGACCCCGGCGTGGAGAGAGTAAAAGACCTGCTTGCCCTTGCGGCGATTGGTAATCACGTTGTTGCCCCGCAGCAGACCGAGATGGTGGCTGACGGTGGGCTGTGGAAGCCCCAATTCTTCGCAAAGGGAAGAGACGTTCCTTTCACCCCTGGCCAGGGACAAAAGGACGTTCAAGCGCGTTTTATCGGATAGAAGTCTAAAGAGGGAAACGAGCTGATCCAAATCCTGGTCCAGCGCCATGGCTTCCAGCAACGACATACGGACTCCTGCATAGGGTCTGTGAATTCATGGCGGTTGGTGTAAGTATAGTACCGCAAAACGCCAAGATTTGGAAAAACCGCAAAACGATGTGGAGAAGATCGATGAGATTCAGGCCCTTGTCGGCGGGTTGGCCGGTGTTGGTGCTGATGCCCGCGCTGGCATTGGGCGCGGCAGCGGCGGCGCCGGCGACCGCCACGCAACCGTCGGTCGAGCAGTGGGGAGTTTTCGATCGGGCGTTTTCCGGTCCGGCGACGGGTAACCCGTTTGTGGACATTGAATTATCAGCGCGATTTACTTCGCGGAATCAAACCGTGGAAGTGCGCGGGTTTTACGATGGGCAGGGCCAATACCGAATTCGATTCATGCCCGGAAGCCAGGGGCAATGGGATTACGTCACGCAGAGCAACTGCAATCAGCTTTCGGGACTCACCGGATCGTTTCGATGCGTGGCGGCCACGGGGGAAAACCATGGGCCGGTGAGGGTGCAACACGTGTATCACTTTGCGTACGCGGATGGAAAGCCGTTCGTGACCATCGGCACCACCTGCTATTCGTGGGTACAGGAGCCGGAGGAAATCGAAGAGCAAACGCTGGCGTCGTTGCGGGCATCGCCGTTCGACAAAGTCCGCACGTGTCTTCTGCCGGGGAAGCAGACGCCGCTGTTTTATCCCTACGAGAAGGACGAGACGGGCAAGTTCGATCCTTCGCGTTTCAACCCGGATTTTTTCCATCATCTGGAGAAGCGCATTGAACAATTGGGCGAGCAAGGCGTGGAGGCGGACCTGATCCTTTTTCACCCCTATCACAAGGGCGAAATGCAATGGTTCGACGATATGGATGACGGCGGCGACGACCGGTATCTCCAATACGTCGTCGCCCGCCTCAGCCCGTACCGAAACGTCTGGTGGTCGCTGGCCAATGAATATGGGCAGGTGAAGAACAAGACGGATGCGGATTGGGACCATTTTTTCCAGGTGGTTGAAGCGGCCGATCCCTACGGGCATCTTCGCTCGATTCACAACGCGGCGCGGTTTTACGATTCCAACAAGCCATGGGTGACGCACGCCAGCGTTCAGAACGGCTCGGCCGTGGCGGACTTTGGGCGCGCGGTGCTGTATCGGGAATTATGGCCCAAGCCGGTCGTCTATGACGAGGTTTGTTACGAGGGGGACATCGACCGGAGATGGGGACGTCTGTCGGGCGAGGAAATGGTGGAGCGGTTCTGGTTGGGGACGATCGCGGGAACTTACGTCGGGCACGGCGAGACGTTTTCAAATACCAAGGGCGTCTCCTGGACGGACGAAGGCGGGGAGTTGATGGGCCAAAGTCCGCCGCGATTGGCGTTCCTCAGAAAGATTCTGGAGTCCGGGCCGGCCGAGGGAATTGAGCCGATTGACGAAACGTACGAGACGCACGTCGGTGGGAAAGCGGGCGAGTATTACCTGGTCTATTTCGGAACGGAACAGCCCACCGCGTGGAAGTTCGCCCTTCCGCGCGATCCGCCGAACAAAAGCGCGCTTCGCGAGGGAATGCAGTTTCATGTCGACGTGCTGGACACGTGGAACATGACGATCACGCCGGTCGAGCGGGTTTTCACCACGGGCAAATTGGTGGAATCGGCGTTTGGCGCCGTCGGCGAGGCGACGATCCCGCTGCCGGGCAAGCGGGACGTGGCGTTGCGGATTGAGAGAATCAAATGATGCGGGGGCTATCTCAAATCGTGATTGCGCTGCTGCTGGCCGCGCCGGCGTTGGCGCAGGACCCGATCCGAATCGAGGGCGCGGAGCAATCGAGGCTGAACGGCAAACTGCCCGATGGGGGACTTTCACCGGCCGTGGGAGTCCGGAATTTTCAGGTGTTCCGAGCTTCGCGGACCGCGCCGGAGATCACCGATGGCAAGGGATTCACGTACAACCATCACGTCGATATGGCGTGCTGGGACCGGCGTCGCGCGATACGCCATCGGCCAATGGATCAGATTCCAAATCAACGCCGACGCGGAGAGCGGTGAATTCGGAGTCTCAATCAATGGCGCTCCGGCCAATCGTTTCAAATTCGCGGACCAGACGAATTTGCTCGATCGGCTGGTGTTCTGCACCGGCGAATACCGGCTCCTGCCGATCCGCGGCGACGAGGTCCCGGCCGGAAGCGATCGGCCGACGGAATCGTCGGAGTATCTGGTGCGAGGCGTGACGATTCGGTGAGGGGCACGGTATAATTCCGTACAGGTGAAATCCATGATCGTACAGACCGTAAAGCTGGGACGTGAACGATTCGTGCTGCTCAAAGAGAAGGATTACCGCCAATTAAAGGCGAAAGCTGCCCGGCAGGATGGGCCAAGGCGGTCGCGCAGACTAACCGCACAGGACCGGGGCGACGTTGCGGAAGCACGCAGACGCCGCAATGAGCCGGCTCTTCCCTATTCCGAATTGCGCAAAGAACTTGGCCTGAAATGAGCTTCACGATTCTGTATCGTGCATCGGTCAAGCGTGAAATGCGCCGGCTCGACGCGGTGATGGTCAAACGGATAGACGCGGCTATTCTCGCGTTGGCTGAGAACCCGCGTCCATCGGGGTGCGTCAGACTATCGGGGCAATCTCATCTATGGCGCATCCGCGTAGGCGACTACCGTGTCCTGTACGAGATTCAAGACCAACAACTCGTTGTACTGGTCGTGAGCGTGGCTCACCGCCGGGAAGCGTATCGAGGTTTGTGACGACAATAACGGTCGCGTATGTCAGCGTTGAAAAGCACCATCGGTAGCGCAGGATATGTTTGACGAACCCAACGAAGGTCCGGCAGAGCGGCCGCTGTCACCGGCGGATCGGGCGAGAGAGAAGTCGGACGAGTTTCGGATGCACGCGGAACTGGCGGCGGTTTTTGAAGGGTGCGGGAAATTCGACGCCCGGATTTATCCGGGGTTTGACCCGCAGATTGCCCGGGACATCCAGCAGAGCTTCGGCCGGCTGGAAAAATCGAAGTCGGCCGATAGTCCGGTATTGCCGGAGCAGTCGGCCGCCGAGGCGGCAGGGCTGCTGAACCTGGCCAATGCCCGCGAGCTGTCCACCAACGACTATCACATTTACCGCCGCCCCGGCGAAGTCATGATTGTCCGCTGGCTTGGGGGCGATCAGGTCGAAACGTTCTACGAACGCATTCAAGCCCACTTCGACGCGGCGCTGACCGGGTACCGGGAAGAGCAGCGGCATGCCCATGAATGGAAGCAGGACCCCGATACCCTGGCGTACCTGGCGGCGCTTGACGCCGTCGAGGTGCGGATGGCCGACAGGTATCTGCGGGAGATCATCCGCAAGCACAAAATCTTCGTGCTCTCGACGCAGACGGCTGACGAGATCAACATCGCGTATTTGTCCGACTACGTCATGGGAGTACCCGCGGCCGAGATCGTCGGCCCCGCGACCGCCCCGCCGGAGGAGCCGACCGAGCGGGATTTGGCGTGGTTCTACAAGCTCTTTTCGCTTCGCGGAATCAGCGAAGGAATCGAGCGGATGTGCTTCTTCACGTATCTTCAGAAATCGGGGGACATGCTGGAAAACGATGATTGAACCGCAGGCGGGCTCTTCACTGCATTCGCATATCAATGATGAATGATTGATTCTAAGCCAAGGGCCTCGAAATTTTCCGCGAGCGACCATGAACAACATCAATCGACAGAGCGGCGATGAATCCGATCCGCATGGCAAACAGCGGATGTTTACCGCCGGTCCAGCGCCGGAAAAGGCGGCTGGGATAATCCTTCTTCTGCACGGACGGGGTGATTCGGCGGAAAATATTCTCTCTTTGCGCGAAGCCATTGGCGCGGATGAATTTGCCGCGATCGCACCTCAGGCGGCAGGCTATACCTGGTATCCCAATTCATTTCTGGCGGCGCTGGATTCCAATCAGCCGTACCTGGATTCGGCGCTGAAGAGAATTGATTCGATCGTTATCGATCTGCTTGGCCGCGGCATTGCGAGCGACCGGATCGCGCTGCTGGGTTTTTCACAGGGGGCGTGCCTGACTTGTGAATACACGGCTCGTCACCCGCGTCGATTCGGGGCAATCATGGGATTAACCGGCGGCCTTATCGGTCCGCCCGGCACGGCAAGAAATTATCGCGGATCGCTCGCGGGAACGCCGGTGTTTCTGGGCACGAGCGATCCGGACCCACACGTACCCTATGCGCGAGTGAAGGAGACCGAAGCCGTCCTGAGACAAATGGGCGCTGAGGTGGAGGTGCGCCGTTACGCGGGAATGCCGCATACGATTAACGAGGATGAACTCAATATTTGCCGGCAAATGCTGCAGCGCATGATTGCGCCACCGAGCAAGAGTTCATGATGAAGCGACAATTCGTGGTTCTCAAATGGAGCGAACCTGCCTAAAGTTAATCCAGCCAGGGAGTTCATGACAAACCCGAAAACAACCCAGACGAGATCGATCCCCGGGATTCACCACGTCACAGCGATCACGGCCGATGCGCAGAAGAACATCGATTTTTACACGGACGTGCTGGGGCTGCGGCTGGTGAAACTGACGGTGAACTTCGACGACCCGAGCAGCTATCACCTTTATTATGGCGACGAACTCGGGCGGCCCGGGACAATCCTGACTTTCTTTGCGTGGGCCGGGGCACGTCGCGGCCGAGTCGGTCCGCCGCAGGTCACGGCCACGGCGTTTGCGGTTCCGATGGGTGCGATTGAGGTTTGGTCGGAACGGTTGGGGGAAAAGGGCATTGAATTCAGTGCGGGAGCCGATCGTTTTGGCGAGCGCGTGCTCAGCTTTTCCGACCCGGATGGAATGCAACTGGAAATCGTCAGTTCGATGGAAGCAGTTGAGCCAGGCGGCGAACCCTGGAAGCTTGGGCCGGTGCCGGTCGAGCATGCCATTCGCGGGTTTCACGGCGCCACGGTTTCTGAAGAAGGTCATGAAGAGACGGCGAAGCTGCTGATGGACGTGATGGGTTTCAAATTCATCGGCAACGAGCAGAATCGTTTCCGCTACCGGGCCGGCGCGGGGAATGGCGTTGCCGCAACGATCGATCTGCTGTGTGCTCCGGATGCTCGCCACGGCGACATGGGAGCGGGCGTTGTTCACCATATTGCTTTTCGAACAGCGGATGATGCGCAGCAGGAAGCGTGGCGGAAAACGATCGCGGGTAACGGACTGAACGTTTCGCCCGTGATGGATCGAACGTACTTTCATTCGATCTATTATCGCGAGCCAGGGGGCGTATTGTTTGAGATAGCCACCGACAATCCCGGTTTCACCGCGGACGAGTCGGCGGCAGACCTTGGCAAGAAGCTCATGCTGCCATCCTGGCTTGAGCCACATCGTAAGGCGATAGAGCGGTCGGCGCCTCCGGTGCGATTGCCGGGGCGAAGGTAAAGGCCTCTAAATGTTTCATGCGAAAGGAATGGATCTTTTGGGGAGAAGCATTTGGGGCTTCAAGGAGTCTTCATGCGTGCCGTGGTTGTTCATCAGTTTGGAGATCCCGGGCAATTGAAGGTGGAGGAACGTCCGATGCCCGAGCCGGCCGGCGAAGAAGTGCTGGTGGCGGTCAAAGCGGCGGCGATCAATCCAAGTGACGTGAAGAACGTGCAGGGGATGATGCACGGCACGACGTTGCCGCGTATTCCGGGACGGGATTTTGCGGGAGTTGTTGTGCGTGGGGCCGGAAATATCGGGCGGGAAGTCTGGGGCACCGGCGGCGATATCGGTTTCACGCGCGATGGTTCACACGCGCAATTCATACTATTGTCGGCCTCGGCGGTAACCACCAAACCCGCCGCGATTTCCATGGAAGCCGCCGGGGGCGCGGGATTGACGTTTGTCACCGCCTGGCTGGCGATGGTGACGTCGGCGCAAGTTTCTTGCGGTGAAACGGCCGTGATCATCGGTGCTGCCGGTGGGGTGGGATCGGCGGCGGTGCAAATCGCCAAATCGCGCGGGGCAAGGGTTATTGCCATCGTGCGCTCGGACGATGATTTCATATCAAGCCGTCAAAATGGGGCGGATGAGGTCATCAATTCAAAATCCGCCAATGTCATCAATGCCGTTCAATCCATCACCAAAGATGGCGGCGCCGGCGTCGTCTTTGACAGCAGCGGGATGATGTTTGCCGAGGCGGTGGAAATGGCGGGCATGGATGGCCGCATCCCCGTCATTACCGCGCCGGCAGATGGGAAATCATCATTCAATCTGCGTAATGTCTATCGCAAAGAGCTGCGCGTTTATGGAGTTGATACCCGACGATTGGATGCCGTCGCCTGCGCAAAATTGCTCGCTCAGATGGCGAATGGCTTTGAGTCGGGAAAACTCACCGCCAAGCCGGGTAAACCGTTCCCGATTGCGGCCGCGGTTGATGCTTATCAACAAGCGGCCAGAGGCGGCGTAAGAATCACGTTGCGGCCGGATCTGGGCATCGAGGGAAATGGGTAAGGAGGAGCCGAAGGAATTGGCCGCCTGCCCCAGGGAGCAAGCTCCCAGGGCTTTGGATTGCGAAAGTAACCCCTTAGCCGTTTAAGGCTCGCCTTGACGGTGTTTTGTGGGACTCTAGAATGGCTTGGTATTCCCGGGGCGATGGTCTAACGGGATGACGGCTGAATCGCATTCAGCAAATCGGGGTTCGATTCCCCGTCGCTCCAATTCATATCTCAACATTGTGGCGAGCGGCCCTGTTAGGGATGGGGAACTTTATCTACAATCCCGCGATTGATGTTCCGTCACGTCCCTAATGCCCTCACGGCGTCGCGGCTGCTGCTGGCGGGGGTGTTTTTCGCCATGCTGGCGTATTACCAAAACCAAAGCGCCTTGCCGCGGCATGGGGAGGCGCTGTGGCTGAACATCGCGCTGATCGTCTATCTTATCGCCCTGGTGACCGATTTCCTCGATGGATACCTGGCGCGGCGATGGAAGGTGGAGGGGGCGTTTGGACGAGTGGTCGATCCGTTCGTCGATAAGGTGCTGGTGCTGGGAAGCTTTATTTTTTTTGCGGGGAAGAATTTCACCGAGCCATGGAATAGTCCCGATGGAACCGGGATTCCGCGGGCCGTGACGACGATCACGGGCGTGGCGCCGTGGATGGTGGTGGTGATCCTGGCGCGCGAGCTACTGGTCACCAGCCTGCGCGGCAGCATGGAAAGCAGCGGGGAAGCGTTCGGGGCGCAACTCAGCGGGAAACTCAAGATGGGGTTTCAGTCGGCGACGATCCTGGTGATTCTGCTGTTCGTGAATTACCGGCGCGGGTTGGACAGCGACGCTTTGCGCGACGCGACGATCTTCCGGGATGCGTGCATCTGGATGACGCTGGCGATCACGGTCGTGAGCGGATTGATGTACGTTCAGAAAGCAGTGGCGCTGTTCCGCAAACACCCTCACCCTCCGCAATCATGAAGCGATGGATCGTCACCCTGGGCGGGGTGGGATACTTGCCGGCCTCCGGCACGTTCGCCAGCCTGCTCACGTGCCTTGTTCTCTGGCCGATACTGGCCTGTGTCGGGCCAGTGGCGCAGAACGCCGCGGCGCTGGTGGGATTGGGATTTTTTTCCGTGCTGAACATCGGCCTGGCGCCGTGGGCAATCCGCGAGTTTGGCGACAAGGACCCGGGGCAATTCGTTCTGGACGAGGGGGCGGGAATCTGCCTGTCTATTTTGTTGTTGCCGGCCAGAACCGGCTGGGCAACGGGGATCAATCTGATGGCCGCGTTTCTGGCATTTCGGATATTCGACATCACCAAACCGCCGCCGTGCCGGCAATTGGAACGGCTGCCGGCGGGCTGGGGGATTTTATTGGACGATCTGGCGGCGGCGATTTACGCGAATTTGGCGTGCCAGGTTTTGTTGAGATGGGTGCTGAGGATTTAAGTCGGCGTGGCGGCGATCAGGGCGTGGGCAATCTGGAGATCGGTCGGGGTGGTGATTTTCAGATTGCGCTCTTCGCCATCGACGAGCCAGACGGGCTTGCCCATCAATTCCAAAAGTTGAATGTCGTCGGTGATCTGATCGAGCGGGACTTTGCAGGCGGAAAAAGCGTCGAGCAAATCCTGCCGGGGCATGACCTGGGGGGTCTGCATGGCCCAGAGTTCGTGGCGGGGAAGGGTTTGACGGACCGGAGCGGGGAGCGGGCCGGTGGCTTGCTTGATCGTCAGATGAACGGGCAGGGCGGCGGCGGCGGCGCCGTGAAGGAGCGCGGCTTGAAACGTCCGGTCGATCAACGCCTGGGAAACCAGGGGACGGGCGGCATCGTGGACCGCCAGCCAGCCGATCGAGGAATGCGATGCCATCGCCGCGATGCGGACGCTGTCGGCGCGGCAGAAACCGCCGGGACACAGGTGGAGTTTTTTGGCCGCGCGGTCATCGAGGAATTTAGCGCAATCGCGGGCGGCATCGGGATCGGGCGTGGCCACGACGACCTGGGCGACGTCTTCTCGCTGGGCGAAAGCGGCCAGGGTCCAGGCGAGGACCGGCCGGCCGTTCAATGGCTGAAGGAGCTTGCTGGCCGACCCGCCAAACCGCGTCGATCGCCCGGCGGCGGGAAGAATCACGGCAAATTCGGGCATGGGGGTTATCCGGACAATTGTTCAGGAGACTTTCGCGGGCGCTTCGTGCGGCAGGCGGCCGAAGATCATTTTTCCAGCGCTGGTTTGCAGGACGCTGGTGACGGTGAATTCGATTTCCTCGTTGAGATGCGGGCGGCCCTGCTCGACGACGACCATGGTTCCATCGACGAGATAGCCGACGCCCTGACCCGGCGATTCACCGGGCTTCAGCAGGCGGACGGTCATCCGCTCGCCGGGGAGAACGACGGGCTTGAGGGCGTTGGCCAGATCATTGATGTTGATGACGTCCACGCCGCGAAGGCTGGCGACTTTGTTGAGATTGAAATCGTTGGTGAGAACGCGGCCGCTCAGTTCGGCGGAGAGGTTCATCAGCTTGGCATCGACGTCCTCGGGCCCGGCGTCGCGGGCGGAGGAATCGTACATGATGACCTCGGTGCGCTTGTTGCTTTGCAGGCGCTGCAATACGTCCAGCCCCCGCCGGCCGCGGTTGCGCTTGAGCTTGTCCCCGCTGTCGGCAATGGTCTGCAATTCGCTGAGGACGAAACGGGGAACGATCAGGCGGCTTTCGAGGATGCCGGTTTCGGCGATGTCGGCGACGCGGCCGTCGATCAGGACGCTGGTATCGAGCAACATCGGACGGGAGCCCTTGGTCTGTTTGCTGAATTCCACGTAGGGAATGATAAAGCGGAAATCGTCCTTGGTCTGAAGGATGAAGCTGATGGCGAGGTAGGTAAAGACCACCGCGATGACGATGTTGAGGTAATTGGTGGTCGCGATTTTTTGCGCGTTGGAGGCATCGGGCATGTAACGATCGACCAGCAAGGACACGATGAAGCTGAACCCATAGCTGGTCATCATCCCGACGATGAGGCCGAGGAAGGTTCCGGAAAAGATCGCCAGCTTGCGGCGAGGAGAAAGGATGTCGATGCAGACGACGAGCACGCCGATGGTGAGCGTGACCATGAGCATCAGCCAGGGGGGGACCTGGTAAATGCCGATCTGCTCCTTGAGGAAGTAATAGCCGATGGCGGCCATCAGCAGGACGAACAGCGCTCTTAGAATTTGAAGGACCATCGGTTGTCCCCGAGCCTCTGCCGGACCATGATAGAATGCGGCAAGTACAAGTTGCAAGTGCAAGCGGCAAGTACGAGTTGCAAGTACAAGTTGCAAGTTGCAAGTTAAGGCATCTGGGGGCCTTGCCACTTGCACTTGTAACTTGCACTTCCCCTGCAACTTGCACTTCCCCCACATTTGGCAATCGGCGGTTCGTTTCGTAGTCTCTGGGGCATGAATATCTGGCAGGCATTGTTCCTGGGCGCGTTGCAAGGGGTTTCGGAGCTTTTTCCCGTCAGCAGCTTGGCGCAGTCGATCCTGTTGCGGGCGCTGTTACGGTGGGACATTAACCCGGAAGGGTCGGATTTTCTGACGTTCCTGGTGGCCCTGCACCTGGCGACGGCGACGGCGCTGTTCATCTATTTCTGGAAGGATTGGCGCGTGGTTGTTTTCGCCTTCATCGGCAGCGCCAAACGCGGGAAATTGGTCTACGACGAGGCGAGCAAATTCGCGTGGCTCCTGGTCGCGGGGACCGTTGTCGTGGGGTTCTTTGGGCTGGTGTTTGAAAAGAAGCTGCGGCAATTGTTCGACGATCCGAAAACGACCTGGATCGTGGCCGCCGTGCTGGTGGCCAACGGATTTATGATGCTGATGGCTGACGTGCTGAAGCGGCGGGCCAGCGAGGGGGAAAAGCACGCCGCTCCGGCCCCGGCGCCGGCGGCGACCGATCCGGCGGAGGATGCGCCGGGCCAGCGGCGAAAAGCGGAGGACTTGACGATGATTGAAGGGGCGGCAATCGGGGCGACGCAAACGCTGGCGCTGGTGCCGGGCGTTTCGCGCAGCGGGGTCACGATCGCGGCGGGATTGCTCGCGGGGCTTAGCTACGAACAGGCCACCCGGTTCTCGTTCATGCTGGCGACCCCGGTGATCGGCCTGGCGGCGATTTTGAAGGTGCCGTCGCTGTTCAAGCACGAAGCGCGCGGAATGCTGCTAACAACGGCGGCTTCGGCGCTGGTGGCGGGAATTTTCGCCTATCTCAGCACGAAGTTCCTCATGCGGTATTTCCGGCACCATCGGCTTGGCCCGTTCGGATGGTATTGCATCCTTTTCGGGATATTCGCGCTGGTCATGCTGCGGCGGTGACGCCGGCGGTCAAGCCGAGGGATGCCAGCCGGCGTCGCACCACAATTCGCCGCTGACGGCCGAGTTGCTGATCATAAAGCAAATCGCGCTGGCGATTTCCTCGGGGCGGATCAGGCGTTTCAACTGGGTCGAAGGCAGAATGTGCTCGTCGATGAATTTCTGTCCGAGCGAGCGCACCATCGGCGTGTCGGTGTAGCCGGGGTGGATCACGGCGCATTTGATGCCGTAGAACATGGCCTCTTTCATGAGGGTTGCGGCGATGCCTTCGAGTCCGCGTTTGGTGGCGGCGTAGGCGACCTGGCCCTTGTTTCCCTGGGAGGAAACGGAACCGATGAAGATGGCGGCGCCCTGAAGCTTTTCGTTCTTCGGGTCCCAGCGCCCGATGCCGCGCGTATGACGGTCCTCCGCGATGCGCGCGATCATTTCCAGCGCCCAATAAGTGGGTGCGACGAGGTTGACCTCGTAAACCTGCCTGAAGGTTTCCTCCGGATAGATGGCGGCCTTACCAGTGGTCTTGTCCAGACGGACGGCGAGCGAATCGCGGGTGATGCCGGCGGCGGGGACGCAGATGCGCACCAGAGCGGCCTTCTGAGCGATGTCGTCATAGACCTTGCGGCGGAAATCGGGTTGGGTGACGTCACCGACGTACGGAAATGCGAGGGTCTTGTTGGCCTGATCGTTGATCCCCGCGGCCACCTGGGCGACGGAATCGATGCGATCGACCAGAGCCAGAGCTGAAACTCCGCGGCCGGCCAACTCCACGGCCGCCGCCTGGCCGATTCCGCTTCCCGCCCCGGTCACCAGTGCAACTTTTCCCTTTACTTCCATGGCGCCTCCGTGTGTAGGATGTTTGGTATCATTGTAAATCATCGGTTGGGCAAGAACAACAAAAATAGTGCATCTGCACAACGACGGAATGGGAGCGGTCATGGCAAAGCGCGGTAAATCGAACGGGCAGGCGGAGCAGCCGAGGCTGCTTCAAATCAGCAAATACCCCAACCGGCGATTCTACGACAAGACCCGTAGCCGGCATCTGACGCTTGAGGAGATACACGCGCTGATCCGCGATGGTTACGAAGTGCGGGTGACGGATTCCAAGACGGGCGAGGACATCACCGCCAAGATCCTTGGACACATCATCTTGGAACTCGATTCTCCCAAGCTGGACGTTTTTCCGGTGGAACTTTTGCATCGGCTGCTTCGGACCAACGAGCAACTGTTGGTCGACTTCACGCAAAAGTATTTTTCGCAGGCGTTTATGGCATTCATGGATTCGCGGAAGAAGACGGAAGAGTATCTTCGGCAGGCGATGGGGTTGCAGACTGGGCCGACGGTGATGACGGACTGGGCGAAGATGATGTGGGGTCCGCTCAATCCGGCGGTGTGGGCGGGCCGGCCGGGCGAGGCCCAGGCGGAGAAGGGTTCGGCGGAGCAGATTCAGGAATTGCTGAAACAAATAGCGCAGTTGCAGCAGGAATTGGTGCGTTTGCAGGATAAGGATTCCAAATCCCGGCGGGGGAAGTAGCGGCGGGATACCAATCCGTATAAACGCCAAAACCGCTGCATTTTACCCGGTTTTTCCTTGCTATCGGACCTAGGCCGCAAGACAATCATAAGCACATTCCAACGTGTTGGTCGGCGTGGTCTGCGTCTTACCCAAAGGTTCACCCGAAGGAGGCGCCATGACGAACAATTCAATTCTCACCGCACAAGTTGCGCAGATTTTGGACCGGCTTTGCTCGCTTCCGGACCGCAAGGAACTGTCCGTGGAAACCAAACGATATCCGAGGCTTCTTCCGGCGGAGAGCGGAGCGGGCTATGAGCAGAAATTCTGGTCGTTCAACGGCAAAGAATCGCCGCGCATGGACGTCGCGATTCCGGCGGATGCGGAGGACGTGGTTGTGACTTGGAAGGGCGGCATTAACGCGGCCGAGGTCATGGGCAAAGTCGATACGATGATGGGCGCGGCGGCATCGGAAATGACGTTGCGGGCGAGTTGGAGCTACGAAGTTTTCATGCGACAGAGCGAAACCGAGAGCCCGCAAGTCGTGGTACGGGTCTTCCGGAATTTTTCCGCCGGCATTTTCAGCTGAGACGGATCACCTATTCATCCAAAGGCGGGCGTCCGCTGGTCTGGCAATTGCAGCGGACGCCTTTGAATGCTTTCCGTGACGGCGGCGGTGGTCACGATCCGCCGGCCCGCATTTGGTCGAGCGCCGCCGGGAATGGATAGCGGGGATAAACGCCCAAATCCGAATTGGACCACATGGCCGGCGCGGGATAGACGTCGCCGTAGAACCCGGCTTCGTACATGACGCGGAGGACGGTTTCGAAGGAGGGTTCGGCGCGGCGCTCGTCCACCAGGGCGTTGGCGCGTGCGCCAAGGAAACTTACCGAAGCGGTGGGGAGCCGGGTGGTGCGATGACGGATCATTTCGGAAATGATCCGGAAGGCGGAGGCCAGGTGATCGACGGTCAGATGTTCAGCGCCCGGGGGGCGAAGGATCGCCAGGACCTCAAGCATGTCCATTTCATATTTGATGATCTTGACTCGCTCGGGACCGGCGCTGAATCGAAGGGCGTAGGCGGTGACGGATTGTTCGTTCCATTGGGTGGTCGGGAGGAGGGCGGCGACCTGTCCGATGATGCCGCGGCTGTTGTCGCGGGTGTTGACGGCGCAGACGAGCGAGCGGTATCGCCCCAGAACCAGGTCCTCCAGGAGATGCTGGCCCCACATGATCCGGATATGGGGGCGGGTGTCGGGGACCTTTCCGGGCAGCGCATCGGGGATCATGACGATGTGTTGGCCGGGCGCCGCTCGTTCGATGGACATGAGCTGGTCGCCGTCGCCTTCGTAGATTTTTTGGGATTGATTGGACGCCACGACGTATCCCTTCCTGTACCAGAACCTTCAATCAATTGATGCGGAACTTGCCGGGCCGGAGGCCGAGTCCGCGGAGGCGGCCTCGGAGCGCTGCGCCAGCCAATCGACAGCCGCCGGCCAAAGTTCGGTCTGCGCCTTCGATCCGACGGCAAGCCCGATGTGCCCGGCATCCAACTGCATCGTCTTGCGGTCGGTCGAACTCACCAGATCGTTGAACGGCAATGTCTGGCTGCAAGGCACGAGATCATCCTTCCGCGCCATGACGTTCAGGACCGGGCAGGTGATGTTGCGCAATTGTACCGTATGGCGGCCGACGGGCAACTGTCCCTTCACCAGGCGGTTTTGCTGATAGAGATATTTGACGAACTCGCGGAAGACCTCGCCTGGAACGGGGATGTTGTCCTGGAGCCAGGTTTCCATCGTCAGGAAATCATCGACGAATTGATCGTCGTCCATGCGCTCCCACAGGGCGATGGGTTTCTCAAAGAGATTCTGGATCGGCTTGAGGAGGAGAAAGATGGATTGCAGGTATTGGGCCGGGACGTTGCCGCAGACATCGACCAGGGCGTCCACGTCGAAGTATTGGGGTTTGGTCCATTTCAAAAGCAGGCTGTCGTCGTCGCTGAAGTCGATGCCGGCGGCAAGCAGGATCAGGTTTCGCACGAATTGCTGATGCAGGGCGGTGAAGATGGCGCTCATCGTTCCGCCCATGCAATAGCCCAGAACGTTCACTTGCGGCACATCGCAGCGCTCGCGCAGGAAATCGATGATGTTCAGCATCGAGCCATTGACGTAATCGTCGAGGGTGAGGAATTTATCGGCGTCGGTCGGGACCCCCCAATCGACGAGGTAGGTATCGAATCCGCGGCGGACAAAATGCTCGACCACGCTCTTGCCGGGCTTGAGGTCCAGAATATAAGGCCGATTCACCAGGGCGAAAACGAAAAGCAGAGGCGTGCGGAATCGCGCGCCGTCGCCGCCGGTGTAGTGCAGCAGCCGATGCTTCCCTTCTTCGTAAACGACTTCGGACGCCATGGCGCCTTTTCGCACGCGCTGGGCTCTTTGCCAGAAGAACGGCAGCCGGACCATCCGCCGGAAATTCGCCAGCGATTCCTCCAGGACCTGGGTGGTCCAGTCGGCATAGGTGGAATGGCCGTTGTTGGGTTCGGTCATGGCTTGGTTCCTGACGTTTCGGCATCCGTTTCCAGGCGATCCAATCTTTCGGCAATCCCCTGGAGCTGGGTGTCCAGATTTTCCAGGCGGTCGAGCACGCGCGATTCCATCTGTCGAAGCAGCGTCATGGCCGCATCAATGTCCGTGGAGGCGACGCCCTCGGTGGAGTGGCGGAATTCGGTGAGCATCGTCTGGTATTGCTTCTGGAAATTCAGGGCGGCGTCGAGGGACTGCTTCATCGCCTGAAGGAACGTTTCGGAGCGCATGAACTGATCGGCCTGGTCGGCCATCGACTTGAAGACGGCACCGCGGAATTGGCGGGCCGCTTCCGGCGGCGGTTCGCCCGGCTTCATCTGCCCGAACAGCGACCCGGAGCGGCTCAGCATTTCCAGCCAGAGCTGGCCGAATTGTTTCATTTGATCGAAATCGCCATTGGACATCGCGCACCTCCCGATGAGGGGGATGAAATTGAGGCGGGGCAGGCACAGAATCAACCCGCCCCACCTCCACCCAAAGGCAAATTCGGCAGACCCTTGGGACTAGATCAACTCCACGGCCATGGCCACGGCCTCGCCTCCGCCGATGCACAGCACGTCAATTCCCAGCTTCGCTTTGCGCTGCATCATGGCATAGATGAGCGTGACGAGCGTCCTGGCGCCGCTGGCGCCGATAGGATGCCCCAACGCCACCGCGCCGCCCTTCACGTTCACCTTTTCCCGCCCGATCCCGAGTTCTTTCATCGCCGCCAGAGGGACGACGCTGAATGCCTCGTTGATCTCGAAGAGATCGACGTCAGCGGCCTTCAGCGCCAGACTGTCCAGGAGTCGGCCGATGGCCCCGATCGGAGCGAGGGTGAACCATTCCGGTTCCCGCGACGCGGTGGCGTAACCAAGAATCCGGGCCTGGGGCGTCACGCCAAGCCGTTTGGCGTCTTCGGCGGAAAGCACGATCACCGCGGCCGCGCCGTCGTTTACGCTCGACGCGTTGGCCGCAGTGACCGTTCCGTCCTTTCCGAATGCCGGCTTCAGTTGCCGCAGCTTTTCCTCGTTGAATTTTTTCGGATTTTCATCTTCGGCGACTTGCACGGTCGCCTTCCCGGCCGGGGCCTGCACGGCGACGATTTCGTCCTTGAAGGCCCCGGAAGATTGCGCGGCCAGAGCGCGCTGGAAGCTGCCGACGGCGAAATCGTCCTGCTCTTGGCGGGTGATCTGGCACTTGGCGGCGCAGCGGTCGCCGCATTGACCCATGTGGACGTTGTTGTACACGTCCCACAGTCCGTCGCGGATCATGGCGTCGATGATCTCGCCATTTCCCATGCGATATCCGCTGCGCGCCTTTTCCAGAAGATACGGGGCGCGGCTCATGTTCTCGGCGCCGCCGGCGACGACGACTCCGGCGTCCTTGCACTGGATCGCCTGGGCGGCGAGCATCACGGCCTTCAGCCCGGAACCGCAGACTTTGTTAATGGTGGTAGCGCCGACATTGGGACTGAGGCCGGCGAGGATAGAGCATTGCCTGGCGACGTTCTGGCCCAGTCCGGCGCCGATGACGTTGCCGAAGATCACTTCATCGATGGCCTCGGGGGGGACATTTGCACGGGAAACCGCCGCTTTGATCGCGGCGCCACCCAGCACCGGAGCGGGAACTTCGGAAAAAGCGCCGCCGAACACTCCGACCGCCGTGCGAACCCCGCCCGCCAGATAGATCTCCCGGATCATGGCTTTGCCTTTCCGCGCGGGGCAAACTTCGGCGTTGTGGCGGAGCGCCGCTTGCCTCGACGCCTGGGGATTTGCAAGCGCCCCGAATGCTTCGGCAGGCGGGGCGGGTTGTGCGGAGCGAGACGGTTACTTGGGAGCGGCTTTGGCCGCCGCCGCGGCGGACCTGATTGCCGCCTCGCCCTGTTCAAAATTTTTTCGCATCAGGTCCGTCCATGCTTCCAGGATCTTGACGTTCACCTGGGCCATCGCTTCGGTATTCTCCTTGACGACGGAGACGGACTCTTCCCACAGCTCGCGGATTTTCTCCTGGAGGCCATCGACGGCCCCGTTGTGATCCATGTTCAGCGCCCTTTTCAGGAGTTCAACGCTGCGGCGATAGTTCTGCTCGACCAGCTTGAGCAATTCCTGGGTGTGGCGTTGGGCGGTGGGGACGGCGTCGTCGAACAACTGGCGCGTCCTCTTCTGCCAATCCGCCAGCGGATTTCCGTTGGAGAGGGCATCGGACCACCACTTGGACATTTCTTCCTGCGCCTTGACGCCGGCCTTCATCGCGTCTCCGAACGCGTTGACCGCCGTATCCAGGACCTGCATCACATCCGACTCGACTTTGGTGCTCATGGCTCCTGCCTTTCTGAAAGTTTGAATCGTTCTTCCATCAATCACTATATCGAGCTGGGTCCGCCGGCGTCAAGAAAAATTTGTGCATTTGCACAACATATTTGCTCGAGGCAGAATTCGATATAACGGCTGATTACATGGGAGATTAACTCGCACCATCCGTAATATTGCTGCACACGCACTACATACACATGCCGCCGTTGACGGCCAGGACCTGTCCCGTGATGTAGCTGGCGTCGGGGCTGGCCAGGAAGCAAACGGCGGCGGCGACTTCCTCGGGGGAGCCGAATCGGCCCGCCGGGGTCTGCGCCCGCACGGCCTCCTTCACCTGCTCGGGCAGGTCCTTGGTCATGTCGGTTTCGATGAACCCGGGGGCCACGGTGTTCACGGTGATGTTCTTGCGCGCCAGGTCGCGCGCCAGCGCCTTGGTGAAGGCGATGAGCCCGCCTTTGGCGGCGGCGTAGTTGGTCTGGCCGAAATTTCCCTGCTGGCCGACGATCGAAGAGATATTGATGATCCGGCCCCAGCCCTGCTCGACCATCATGGGAGCGACGCATTTGCTGACGTTGAACGGGCCGTTCAGGTTGGTCTCGATCACCTCGCGCCAAGCGTCGTGGGTCAGCTTCAGGAACGAGCGGTCGCGCGTGATTCCGGCGCAGTTTACGGCGATCAAGACGGGACCCAGGTCGTTGAGGATGGCCGCCACCATCTCGTCCACCTGCCTGGGATCGTTGACGCCGGCTTTATACGCCTTGGCGCGGACGTTGCGGTGTTCGATTTCCTCGACCACCCGCGCCGCAGCCTCGCCTTGGGTGTAATAGCCGATCGCCACGTCGGCGCCCTCGTCGGCCATAGCCAAAGCGATAGCCCTGCCGATTCCCCGTGAGGCCCCCGTTACGAGACACACTTTGCCTTTGAGTGTGCGCATAAGGAGCTCCTTTGAATTTTTTTGCGGGTTCGGAAATCCGGCGAGGGTTCGATGTGATCGGACTCCGCTTTCCGATCCCGGCAACTTCCGATTTTGCAGCCTGACCGTTTGGCGCGGGGATGGAATCGGGATTTTTCCGGAGATCGTCGTAGGAAAAGCACCTATATGGCATAATGCGGGAAAGTTGGTGCAATCGCACCATTCTACGCAAGCGAGCGGGGGACATGAGATTGCGCCGCGGCATTTCGTTCCCAGGCCGCAATGTCGGGCTCGAAATATCGAATCCGAACTTTCTTGTATTCGTGGGTTGAATAGAGCGCGGCGTAGCGATCAATGCCCGTCGCCGAGGCAATGGCCTTCAGGATGATGGCGCCCTCGGCGCGTCGGCGCGCGTGAATCATGGTGTAGACGTTATATGGCCAATCCTCATAGGTGGGGCGAAGGTAGCAGTGGCTGACCTGAGAGAACCCGGCGGCGAGGGCGCCGAATTCATCCTGCCGCAGCGGCGGGACGATCCACACGCCCATGGCATTGGCATCAAACCCGAGCTGGCGATGGCGAAGGACGGCGCTGAACCGCCGCATGATTCGACGGAGGCGGAATTGCTCGGCGGCGTCGAGAAGTTCATCGACCGTCACGCCCAGCTCCCGGGCCCAGCCGTCAAACGGGCGTTGGACGATGGGAAGATCCCGCTGGAGCACGAGCACGAATTCGATTTCGCGCTGCGAGAGCGCGATGGCCGGAAGATGGGCGACGGGCGTGGGGGCGATTTTCTCGGCTGGGGAATGAGGGAGGTCTGATGCGCCGCGGTCCAAATCCAGCTTGACGCCGATCTTGTACATCTTGAGCGTCGGCAGCAGCCGGGTGGCGATGGCGGCGCTGCGCTGGTGAAGGATTTGCGCGGTGGCTTGAAGACCCAGGCGGCTGTCGGGAGGAACGGCCAGGGTGTACCACAAGTTGTATTCGTGATCGCGGCGATAATTGTGCGATACGCCGGGATGTTCGTTGATGGCCGCGGCGGCGGCGTCCAGGCGATGTTCCGGCACTTTGGCGGCCACGAGAGTGGATTGGTATCCGAGAGAAGCGCTGTCGAAGATCGCTCCGATCTGGCGGATGACGTTGTGCGGGCCGGTCCTGAGCGCGCCGAGCCGATCGAGCACGAGCGATTCCGGCAAATCCAGGTTGCGGGCGATGTCGGCAAACGGACGAGGCGAGAGGGGAACCTGCTCCTGCACGGCGGCAAGCAGTTGGCCATCGACATCATGCGCGGGAGGGGCGGACATCAGCCGCTCATTGTACATAGTCGTTGCGGGGGGATGAATCCCTATCGTCCCGGCGGGTATTGGCCGCATGGAGAGCGCCGGCGAGCGCCATCATTGCCGGGGTGGGACTATGGCGCAGGCTGTGGACGCAAGGATGCATGAACTTTCCGACGAGCCGGTCGACCCCTTGCGCGATCGCCTGTTTTTGCGAGTCGGTCAGGTCCGGGCACTTTCGCAGCAGCCGATCCAGTTCATCGTCGCGAACGCTTTTGGCATCGCGATACATCTGGGCGATGATCGGGTTGAGGCGGACGTCGTTGAGCCATTGGATAAATGCGGTCACTTCTTCATCGAGAATCCGTTCGCATTGCTCGAGGGCCGCGGCGCGGTGATTCTGGTTTTTGGTGACGATGCGGCCGAGGTCGTCGATGTCGTAGAGATAGACGCCTTCCAATCGCGCGATCTCGGGATCGACGTTGCGTGGCACGGCCAGGTCAACGATGTAGATCAACCTGTTTTGCCGCTGTTTTTGTATCTCGCGCATGCGCTGGAGGGTGAGAACGGGTTGGGTGCAACCCATGGCCATGAGGACGATGTCCGCGTCGACGAGTTGCTGCTCAAGCTGCTCGAAGGGGGCGGCGGCGGCGTGGCAGGCCTCGGCGAGAACTCGCGCGTTTCTCAGCGTTCGAGAAATGACGACAAATCGGGGGGTCTGGGCGCTGGCGGCCAGATGCTGACAGACGAGCCGGGCCACTTCGCCGGCGCCGACCACGAGAGTTTGTTTGTCGGTGAAATCGGAAAAGATGCTTCGGGCGACGTCGACGGCGACGGAGGGGACGGAGAGCCGTCCTTCGGCGATGGCGGTCCCGGCGCGGGCGCGCTTGCCGACTTCAAAGGCGTGATGAAACAGGCGATTGAGCACCCGGCCGGTCGTGCCCTGCTCGCAGGCGAGGGTGTAGGCTTGCTTGATCTGGTTGACGATCTGGCATTCACCAAGGACCATCGAGTCGAGCCCGCTGACGACGCGGAAGAAATGTCGGCAAGCCTGTTCGTCGGAGAACGTATACAAATATTGTTTGAATTGTGCGGCGGGAAGATCGCGGGCCTCGGCGAGGAAGCTGACAATGTCGGCGGCGGTGGGCCGGTCGCCCTCGGCGGCGACGAGGACCTCAACGCGGTTGCAGGTGCTGAGGATCGCGGCTTCGCAGCCGGGGAATTGCTTGCGGAAGAACATCAACGCGGTGGAAACGCCGTCGCGGCTGAAAGCCAACTGCTCTCGAATCTCCACGGGCGCGGTGCGGTGGTTGAGGCCAACAAGAACGATGCTCATGGCCGGCCTCCATTGGATTTGCGAACGTGCAACTGACGGCGGGCGGCGACGCGGGTTTCGAGCCACAATAAGGCGGCATAGCCCCACAGGAGGAGTAATCCGATCACATAGGCCGCAATGACATATTCGTTCATAACGCACCGTCCGTAAGTCTGATCGCCTTAGCGCCGGCCAGGAACGGCGGATTGGGGACGTTCTTGGGATGATTGGCCGGAACGGAATTCGGCGCGGCGGAAGCCGTCCGGTTGAGAACAAATCGGGAGAAGACCAAACCAGCGGCGAGGAGCGTCACGGGCACGAACGACGCCGCCAGAGTCAGTTTCATGGCCGGTTCAAGTTGGACGGAGCCGGGGTGGATATCCGGCAGCAATCGAGCGGACAACCAGACGAGGGGAACGTCGAGAAAGGCAATGATCGCGTAGACCGATCCGATGATGGCGCGGCGTTCGCGGCCCTCGACGGAAGAACGAACCACCAGATAGACGACGTAGAGAAGAAAGAGGACGAGGCTGAAGGTCAAGCGGGGACTCCAGGTCCACCAGACGCCCCAGGCGGCGCGGCCCCAGACCATTCCGGTGGCAAGGACCACGGCGCACAATTGAACCGCCACGCGAGCGGCGGCGGCCGCCAGGTCATCCCACCAACCCTTGCGTTGCCACAGATATGCGATGCTGGCCACGAAGGCGATCAGGCAGGCGAGAAACGTGTTGATGGCGACGGGCAGATGCAGGTAGAAGATTTTCTGGATAGAGCCCATGGACCGTTCGTCCGGCGTGTAACGGAAAATCAGGACCATGTCGGCGGCGAAAAGCAGCGCGAGGGCGATCCAGAAACTGCGAACGAGCTTGGATTGCGTGCCGCTCATGAAATCAACTCCGTTGCTCAAGGCTCGAGGACCAACTCAAACATCAGCCAACTGGCCGTCAGAAAGATCGCGTCGAACGCAATCAGGACTCCCAAGCCCATTCCACCGACCGGCAAACCGTCGCGGAACTGGTGGATCAGGAGCTGCGTGGAGGCGATTACCAGGGGCAGGGCGACGGGAAAGATCATCATCGCCAACAGCCCACCCTGGAGCCTCGTCGAAGAGACCACGGCAGCGAACAACGTGCCGATGGCGGCGAAGCCGACGATTCCCAGCGCCATGACGGCGGCGAAGGTGAAGGGGGCGGCGGAAAGATCGAAGGAGAAGAACAGAACTCCTGCTGGGGTAATGACTAGCGCGACGGCGGCCATCAGGGCGAGATTGCTGGTGAGCTTGGCCAGATAAAGGGTTCCCCGGCTGATGGGGGTAAGCATGAGGGCGGCCAGCGCACTTTCGGAGCGCTCGACGGCCATGGTTTTCTCAAAACAGAGAACCCCACTGAAAAGGTAAGCGACCCAAAGCACTACAGTTGCGCCAAACCCCACCGCCGCCCCACCACCCAGGCCGAGACCCAAAACCACGACAATCAGCAATCCCAGCACAATCACCAGGCCGATGGTTTGGCGGCTGCGGGCCTCGATCTTGAGGTCCTTGCCGACCAGGAGAAGAAATTGTTGCGCAACTAGCGGCATAGAAGTTCAATCAGTGAATGACGATCTCCCCGGGTTGAAACTGAGGATCGGTTCCAGCCAGCTCGGCGAGAATGCCGGGTGCATCGGCGAGGCGGGCGGGGCGATCAATGGCGATCGTTCCAGCGCCGAGGACGATGACGCGCTCGGCCAGCCGCAGGCTTTGCAAGACGTCGTGATTGACCATGACAATGGTCTTCCCGGCGGCATGCAGGTCGCTGAGAAGCCGCTCGACCGCCGCGGCGCCGGGCACGTCCAGCCCGGCGAAGGGTTCATCGGCCAGGACAAGGTCCGGCTGGTGGACCAATGCCCGTGCGATGGAGACGCGCTGGCACATTCCGCGGCTGAAGGTTTTGACCGCGTCATCCGCCCGATCGGTCATGCCGACGATCGACAGCAGTTCCTCGGCTCGTCGCTGGGGAGCCTGGACGCCGTACAATCGGGCGAACAACTCGAGGTTTTCGCGCGCGGTCAGATCGCGATAGAGCATGGATTGATGCCCGATCAAGCCCAGGCGTGCCCGGGCCTGGACGGCGTGCCGGGGGACGTCCAGACCGAACAATTGAAGCTGTCCGGTGGTTGGCGGCATCAGAGTCGCAAGGATTTTGAGCAACGTCGTCTTGCCGGCCCCGTTGATCCCCAGGATGGCGACAAATTCGCCGGCGGGGATGGACAGGTCGATGGAGTGCAACACCGATCGTTCATCGATCATTTTGCCGAGGTCGGCGGCGCGCATGGCCAACGGCGCGGGATATGTTTCAGTGAATGAGGATGAAGAACGTGGAGCAATCATAATTCACCCGAGCGCGAGCCGGACGTAGATCACTTGGCTCCTCGCTTATTTTGCACCTGAGTTGACTTGGGATGCTTCAGGAGAGTGATCGTCGTTCCCACGAGCAGGATGGCGATGGCCCCGCCAACCGCGATCGCCTTTGACGCGATGGAATTGTCGGCCAGGGGTTTTAGTTTTGGCGTCTCGACGGAAGAAACGGGCAGAACCGATGCGGCAGACTTCAGGCCGCCGATGGTGAGCGCAACCGTCTGTCCTTCGCTGAGGGATTTGGCGAAATAGCAGCGGGTTTTCGGCCCTTTTTCATCGAGTTGCTGGGCGCCCATGGCTTGCAGGGCGGGCGCGTCAACGGTGGTTCCATCTTCCGGGACGAAGACCAGGAGATGTCCGACGCTGGCGGGCGCCGTAACCGACAAGACGGCTTTGTTATCCACGGCGGGAATGCGGTACTGAAGTTCGTACCGGTCCTCACCGGGGATCAGGGGTTGTTTGCTGAAGAGTTTGCCATCGGCGACGAAGACGGCGGCGCCGTCCAAGGCCCCGCCGACTTTCAGGTCCCTGGCGTCGGAGGGCAGGGTCAGGCAGAAAGTGGTCCGCACGCCGCGGGCATCGGCCTTGCCGATCCAGGCGCGGTCGCCGGTTGACTGAATGGAGAGCATCTCGGTGACGTCGATGCCGGCTGCCGATGGATGGATGATGACATGGCGCATCGTGACGGACCAATTGGGAGTCTGATCGGTGGATTCGAAGATTGGAACGTCGAGTTTCAGCGTGGAATGATCCGGGTCCATGAGATCGCCGGCGGTGGTGAAGACGACGCCGGCGTGAGTGATTTTGACGACGGGCTGGATTCCAAAGCGGACGGGAAGTCCGCCGATCTGGAGCGTGCCGGCAGCATTCAGATGGGTGTCCATGCGATCGAGCAATTGGCCTTTGACAACGAATTCGACGTTGATGGGGTCGGCGCCGATGGCGGGACTTTTCGGCGTGCACTGGACCGCATGGATATTAAGGGTTCCGACCTCCGAAGGTTGGGTGCTGGCCGAAGCCGAGAGGCCGGCGGAATTACTCGCGGGACAGCCGGGCGGAGGATTCGACGTATCGCCGGGGGGTAAAGCCGATGGATCGATCGCGGGATGGCCGGGGGGAAGATTGGGGGCGTCGGATGCGAAGATCGGATGAACGCGCGACGCCGGCTGGCCGGCCGCGGCGCAACCGGCGAGCATGCAAATGCCCGCGACGAGGGTGGCTGCGAAAGTTCGTTTGATTGATTTCATAAAAGTCTCCAGATTGCGGTCATGGTTTTTTCATATCGTTACCGGGCCGCCACCGCGGGTCCGGGGTTTCGCGATCGCCGCCCGCGCGGCGTCGGGGCCTTGGCGGACTGTTGCCGCACCGGGGGCGTCAATTGGGCGGCCGGGGCTTTGGCGAACAGGGTTTCGACGCGGGGAATCAGGCAAATCAAGGCGCCAATCGTCAGCACCCATCCGCCTGCCCAGATCCAGTTGACCAGCGGATTCACGATGGCCTGGATCGCGACGTTTTGGCCGTCCTCGTCCCAGCCGGCGAGATTCAGATATAAGTCACGCTTCCAGTTGGAACCGATGGCGACGACGCTGCTGGTCTGTTCTTCCCATTTGTCATAGACGCGTCGTTGCGGCTTGAGGGTGATGGAGCGGCCATCGGCATCGGTCGCCGTGAGATTGGCTTCGGTCATCTGGTAATTCACGCCGCGCGATTGGGTGATGGAATTCAGCGTCAGTTTGAAGCCGGCAAAACCTGTCGAATGGGCGGGAATCAGTTGGAAGGTCTGGTTGGTGCTGAAGACGCTGGAGCCGGTCACGCCGATCACCACCAAGAGGATGCCCACGTGGACGAGTTGGCCGCCGTAGCGGCGATGATTGCCGTCGATCAATCGGACAAGGGCCAGGAGGGGGTTTTCGTCGCGGCAGCGAGCGAAGAGCATGCGGGCAAAGTCAATCAGTGCGGCGGTGACGGCGGCGGCGGCGATGGCGGCACAAGCGACGGCCCAGGCATTGTGAAACCCGCGGGCCCAAACGGCGACGCCGGCGACGATTGCCGCCAGGGCTGGGATGAGACTTCCGCGTGCCAGCCGCCGGGCGGCTTCCTTGCCGTAGGTGAGCAGCGGCCCGATCGCCATCAGGGCGACGAGCAACAAACCGGCGGGAGCAACCACCTTGTTATAGAACGGAGGCCCCAGGGTGGTGCTGGTCCCGGTGAAGACACGGCTGATGACGGGGAAAACGGTGCCGATCAGCACAACCAGCGTCATCCCGCTCAGCAGCACGTTGGTGGCGAGGAAAGCGCCGTCGCGGCCGATCAGGCCTTCCATTTTGCGTTGGGACCGAAGTCGTCGCATCCGCCAGATAATCAGGCCGACGGAGAAGACGACCGCGGCCAGAAGGAAGGCCAGGAAGAAGGAGCCGATGAGAGATTCACCGAAGCTGTGGACCGAATCCACGATGCCGCTGCGGGTGAGATAGGTTCCGAAAATGCAAAGGACAAAGGTGACGGCGAGCAGGGCGGCGTTCCAGATGCGGAACATTCCGCGGTGCTGTTGCACCATGAGGGAGTGAATGAACGCCGTGCCGGTCAGCCAGGGCAAAAGCGAGGCGTTTTCGACGGGGTCCCAGGCCCAGTAACCGCCCCAGCCGAGTTCAACGTAGGCCCACTGGGCGCCCAGGACGATGCCGACGGTGAGGAAGAGCCAGGCGAACAGGACCCACCATCGGGTGGCATCGATCCAGCGGTCATCCTGTCGGCCGGCGAGCATTGCGCCGACCATCAGAGCAAACGGAATCGTGAAGCCCGCATAGCCCATGAATAGCAGGGGCGGATGGGCGATCATGGCCCAATCCTGGAGCATGGGATTCAGGCCGCTTCCGTCGTCGGGGATTTCGGGTGAAACCGCGAAAGGATTGGCTGCGAAGAGGAGCAATAGTGCGAAGAACGCACAGACAACGGAAAGGGTTGCGATGGTGGCGGCGGATTGCGAGATGGGCTGCTGGCGGTTCAGGGTGAAGACCGCGATGGTGCTGAGCACGGCGAGGAGGACGGCCCACAAGAGCAGGCTGCCTTCCTGACCCGCCCAGAACGCAGCGAGCTTGTATCCGGCAGGCAATGCCCGGTCGGTGAATTTTGCGACGTAATCGAATGAAAAATCACCGCCGAGGAGGGCGATGAAGAGCACGAGGGCCGATGCGCACAGCATGACGGCCAGCGCGGCGATGGACCAGCGCGCCACGCCCAGAGCGCGGGCGGACTGGAATCGGGCTGAAACAAATGAAGCCAGAATGGCGACGGCGGACGCCAGCACGGCAAAGCTCAAGGCCATTTCACCAAGGGTGTTCACGGCGCCCTCGCTTTATCCATAGCGGCCTGACCGGCGGATTCGTACTTGCTGGCGCACTTGGTCATCATCACGTCGGCGGCAAAAACGCCCTGAGCGTTCAACTGTCCCTCGACAACGACGTCGCGGCCGGCCTGAAACAGGCCGGGAATGACGCCGTGGTATTGGACGGGCAATTCGACCTTGGCGCCCTTGAGCAGGAAATTGGCGGTCAGGGACGCGGGGCTGGAGGAGAAATGTTTGTCCTCGACCGTTCCGCAGAGGCGAACGCGCTGGATGCGGTATTGACCGTCGGAGAGGAACTGATCGACGGTGAGATGATAGACGTGGGCTTGCCGAGCGCCTGCAAAGGCAAGATAGGTAATCGCTCCAACAAACACGCAGGCGCCGACGGCCAGCTTGATGCGCATCGAGTTCATTGACTTCCCGGTCAAAGACAACGGGAGGAGTCACAATCCCGGTGCCATGACGAGAAGGGAAGGCGAACAAAGCGGGGGCGCATCCAAGAACCGTATTGGCAGCGAGTTACCGGGGAGGATGAAAGGCGAGCAATCGGATGGGGGGCGGGCGGCTCTCAAAGTTGGGAGGCGGGGAGGCCGGCAAATCCACCGGGCGGGAAGTGAAAGCGAATGGGCGGCGGGCATTTCCCGCGTTTGGATCGCACCGGGCACGAAAGAGCGGGGATTGGAAGTTTGATCCGCGTGGTACGCATCTTGCCCCGATCAAAGGCGCGCAGAGTCTCGACCAGACGGGCGTGATCGGCGTGTGCCGATCGGCATTTTGACCTTTCACCTTTGCAAAGGAGAACCCTTATGAGACATCCCAAGCTATTGCTGGGGACTGTCGCACTAAGTCTCTGTTTCGCGGCGCAAACCATGGCACAGAGCATTTCGACAAGTCCCCACAATCTGAACACGATCCCGAATGCGGCGGGCACCGGTAATCTATCGATCACCGGCCCGCGAACGACCGGCGAAATTTGCCGGCCGTGTCATACCCCCCACAAGGCAATTTACAACAGCGGTTCTTTGATATGGAACCACGACGTGAACATGAGCCAGTCGTACACGATGTACACGTCGGTTCACGTGACGGCAAACAGCGGCCCGGGCGGAAGCAGCGCCAACCCGCAATTGGACAGCACCAGCCGTCTGTGCCTTTCCTGCCACGATGGCCTGATCGCCGTGGATAGCTACGGCGGGGCGACCACTGGCACCGTCTTCATGCAAAACATCAGCACGAAGTACGGAACCGGCCAGGACGCGATCGCCGGAGGAACCAGCGCCACGCCGGTTGCCGGCAGCGACCTGTCGGCCGACCATCCGGTCGGCGTAGGGTATCCGGGTCTGACGGCGACGGTCAGCGGCGGATACGTCACGAGCGAATCCTGGACGCCAGTTGCAGGATGGAACGATCCCACACAAAGCACATTCACCACGGGCGGCGTAGACGGCCTGCCGGCGGTGAACCTGGTGCCGCTGCCCAACGGGCTGGTCGGTGTCGGGTGCGGGACCTGTCATGAACCGCACGATTTTTCGCAGTTGTTCGTGCGCATGAACAATTCCAGCAGCGCTCTGTGCCTGAAGTGCCACAACAAGTAGAGGCAACGCCGCGGCGCGTCGGCGTTTTGATCGCGCAGCCGCCTGGCGGGCCGGCCCGAAGGACCGGCCTCGCCAGGGGCCTCACAAACAATCGGTTCGCTTCGCTCGCGTCCGTCTGGTCACTCTACGCGAAACGAACCGGCAATTGAACTGCAGTGGAAGGCTTGGCCTCCACGAAGGTGTGAAATGAAACCGAACGCTAATTACATCCCCGTGGCCCGCGCGACGCTGGGGATTTCCTTTTTCGTTTTGCTGGCGCTGGCCAATGGATGCACTCAGCAGGTTAGCGCGCCACAAAAGCCTTACTCATTCTGGCCGCCGTTTCCACAGGAGCCGCGAATTCTGTTCCTTGCCAGCTATTCTGCGAACACCGACATCGAGCCGGCGAAGACAAAGCTGGACGAAATCATTTATGGAAAAGACCCGCAATCGCAAGTGCTGATCAGCAATCCCTACGGGGTGGCGATGTGGAAAGGGCGAATCTACGTTTGCGATACGCGGAGCCCGGCGATCGAAATCCTGGATCTGCGTAAGCATCAGATGCAGTTGATGACCGCAGGGGAAGCGGGCAAGCTGGCCAAACCGGTGGCGATCGCGATCGCGCCGGACGGGACCAAGTACGTCGCCGACATCCAGCTCGGCGCCATCGCGGTTTTCGACGATTCGGATCATTACGTCAGGCAGATCGGACACGACAATTTCAGGCCGGCGGGGCTGGCGTTGCACGGCAACGAACTATACGTCACGGACCACAAGGCGAACCACGTCGAGGTTTTCGACCGCTTCAGCGGCAATTCGTTGCGGATCATAGGCAGTTTCGGGCAGAAACCGGGGCAGATGGTCGGCCCGCTGGGGATCGCGGTGGATGACCAGGGCAACGTTTACGTTGACGACATCATCAATTGCCGGGTGCAGAAATTCGCGCCGGACGGGAAATACCTGAGTGCGTTCGGCTCTCTGGGGGATCACCCCGGCACGTTTACCCGGCCCAAACACATCGCGGTGGACCACGAGGGCGTGATCTACGTCGTCGATGCCGCGTTCCAGAACGTGCAGATGTTCGACAGCCAGTTCAGGCCGCTGCTGTTTTTCGGCAACCCCGGCTCGTACCCCGGCTCGATGGACCTGCCGGCGGGCATTTGCCTGCACGACGAGGACATGGACTTGTTTGCCGATCGAATCCCCGACGCCTTTCAGGCGCAACACCTGGTGCTGGTGACGAATCAGTTTGGCGATCACAAGGTAAGCGTGTACGCCCTGGGCCATCTCAAGCCGGGCCGGACCGTCAACGACATCGCCGGGAGCAAGGGAGTGGTTTCCCTGGGGACGACGACGCAACCGGCGACGGGAGTCGGCGCTCCGCTGCCGGAGCCGAAGGAATAGGCGACGGATTATGCCGAGCGATCCATGGCTGCCAGAACGAGATATTTTCAGCTTGGCCGGCGGCCAGTGTATGCGATAGCGATCTTGGCAATCCTGTCGATGCTGGCGGTCGGTTGCTCGGTTCGCAAGAACTACAAGACGCTGAGCTTTTTTTTCGACGGCGTTCCCGATCCGAATGCGCCGGTTGCATCGCCGGCATCCATGAGCGTCGCGGCCGGACCCAATGGGGAGCTGGCGCCGATGAAGATGTACCGGCACAAGCCATACGCGGAGGGCAAATGCGGTGAATGCCACGGGGCGGACAAAAAACACCTGGTGACGGTGAAGGCGGAATTGTGCATTAAATGTCACGCGCCGACGGTGAAGCAATATCCGACGATGCACGCGCCGGTGGCGGTTGGACAATGCCTCTGGTGCCATGAGCCGCACGAATCCGATTCGCCGAAACTGCTGAAGACGACGGCACCGGAATTGTGCCTGCAATGCCACGATGCGAACCTGCTGCCATCGGACGTCAAACAGCATCAGATGGCGGATCAGGCGGACTGCTTTGATTGTCACGTGGGCCATGGCGGGGTGAAGGCGTCGCTGCTGCTGGCGGACAATCCGACGGTTGCGCCGATCACGGCGCGAATGAATCCCGCGACGCAGGTCTCGCCGGGGGGAGGCCCGCCGTGAGGATGCGTGACACTTTCTGCGGAGGATTCCCCCCTCCCCAGGTACTCAGGGGGAGGGTTGGGGTGGGGGTCGAAGGTCGATTGGCCCACGAAACCCCCACCCTGGCCCTCCCCCTGAGTACAAGGGGAGGGGAAGAAGATGGCTCGCAGAAAGTGTCACGCACCCCCGCCGTGAGCGCCGGCCGTCGGACATGCGGCGCAAGGTTGGCCGCGCTGGCGCTGGGCGTCACGGTAGTTTGTTCCGCGGCCGTGGGTTTGGCGCAGGATCAAGGCGGGCCGATCGTCGTCGGCAGCACCGAATCGGCCCCTCCGTTCCACGTAGACATTCCCACGGGAGTCTTCAACTTCGATTACCTGTACGAGCACGATACCAATCGGCAGCAGGGCATAACGACCGGAACCACGGACAACAGGTATCAGGAAACCGTCAATCTGCTGACCAATGCGTATATCCTGAGTCCCAATCTCGCCAACATCAACCTGGGAGGCACCGTTGGATTTCAGCAGGAATCGTTCGAGGGGCCGGGCGAAAAACAGTACACGAACGGCTGGCTTTACGGCTGGGACGTTTCAAGCACCTTCCTGCAGGACGAAGGCGCGCCCTTGACGGCGTATACGCGAAGGACCGAGCAATTCATCACGCCGGACTTTTCGCCATCGCTCGATTCCATCGATACAACGTATGGAGGCGCCCTGGACATTCACTCCGATTCGGTGCCGACCCAACTTCAGGTATATCAAGAGAACGACGTGCAAACGCAGGCCGGGGGCATGACCAACTACCAGTTGACCGAGGATGTCGTTCACTGGCACACGGACGTTGTCGATCTGAAGAACCAGACCCTGGCCTGGGACTATACCTATCAGAACACCAGCGAACAGGAGGAGGACTCCCCTGGCATCCATTATGAAAACCACAATGCCTCGCTGAACGACGTGGCTTATTTCGGAACGCAAAACGCCAGTTCGTTGTCGTCGTCGGCGTCACTGACGGATCAGATCGGCGAACTTTCTTACACTCAATTCCGCCTGGATGAAAACCTGCGCGTGCAGCACTCGAGCGAATTTCAAACCCATTACGATTACACGCTGGATCAATCGAATATCAGCGGCATCAATCAACTCGACAACCAACTCGACGTTGGATTCGTTCATCACCTGTTCGAAAGCTTGACCACGACGGGGGACGTGGGCGGATCGCTCCTCAACGAAACCGGCGGGGCCGAGGTCGAGCAGCTTTTCGGCAAGTTGGATTTCAACTATCGGAAGAGGGTCCCTTACGGAGTGCTGCTGTCGAACCTCGATCTTGGCTGGCAATGGCTGTACTCTCCCGAAGGGACCTCGGAAACTCCGATCATCAACCAGCCGGAGACTTTCAACAACACGCAGCCGATCGTGCTGACCCAGACGAACATCGATCCGAGTTCGATCGTGGTGCTGAGTTCGGCGGGCGTGCCGTACCTCAAGGGAACCGACTTCAGCGTCAATACGATCGGGAATCTGATTCAGATCGAGCGGATTGTCGGCGGATTGATTCCACCTGACGGCGGCGTGCTGCTTGATTATGACCTGCTTCCGCAGCCGGCGAACACGACCAATACCGGCAACTTGGGCATCGGCAGCCGGTACGAGATCGAAAAAGGCCCGCTCAAAGGGCTGGCGCCGTACGTCCGCTACGGCGTTCAGGAACAGACGATCGACACGCAGGAGCCTGCGCAGATCATCCCCGACAGCTACACGGACGTGGTGGCGGGGATGGATTACCGCATCTGGAAGTTCACGTTCAACGCCGAACAGCAGTGGCACGACAGCACGCTGGTTCCATTCAACGCCTCCCGCCTGTCGGCGCGTTTTGACGAGCGGCTGGACCGCGACACCACCGCCGGCATTACCGGCAACTATGCCTACCTGGACTATTACGGGGAACAGGACTACGTCAACGACGCGTCGATCAGCGCGGTCCTGGACCACAAGATCGGCGACGCGTGGTCGATCGTGGCGCGGGCGATCTGGCTGAACGACCGGGATGAACTGTTTGGCAATACCGAGGGATTGGAAGAGCAACTGGAGCTGCGATGGAAGCACAACCAGACCGATATCTATGGCCGGATTCGCAACGCCACGCTGAGAACCAGCAACGTGGAAAGCACGTTTCAGGTTTTTGAGATCGGCCTGACCCGACGTTTTTAGCACAAAGGACGGAGCAACCGAATGCGAATGCGAGAACCTAAAATCCTGCAAACCGGCGGAAGCGGACTGATTCGACGGTTTGCGCTGGTGGGGCTGATGCTGCTGGGCGGCTGCGGTCACGACGCGGGGGTGATCTTCCCGAGCGTGCAAGACGCACCGCAATGGCCCGGCGCGCCGGCGGAGGCGCGTGTTCGTTACGTGGGTCAGTTGACGGGGAGCAAAGACCTGAAGCCCGCCGAGTCCTCGATGCAGGTGCTGGGCAGCGTCGTGTTTGGAGGATCGTCAACGGACTATTCGTTTCAGACTCCGATGGCGGTATGCACGGACGGCGCCGATCGCGTTTTTGTCGCCGACTCGGCCGACCACGTCATCCACGTGCTGGACCTGAAGACCCGGGCGTACCAGCGTTGGACGCCGACCGGCCGGAAATTACTGACGCCTGTCGGGCTGGCATATGATGGCAATGGCCGGCGTCTTCTGGTGTCGGACTCCGGCGCGTCAACCATCCTGATTTTCTCGCTCGAGGGCCAGTTCATCGGGGAATTGGGGTCGGGGCAATTGAAGCAGCCGTGCGGATTGACCGTCGATCCGCGGAACGGGCGGGTTTTCGTCGCCGACGTGGCGGCGCACCAGGTGCTGGTCCTGTCGCCATCCGGCCAGGTGATCGAGCGCATCGGCGCCCGCGGGGACGCACCGGGACAGTTCAATTATCCGACGAACGTCGCCCTGGACAGCCAAGGCCGGCTGTACGTCAGCGATTCGCTGAACTTTCGGGTGCAGCAATTCAGCGCCGACCTGGAACCGATCCGGCAGATCGGGCGTCAAGGGGACATGCCCGGCTATTTCGCACAGCCCAAGGGCCTGGCGATCGACCCCGATGGGCACGTCTATGTCGTCGATGCGCAGTTTGAGGCGGTGCAAATCTTCAACGATGCGGGAAATCTGCTGCTGGATTTCGGCGAGGAAGGCCGCGGAGCCGGCGAGTTCTGGCTCCCCTCGGCGATTTTCATTGACGGCCGCGGCCGCATCTGGGTGGCGGATTCTTACAACCATCGAGTGCAGGTATTTGATTACCTGCCGGAGCGCAAGCCATGAAACCCATTTTTCCAATGGCGACGTTGGCGATTCTGGCGCTGTCGATCGCGGTGTTCGATCCATCGGCGGCGCGGGCCCAGGTTGGGCCGACAAGCGTCGTGAACAGTCCGCACAATCTTTCCGCGTCCGGTCCGGGAAAGATCAAATCGACGAGCGAGCAGGAGGTCTGCATTTTTTGCCATACGCCGCACAATGCCGCTCCTGTCCAGCCGCTGTGGAACCGGGACCTTCCGGTCAACGCGTACAAGGTGTACTCCAGTTCATCCCTGGTGGCGACACCGGGCCAGCCGACGGGATCGAGCAAGTTGTGCCTCTCCTGCCATGACGGCACCATCGCGCTGGGCAGCGTGCTGTCGAGCAACCAACCGCTCACGATGGCCAATGGGGTGATCACGCTCCCGCCGGGGGCAACCAACCTCGGCACCGATCTTTCGGGAGATCACCCGATTTCGTTCACCTACGATTCCAACCTTGCGATCAAGAACGGCAATCTGGTCGACCCGGGCGGACTGCCGACGCAGGTGAAACTGGAAAGCGGCCAGCTTCAATGCGCCAGTTGCCACGATGCGCACGACGATAGCCGGGGGAGTTTTCTGGTGATGAGCAACAGCAATTCGCAGTTGTGCACGAGTTGCCACCTGCTGTCCGGAGAGGCGACGGTGGCGGGCCACAGCCAATGCGCGGATTGTCACCAGAACCACAATGCGCCGAGCGGGGCATTGCTGCTGAACCAGGCGACGGTGACGGCGACGTGCGCGGTTTGTCACGGGGCTTCGATTCCATCAAGCTCGGCATCCGCCGCGCCGCTGACCCCCGGCGCCACGCCGGTCTTCAACGGCGGCGTGATCGATGCGCCCGATCCAAGCATGCCCAGCCCGGTGAAAGCCGGCGTCAACATTACCGGCGATTTGAACAAAATGAGCCGGCACAATGCGGACGTGCGTACGGCGTTCGGCAATCTGGTGCCGAAGACGGCGATCCAAGGCACGGCCAATCTGGTCAACTGCGCCGACTGCCACGAACCGCATACGATGAAAAGCGGCACGGCGATGGCGCCGAACATTGCCCCCGCGCTGGGCAAATCGAGCGGGCTTACCATCGCCGGAGCCACAACGGTCAGGGCGAAATATGAGTATGAAGTCTGTTTCAAATGTCACGGCAACGACAATTCCGACCAGCCGTTTATCACGCGAAAGGCGGTGCAGACGAACGTCCGCATGGAATTCGTTCCGACGGCGGTGTCGTTCCATCCGGTGACGGCGCCCGGGCGCGGGCGGGACGTTCCGAGCCTGATTCCCGGGTTAACGACGGCGAGCCTGGTTTACTGCACGGATTGCCACAACTCGGATACGGGCCGGAAATCGGGCGGCGGCGGGCCGGACGGGCCGCATGGCTCGAATATCCCGCCGCTGCTCATCGCCAACTACGACACCATTGACGGCGCCAGCGAAAGCTCCGTCGCCTACGCTCTGTGCTATCGCTGCCACGAGCGGTCGAGCATCCTGAACAATGATTCTTACAGCGGGCACAGCGAGCACATTGTCAACGATCGAACGCCATGCTCGGTTTGCCACGACGCGCACGGGATCAGTTCGGCGCAAGGAACGTCCACGGACAACGCGCACCTGATCAACTTCGATACCACGGTCGTATTCCCCGATCCCATCACCAAGCGTTTGGAGTATCGAACCAACGGACCGCGCAGCGGACAGTGTTACCTGCTGTGCCACGGCAAGGACCACTCGGGGCTGAAATATCCATAAGGCAGGAACGCTATGTCCACCAATCAAGCAGAGAGACCTCAAGCCGACAAGCCGCAGCCCGTGGTGCTTTGGACGAATCCGATCACCATCCTCGGGCTGTTGTTTGTGGCGGTGGGCCTGGTGGCGCTGCTCAGCTTCTGGCTGTTGATGTTGTTCTCTAGCAGCGCTGAAAACAACCAGTACCTGGGCGTGTTCGGATTCATGATTTTGCCGGGAGTCCTGATTAACGGCCTGATTTTATGCCCGGTGGGAATCGTGCTGCGTCGTCGGCGGCTGAGGCACAAGAGCGCGGTGTGGGAGATTTCAAGCCGGCACGCATATCAGTTCCTGGCGATCACGTTTTTCCTGATCCTGCCGATATTGGGCGTCGCAAGCTTTCGCGGAATTGAATTTACCGATTCGGCGGAGTTTTGCGGGACGATCTGCCACAATATGGACCCGCAATACACGCGGTATCAGCAGTCGCCGCATGCGCGCGTGACGTGCGCGGGATGTCATATCGGTCCGGGCCCGGGCGCGTTCGTGAAGGCCAAGGTCTCGGGCTTGCGGCAAGTGTACTACACCGCGCTCGACGCCTTTCCCAGGCCGATTCCGCCGGCGATTACGGAACTCCGCCCCGCTCGGGAAACGTGCGAGCAATGCCATTGGCCGTCGCAATTTTTCGGCTCGCTGCTGCGAAGGACCGTTCACTTCGCTCCGGACGAAAGCAACACGCGCCATGAATACGAAATCCTGGTCAAGGTGGGCGGATTGAACAACAGCCTCGGCGTGGCCGAGGGCATTCACATGCACATGCTCGACCGGGTGGAATACGTGGCGGATGACGCCAAGCTCGATCACGTTCCCTGGGTGCGCTACACCTATCCGGACGGCAGGAAGATGGTCTTCCGCTCGGATGGGAAGATTGGCGATGACACTGCGCCGGCGGGGAAAAGACGCCTGCTCGATTGCATCGACTGCCACAACGTGGCCGGCCACAACTTTCAGTCGCCGGAGCGGTCGGTGGACCACGCACTGGCCGTTGGACAATTAGACGCGTCGCTGCCGTTCATCAAGCGGCAGGCGGTCGCGGTCCTGTCACAGAACTACACCACCAAGCCGCAGGCGCTGGATGCGATCGAGCAAAATCTGGCCTCTTTCTATAGGACCAGTTATCCGGATATTTGGTCCAATCGCCGCGATGCGGTGGATCACGCCGTTCAGATCGTGAAGAACATTTATCAAACCGAGTTTTTCCCCGAGATGAAAGTGGATTGGCGCACCTACCCGAACCATCTGGGCCACATGGAATCTCCCGGCTGCTTCCGCTGCCACGACGGCTTGCACATCGCCGCCGGCGGCAAGCGGATTTCATCCGATTGCCAGACGTGCCACGTGTTCCAGTATCGGCAGCCGGATCCGAAGGTGATCGTCGAGCGCACGTTCGATCATCCGCTGAAGATCAACGAATCCTGGAAGGGCCTTGGCCCGCACGAGGGAATGCTTTGCACCGATTGCCACGACGGCGGCCTGGGCGCGGTCGGATGGACGACCAACAACGCGATCTACGCCTGCGGCGATTGCCACCCGAGCGGCCGTTGGCTGGAAATCCAGCGGACGCTGCGAATCCGCCGGGCCGCGGCGACGCAGCCGTCGGGAGCGTCGGGCGTCGGCAAATAAGAGATTGGATGGGGGCCGCTGATTGGTTTGCGAGCGTTATCCCTCCGGCATCGTCGCGGTCAAATTGCGAAAGGAAATATCCTCGGAGTGACGAGGCACCCATCGAACTTTTCAGGTTCGATATTCTGTCGCGCGAACCATCCATGAAGGAGTTGATTCTAGCTACTTAGTCCTTCTGTGATCGCCGATTTCGGATGTCGATCCGCAAGTCATCACCCACCACGTACCTCTGCGCGGCAGTCGAAAATGAATAGTTGCCGAAGCCATCATGGCGCACCTTGGGATGTAGGTGAATGCCGAGATTTCCGGAAAAGTCAACTGAAACGTCATTCTTGGCGAAGGTGACTTTCTTAACCGTACGTCGTAGTAGTAGGTGCAGAGCCTTTAGCATCTTACCGTTGCTACGATTCGAGCTTGCATCATCGGCTATTCTGATCCCCGCTTGCTCGATGTCCCAGCCGCACTTCACGAACAACACGAACTCACCCTCGTGCGTTCGCAGGCTGTCCGAAATATTCGGATTATGGAGGGAACGGCGTCGCTGCAACCTAGCTCCGAAATGAAGAGTAACGAGCGACCCCGTACCCCTCCCAGCGGCTACCCCCCAGAGGACCTTGCCCTCAAGGTCTTGTACCGGTGGCACACTGGGGTCTTGGCAATGAGCAACGAAATGGTCTTTAACCAGAGTCATTGTCTGAGCGAACCTCCGTCTGGGAACATGTCCTCGCCGACCGCCTTCATGCCGGCGTAATCCAAGCCTTTGCCGGTGATTGCGTTGTGAAACTCCTCCTGCTCATCGTCATCCAATCCCAGTTTCTTGCATAGGTCACGAAAGGCCTTAAGCTGAACATGGTTGGCTTGACTGCTCGCGAAACGCCTTCGACCACGCCGCGGCTTCCTGTCCGGATCGCCACCCATTGATTTTAGCATCCTGCGCCGAGGATGCGAATGCAAGCGGCTGCCATCTTTTGTCGCTCAAGACTCTCATAGGATACGCAATCGTAACGTCGATCATTGCGCCTAATCGCTGAATGAGATTGTAGCTGATCGACAATCACAGCCCAGAAGCGAAAGGGCTTAGCGGCCGCTTTCGGGCGGCCATTTTTGCATTTGCCGTTCCACCGCGAACAGCGCCGCGATCGCCACGGCATAGCAAATCAAATTGTGCACCGAAAACGTCGTCCCGAAAACCACTCGCAGAAGCGGATTGGCATCCCACCGCGCCGGCAGAGCGGTTAATTTGAAACATTCAATTGCGATGCAATACGCCAACGCCGCAGCGGCGATCATTGCCGGCCGCAGCCGCGGCGCGAGCACGCCGATCAACAAAAAAGCGCCGGCGGCATAACACACATCCCCCACGCTCTTGTCCCAAAGATAACGCCCGACCGGATGACGACGGGAATAAAATCCAATCCCGGCGACGATCGCCAGGAGGATGACCCGCCGGGGAAGAACGCGCAGCATAAAATAGAGATTAACCACGGATTTCACGGATTGCACCCGTGGCGCTCCGCGCCGAATTTCCGGGTTACGGCCGTTCGTTCGATTCCGCCGGCGCCAGTGCCGGTTCCGCTTCCGGGACGGGAAGGTGAATGGTCAATTTCGTGCCGATGCCCAATTGGCTGGTGACGTCGATCATTCCGCCTAAGCGCTGAATGAGGTTGTAGCTGATCGATAATCCCAGGCCGGTGCCTTTGCCTACGGGTTTGGTGGTGAAGAACGGCTCGAAGACGCGATTCAAATGCTCGGGCTTGATGCCGGAGCCGTTGTCGATGACCTCGATGACGTACCATCGGTCGCTACGGCTGGTTTTCACGACGAGTGTTGGCTGGCGAACCTCGGCCAAAGCGTCCAGGGAATTGAGCAGAAGATTCACCAGCACCTGTTGAAGGGCCTGGGGACGGATCACGACCGCACCGACGTTGGGGGCCAAATCGGCCTGGATGCCAAGGCGCTTGGCGCGGGAATCGATGCGGACCATCTCGATGGACTGGGCGACGACGTCGTTGAGGGGCAGGCGCTGCTGCTGGCCGTCGGCGGGATGGACCAGCGAACGCATCTGCTGAACGATGGCGTTGATCCGGGCGATCTGCTCGCGCAATTTGGAAATGGCATCGGCGTTCATCCGCTCGGGCTTGTGTTGCGCAAGCTGGAGCAACCCGTCCATGTTGGCCAGGGGATTCATGACCTCGTGCGCGACGCTGGCGGCCATCTGACCGAGGGCGACGATTTTTTCCTGTCGAACCATGGCGCGTTGGCTGAGCCACAAACGCTTGGCCATGGCGCGGATGCGCTTGTTCTGGCGAGCCAGGCGTCGGCGCTGGCGGCGCAGGTCGCGGGTGATGTGGTTGGTCAGGGCGACGGTCATGAGCAGGGTAAGGGTGAAGCCGACGAGGATGAGCGATTCGGCATGAGTGCTGGGGATCTGGCCGGTCCAGGCAAGCGATCCGGCGAGCAAGCCGATCGCGGTCAGGGCGCTGCCGTAGGCCAGCATCCGCGGCAGAAGCAGGCTGGCAAAGACCATGTGAAAAACGAAGAATCCGAGGATGGGACTGCGTAGGCCGGAGGTCCAGCCCGTGAGCAGGGCCAGACAAACCAGATCGAGCAACATTTGAGCGACCGCCAGCCGAAGCAGATGGCGTCGTTTGAGTTGCCGCTCCTCCCTCAAAGACCAGAGCAGCGCCGCGTTATAAAAAAGGACGATCATGCCCAGGAAGAGCACCTGGGTTGACATGGCATGCCAATGGAGGAAGAAGCGATCCAGAGCGCCGCTGAGGGCGACGGCGGAGCCGGCAATCCACCGCAGGCGAATGAACCAGGCCAGTTCCAATGCCAGGGCGTATTGGCGGTCGGACTGTTTGGTCATAGATGGGACTCAGCCGCGGTTGGGACCGGTTTCGCCTCTTCCCCGGCATCGAACGCCTGGGCGGATCGATGCAGATCGAGCATTTTCACGCCGGTGGTATAGTCCGTCAAGATAATTCGCCGGGCGTGGCGCAGTTCCTCGACAGCCTTGGTCATGCGGTCCAGACTTTGGCGAATCTGCTTGAGAGGACCTTCGAACTCGGTGCGGCACTCGGCCCGCCTGCTGACCAGCGCCAATTGGAGTTCGATGATGTTGATGACGTTGTTCAACTCATGGTTCATCGACAGGGCCACCTGACCGAGGACCTCCACCCGCCGGCGCTCCGCGGCCTCGAGCTCTTCGGCCATGTGGTTGTACGCCTGCGCCAGTTGGCCGAATTCGTCACCCGTGTTCAGTTGAACCCGAACGTCGAAGTTTTCCTTTCCCAGTTCCCTCGCGGCGGCGACCAATTTGTCCACGGGGCGAAGAATCATGGCGCCCATCCGCAGCAGGGACAGGATCGACAGGTTGATCGCCAGAATGGACACGATGGTCAGCGCGATCAACTGGTTGCGGAAGCGGTTGTACAAATCCTGAAAATCGTCGTGGGCCTGCTCGCGGACCAACTGATTCAGGGTGGCCAAATCCCCGTCGATTTCATTGATTGTCCCGATCAGGGATTCGGCATGCGCCGGGCTCACGTCGGCGCCAGGCATGAAAAGCGCGCCGACCTGCTGCTGCACCTGGGGGAAGCGGGTATTGATGCGATCAAGCGTCGCGTCGAATCTCGGATGATGAACGATCGGCGACTGCTCGATGACGTGAAGAAGCTGGGCGGCGCTGGCCATGGAGGCGGCCATCGGCTGCAACTGGTTCGGGTGGCCCAGGGCCATTTCATGGAGATTGCGCCTGGCATCGCGGAGGCCCACCAGAAAATCGTTGCCCTGCTCGACCGTCGACAGGCCGCCTTCATTGATTTGGCCGACTTGCGACAGCGTACCCTGCAGCAGTACGATGCCGACGATCGACACCAATACCAAAAAGCCCACCAGCGGAATGATTATGCCTAAAAGGCGGTGTCGAAGCATAGGGGTTGACCGTTCCTGCTTCTAAGAGCAATGACGGGCAGCCAATCTCAGAACCGGTACGACTAATCAGGAGCCGTGGCGTCGGAACCCACGCTTTTCTCGATTCGTCGCACGATCGGCGGCTGTCCAACCGACAACTCTATATCTATATCAAACGCAGTTCCAGAACGGCGAATTCGGATAAATGGCGGCGGGTTGATCCCATTTGCCGTTTTGAGAACGGCTTGGGCACGGTTTCCAAGAACTGAGAATCGGCGTCGGCGGGAGGGCGATCATTGGCCAATCCCACTGGAAAACCGGGCAAAACCGGCGAAAGGGGCGTGGCACGAGGTTTGTGCTATATTCAGCCCGTTGGGGCATAAGGAGCGTTTGATGTCCACGTCACTTGAATGTTTCCCCGGTTCCCACAAACAGGCGGCAAGCGCCCCGGCGCCGCCGCTTCGACTGCTGTTCTGGGAAACCACGACCGGGTGCAACTTGGCGTGCATTCACTGCCGCCGCCTGGAGGTTTCAGAGGAACTGAGCCGGCTGGACCTCTCGACGGAACAATCCATCGCGATGATTCGCTCGCTGCCTGAAACCGGACGGCCGATCCTGGTGTTTTCGGGAGGGGAGCCGCTGAAACGGCCTGACATCTTCGAATTGGCCGCGGCGGCGACGGCCGTCGGCTTGCCGACGGCCCTGGCGACCAACGGGACGCTGGTGGATGCGGCGGTCGCCGGAAAGATCGTCGCGGCGGGGTTCCAGCGGGTGTCCATCAGCTTCGACGGGCCGGACGCGCCAACCCATGATTTCTTCCGCGGCGCGGGCGCGTTCGAGAAATCCATCGCCGGATTCAAGGCCCTGCGCGACGCCGGAATGTCGATGCAGATCAACACCACCATCGCCAAGCACAATTACCGCAAACTCGACCAAACCTACCGCCTGGCGCTGGAGTTGGGGGCCGACGCGCTGCACACGTTCATGCTGGTGCCGGTGGGCTGCGGCATGTCCCTGGACGCGAGTGTGATGCTGTCGGCGGAAGAATACGAGCAAACGCTGAACTGGGTGTACGATCGCAGCCTGGAGGGCAAACTTCATTTGAAGGCGACGTGCGCGCCGCACTATTTCCGCATCATGCGGCAGCGCGCCAAGACGGATGGCCGGCCCATGCCCATGCGACACGGCGCCACGCCGGGCGCGCACCCGACCGGACATGGCGGGTCCGACATGACCGCCATGACCAAGGGGTGTCTTGCGGGGCAGGCGGTCTGCTTCGTTTCGCACACCGGCGAAGTATTCCCCTGCGGCTATCTGCCGGTCAGTTCAGGCAACGTGAAGGAAACCCCCCTGCCGGAAATCTGGCGCGACAGCGCCATCTTCGCCAACCTGAGAGGGGCATCGAATCTCGGCGGCAAGTGCGGATGCTGCGAGTTCAGCAAGGTCTGCATGGGCTGCCGAGCCCGGGCCTTTTCCCACACCGGCGATTACATGGACGAGGAACCGAATTGTAGCTTCGTATCCGCCCGGGCGCGCGGCAACTGACTTGCACGCAAACTCGAAATCCGAAACTCGAATGGCGAATCAAATTCGAAACCCGAAATTCGAATTTCAGACTTCGAATTTGATTCGTCATTCGGATTTCGAATTTCGAGTTTCCGCGCTGGGCGTTGCTTCCTGCGCGGCTTCGCCTTCCTGCTTGTTGATCTTCAGTTCATCCAATTTGCGGTAGAGGCTGGAGACGCCAATCCCGAGGCTGCGGGCGGTTTCGGCCTTGTCGTAATTGTGGCGGTTCAGGCTGTAGAGGATGTGTTGCCGCTCGAAATGCTCCATCGCCGTTTTGAGGTCTTCGCCCACGTCGTCTGAAATCCCCTCGACGGAAAACGGAAGGTCCTCGACGGCGATGTCCCGATCGTCGGCAAAAATGACGGCCCGCTCGATCACGTTTTCCAACTCCCGAATGTTCCCCCGCCAGTGATGGCTGAGCATCGCCCGCATGGCGCCGTTGGTGATGCCGATCATCTTTTTGTTCATTTCCCGCGTGTATTTGATGAGGAAATGGTGGACCAGCAGCGGAATGTCTTCCTTTCGCTGGCGCAGGGGCGGAAGCTGCAATTTGACCACGTTGAGGCGGAAAAGCAGGTCTTCGCGGAACTGATGCTCCTCGACCATTTTCTCCAGGTCCTGATTGGAAGCGGCGATGATGCGCACGTCAATCGGGCGCGGGTGGGTGTCGCCGACGGGCACGATGACCTTTTCCTCGATCACCCGCAGCAGCGAGCTTTGCACGCCGATGGGCAGCGTCGAAATCTCGTCGAGAAACAACGTGCCGCCGTTGGCGGCCTCGAAATAGCCGATCTTGTCGCGGTTGGCGCCGGTGAACGCGCCGCGGCGATAGCCGAATAGTTCGGACTCGATCAGGGTGTCGGTGAGGGCGCCGCAGTTGACGGGGACGAACGGCTGGCCGCGGGTGAGGCCGTTGTAATGGATCGCCCGGGCGAAAAGCTCTTTGCCGGTGCCGCTCTCGCCGACGATGACGACGTTGCTCTTGACGTCCGACAGCCGCTTGGCCATCTCGAAGAGTTTGGTGACCGATTGCGAATTGCCGACGAGGTTGTGAAACGTGCTCTGCTCGGCCAATTGCTCGGTCATTACCCGCTGGGTGCGGGCCATGTCGCCGTATTCCAGGGCGCGCTGGACCTTCAGGAGCATGTCCTCGAACTGCACGGGCTTGAGAAGATAATCGTAAGCCCCCGATCGCATGGCCGAGACGGCTGTCTCGACGGTCCCGAACGCCGTCGCCACGATCACCGGCGTCTGGGGGGCGACCTTGCGCAGGTGACTCAGAAGCGTCAGTCCGTCCATCCCCGACATGCGCACGTCGGTGACGACGACGTCCACCGGCCGTTCCAGGACGATGGCGTAGGCTGCCTTGCCATCGGCCGCCTGGAGGACTTCGTAGCCCTCCCCGGCCATCAGCTCGGCCAGCGATTCGCGAAGAACCGTTTCGTCTTCAACAATCAGGACGCTCTTGGTCATGCCGAATGATCCTGCTAGATGCGAAGATTATAGCAGTTTGCGGCCGCCGGGAAGCCCGGCCACCGAATTCTGCTGGGCAATTCTTTCTATGGGGCGACCGCAGGGCAGTCACATTTGAGGGGATTTGGGTGTCACCTGGTCGGCCACTGCAACGCTGCTCTGATGATGGTCGGCTATTAGGTTTCCCGGCGTTACCTTGAGTTTTCGCAGTGAAATCCGCGTTCTCCCGCAGCGCGGAATCTCAGCGACGCGAGACGTGAAATCTGTGCCGGATTATTCTTCGCCAGCAGGAATTTCGTCGAGCCGTAGGCCAGTGCCAAATTGACCCGCGCCTTCGTAGGTAGTAAAGTGAAGATTGGATTGGGTTGATTCATCAGACGCGCGGGTTTGGCGTTCCGCGAAATAGATCAGCAGGGTTGTTTTCGACTTATTTCCAACGCTCGGAGCAGAGCATGAAAGTTGACGAGTCAGTCTCGGGGCAGGAACCGCTGCGGAGGCGACAATTCGCCACGATCGAGCGGCAAATACCCCCTACGCCAGTGCGAATTGCGTTGGTCAGCGCGCGAAAGGGTTATCTTGAAGTTTTCAAAAAACGGGCAAGAATTGAGAAAGTGCCGGATCATTGGCAGATCGAGCACGAATTTCCTACGGACTTAGAATCATCGAGCGATTTGAAGCAATTCTTAGGAAATGGGTATGACGCGATAGTCATCTGCTTAGGTGAAAGAATGTGGTTCAGCGACCAATATCGCAGTACAGCCCGGAAGTTGGGCTATGACACGCCGATTCTTGGTTTTGCTCCGGACGATGAATTGCAGAAAGAGTTTGAAGGCTATTTCGACGGGATGATCCATAAAGAACATGACCTTGGCAGTTACTTTGGAAAGATTCACACACAGATTGCAAAGAAGCGAAAAGACATCGCGCGCCCATCATCCGGCTACGATATCTTCCTGAGTTACTCCAGTGAAGACGAAGAAATCGCGAAGGAGTTGGCTAACGCCCTGCGGACGTCGTACATCGCGTGCTTCAAGGCGGAAGGCTCCATCCCGGCTAGCGCCGACTGGCTGAAACAAATCAAAACCGCGATGCGGCATGCGCGCCTGTTTGTTTTACTCGCCACCAAAAACTCGCTGGCTAGCCACTGGGTCCGCGTTGAGTGCGGCGCGGCCTGGATCAGCGGCCTGAAATTCGTCGTGTGTGACTTGCGGGAACGATCCGATACGGAAACGGTTCTGGACGACATTATCCCGTTTCAGCAAGCGCAGACGTGCAAATTTGCTCAAGTCGTTTATTGCATCACAAGCCGGCTCCTGGATAACAATCGTTCATAGGCAAGTTAGGACCGGCTCGGCACGATTCACGGGGATGGAGAGCACCAATGGTTCCATGTCAAACAGGCTTTGCTACGCTCGATGAAATGCTTGGCGGTGGGATTCCCTGGGGCAATATTGCTCTGCTCCGGGGCGGGCCGGGCAGCGGCAAAACCACAATCGCCCTGCAAATGATCGCCCACTTCCTGGCTGAAAACTCGAACTCGGTCGCGTATTATTTTTCGCTGGAGTTGGACCCGACGAGTACGATCGACCACGCGAAGGATTTCGAGCCCTGCCGAATGCTTCCGAAACTCGTCAAGGATAAGACGCTTTGGTGTATCAGCAATGAAGAACTGTTTAGTGCATGGACGGAAAGGAGGCAAAAGGCTCCGCTCAGCAAGCTCGATACCGAATGGATGGAAAAACTTTTCTATGAACATTTGAAGGATACGACGCCCAATGCCACTCCGGCGGCTCGCGAAGCGCGAAAGAGAATAATCGTTGTGGATTCGCTCAACGTCATGGCGGACCTGCTGGTCACCTTCGGAATGAAGCCAGAGGAGAAGATCGATCTACGCTCCGCGATGCGCAGCCTTTCAAGTGCGTTCCGCGCTTGGTCCAAGGAGAATAGCATCACTCTATTCCTGGGCGAATATCATCCAGCGGCATCACCAATCCGGAAAATCGAAACGGAGAGCTTTTTTTGTGATGTCGAAATACTCCTCACCCCGGAGGCCGTTGCGGGTCATTTGAACAGCGCGTTGGATTGCATTAATCCGCTGGGCTATGTGATGGAGCGCCGGTTGCCGAAATTGGGAGGCGACAATCAAGCCGACGGTGAGCCGCAGGCGATCGAGGTGCGCTCGTTTTGTCGCGTCCTCAAATCCCGAAACACCCGCAGCCAGTCCAGGCGATGCACCTATGACATCGTTCAGAGGGAAGGGGTCAAATTTTATCCCACCTACCCGGGCGACGGCGCCGTTTTGTTGTTTGGAGAGACGGAGCCGCAAAACCACTTTTGGGACGAATTTGTGTTCAACGAAGTGCCCTACAGCTATCCCGCGCTGCGATATGAACGATTTGGACGCAAAGCGTTGCAGCGGATCTTCGCCACACAGAGGCATTGGCGCTACATTCCCGACCGAACGGATATGTACATCGGCAGTTTCGATTCATACTGGATCAAATGGTACACAGAACTGTACGAGCGCGCGCTGGTCAACGACCTGACAAATCGGGAACTCGAGCCGCTTGCAAAACACCTGACCGGCTCGGCATGTGCCGAACTGTTGCGGACCATTTCCAAGGTGGTGTGCGAGACCTGTGACCTGTCTTCGATCCCCCAACCGGAAGACGCACCTGTTCAGTTCGATTCCGACGGCATTGCGGCCTGCACTGCGGTCTTCGCCAAACGCGCTGCTGCATGCCTGCGCGCAGCGCAGGAGCAGAACTTTGCCGCAGGCGATGCCAGGAAATTTCTGGTGAAACAGTTGGATCAGCAAGCGTCTTCAATATTCCTTCGACCAAAGAACTTCGTATCCCCGGAAGACGAACCCAATATCCCTTTCTATGCTTTGCTCACCGATATGTGTACTGAAATTGCCAAGCCCTCGTGGCGTGGATTATCCCGCGAGGGTATTGACCAGGCCGCTCGGGGGATCGTCGAAGGATCTCTAGCCAGGATATTTACGGCCAAGGACTATAATGGGCGGGTCACGCGCATGCTCGCGGCGGGCCGTTCAAAGATGTGTGAAGATCGTGACAAATCCGGAATCTTATGTCCGATTCCGAAGGATCGCCTGCGGCTCTACGGCGAGCGGCAATCCCCCGTCCTTAAGTCGATCGAACGACCTCCCCACCGCGCATTCACAAAGGAGATGTACGGATCGGTCCCATACAATGCGAATGTCAGCTTTCTGGTTTACCGTAATGAATTACTCAAGGATAAAAAGTCCGGCGAGGATTGTCCAAAGGCGAATTTGAAAAAGCTCGAAGAGTTATATAATTTCGAACGCAGGGCGCTGAAAGGCTTCCAGAACAAGCATATCAAAAATTCAGCGGCGTGGATTACGCTCCCAGATCCCAGATCAATGTTCGCGCTCCTGAATGCGAAGAGAAAGCCCCTGACGGAGAAACAAATTGGCTCGCCGCCCTTTCGCACTTGGGAAGAGTTGATCGTCTGGGCCGAGGAGGCTAAGTTCTCATTTCTTATCGAGACACAAACATTTGATACGTTTATCTGTGCGTTTCTTGAGCTTTTCTGGGGGTTTGGCGGCGAATTCTCAATTGATGAGAATTATGAGGTCCAAAATGAAGATGCCACGAAACAACAAATGTTTCAGGCGTTTTTTCTCCTCAATGAGATGTTCAGAAGGGGCGTCATTCCGCGTGAATCCACCCTCGATTCCGAGAGATTCGGCCGTCACTACAGCGATGCCAAACCAAAGAGCAATCGCGGAGATTGGTGCTTCGCCCGTCATTGGTACTCCACGTTTATCGACGTACTCACTGCCCGGGAAAAGAACGTGGACGGAAGCGGGGTTTGGCGCTGGAGACCCAAAGATACCACGGAATTGGGGATCATGCCGATTCCCGTTGCTCTTCAACGATTCGCCAATATACCAACTGGTCTACTGGATAAAGATGGATTCCCGATACACCGGTCTTGCTGGGGCGATTGGCACCTGGGCGTTCTGCGCAGCACCGAGAATCTTGACCTGGCCATCGAAATCCTCAACAGCCTGATGAGCAGCCAGAAGATCTGCGAAGCGGCCTTTTGTTGCGCAATTCTGCCCACCGTCGAGGATTTCTACAAAACCTATGGCTCGGCAAAATGTTTCAACCTGCCCGAGAGGGCGGATTCCATTAAGCTTCCGGACACCACCTTCCGCACGCTCCACGACGAATACATGGAAACGGCCAAGGGCCGTTCCGACTCGATGTACGACTATCGCCATTGTGTGCGCGAGGTCCATTCGCTTTTAATGCGGATTCAAAATGACCCGTCACTCAGTCTTGAAAGCCTCGGGAAAGCAGTAGAAGAAATGTTTAATCGCATCGGCCAGCTCAGGCATCAGACAATCCTGCTGCATTGATGATGGGCACCCACGTTTCAACGCTTTGCGAACGACAGCAGAGATCATCCGGTTAGGCTCTGTCTGATGGATGCCAAGCTCGGCGCATGTTAGGCATTGCGACATTCGTCTCGAACAAATTAAAAGTGACGCAAACCGTTATTTTACTCAGTTCAACGAGGATACGCAAAACGGCAAATAAGGCCCAAAAAAGAGGCGAGATGCTCGGGCTCGCGCCCAAAGCCTTCTCGCCTCCGCCGGGAAATTATGGAGCTAATCGTTGTCTCCTCGGCGAAACATCTCCTTTTATCCGCAGGTGCATGTGGCCGGCGCGGTGCGATCGGCATCGAGCGAGCCGGCGATCTCCTCGTCGGTTAAATAGCAGCCGGGGTCGGCGGCCCAGGGGTCGCCGGTGACGACCTCGGCGCGGGCTCGGAGGGAGCCGCCGCAAACTTCTTTGAATCGACACGTCGCGCAACGGCCTTTGAGCAGGGGGAGGCGGTTTTTCAGGCCGGCCATGATGGGGTCGGTGGTGTCCTGCCAGATTTCGGAGAATTTGCGGGTCTTGACGTTGCCGAAGGTTCGGAACATGGAGAACTGGTCGGCGTGGACGTTGCCGAGGAAGTCGATGTTGGCGATTCCGACGCCGCTGGAATATCGGCCGCCGCCGTTCCAGCGGATCATGTCGAGGACCTGCTCGGCGCGGGGATGATTTTCGCGGAGCATTCGGAGGTAGAGATACGGGCCGTCGCAATGGTTGTCGACGGTGAGGATTTCGATGCGTTTGCCGCGAGAGACCAGGTCGGCGGTGCGGTCGAAGATGGTGTCGATGGCCTGTCGGGATTCGTCGGGGGTGAGGGCGAGGAGGCTCTTGCCGCGGCCGGAGGGGCACAGGTGATAGAAGCAGGCGCGGTCGATGTTTTCTTTTTCGAGAAAGTCGAAGATTCGGCCGAGGTCCTGGGCGGTGTGGCGGGTGAGGGTCAGGCGTAGGCCGACCTTCTGCCCGACGTCGACGCAGTGGCGGAAGCCGCGCATGGTGCGCTCGAACGCGCCGTAGCATCCGCGGAATTGATCGTGGACGGCGGGAATGGCGCTATCGAGGCTGATGCCGATGTAGGCAAATTCGAGTGCTTTGAATCGCCGCGCTTTTTCGGCGTCGATGAGGGTTCCGTTGGTGCTGAGGACGACGTGCAGATCGAGGGAGCGGGCATATTCGGCCAACTCGAATACATCGGGACGAACGAGCGGTTCGCCGCCGGAAAACAGGACGGCCGGGACCTTGAACGCGGCCAGGTCGTTCAGGACGGTTTTGCACTGGGCGGTCGAGAGTTCGTCGGGATATTTCTCGGCGGCGGAATCGGTGTAACAGTGAACGCACTTGAGGTTGCAGGTCCGCGTCAGGTTCCAGACGACGATGGGGCGGCGTTTGGCGGCGCTTGGGGCGACGGCCATTCGCTGGTGCGGCGGCGGGTCGATCTGGGTGATCGCCCTTCCATATCGGTGCGGCGTGCTGGGGGCTTCAAGGCCACCGTATAAAACACTTACGTCGATCATTGCAGTCTCCCGGCTAAGAACGACTGTTCAATAAGCATATAGACAACCTGCGTACCACGCATGCGAGGGCGATTATTTCCTTTTTTCAAGGCGAACAAGTTCAGCATTTGGCGCAGTTTACATCGGGCGGCGTGAAACGGGGGATGGGGGCTTGGCGGCGTTCGGGGAGGATATTTTCTTAATCCTGAGAAGCGGGAGCAATGTGTAACTCCGAATCTCGGATTTTTATGTCGATGGAAATGCGTTAAATGCCGCGTGGTCAACGGTCAGGCACGTCAGGCGTATTGGCACCCTCATTGCTCTGTAGAGATTTCCGGCAGATTCCCCGTTGCGGGGAAGTGGATGGCGTATGTCTGGCTTGGAAAACGAACCTCGCAGCAGTTCAAGGCCGCAGGCGGCAGGGGGCGCGTGCGAGTTGCCGCAAAAAAATTTCCCCTCCGCTTGTACTCAGGGGGAGGGACAGGGTGGGGGTTTCGTGGGCCAATCGATGTTCGACCCCCACCCCGACCCTCCCCCTGAGTACATGGGGAGGGGAAGAAGATGGCTTGGGTTGGCGGTTTGGATTGTGTGGGCTCTTTCATCGGCGGCATGGGGGCAGGCGAGCCGGCCGAGTCCGGCGGCCGATCCGCATTGGTCGGCGGATGGGTGCGGGAAATGTCACGAGATGCGAGGGGGGAAGGCGTTGCCGATCGCGTTGGAATCGGTCACGGCGCTGTGCGTTTCGTGCCACGACGGCGAGCGGGCGTCGGATGAGATTCATCCGATCAACGTGAAGATGGATGGCCGAGCCGGCCCGAATCCCGGTTGGCCGACTTTGAAGGGCGAGCTTGATTGCGTGACGTGTCACGACGTGAGGCAGGAATGCGACGCGGCGGCGCAGCGGCCGGATACAAACGCGGCGTTCTTGCGGCAGGGGCAGATACCGACCACGGATCCGACTGTGGCCGCGGATCCGATGCCGTTTTGCGATAACTGCCACGCGCCGGAGCAGACTCCAAAATTCAACCCGCATCTGATGCTGGCGGCGGATCAGCACACGATCATCGAACAGCGATGCCAGGTCTGCCACGGCAAGCCGATGGACCGGAATGCGACGGCGCGATCGGGCAGCGCGTCGCTGCGCGCGGAGCAGGTGAGCCTGTGCCGGAGCTGCCACCCGCACCACCGGGACATCTCGCGCGCCGGGCACGTGTTGGCGACGATCAGGCCGCCGATGCTGGTTTACATGCGGGCGCGGGAGTTGACCGGACTTCTTGAAGTGCCGAGCCAGGACCTGCTCAAGCAACTTCAGGACGAGAAGGCGGGACCGACGCTGATGGTTCCGGATGCGCAGGGCCGGATCGTTTGTTCGACGTGCCATAATCCGCACGAGCAGGGAACGTTCGCGGCGAATTGCGTGCTGGCGGACCGGTCGCTGCGGCTGGTGAAAGGCCATTTGTTCACGCCGGTGCGGGGACAAATCTTCTGCCGGCGGTGCCATAACTTTTGAAATGGAATCATGAATACCCGACAGACCAACATCGCAGTGCTGCTGGCAATCGCCGTGACGGTCCTGGCGACGGCGCGTGCGGCATCGGCGTACGACACGGAAGGGTGCCTGGCGTGCCATCAGTATCGGGGATTGTCGCGCATCAGCGATGACGGCAAGGAGATCGAGCTGTTCTACGTGGATCCGAATTACTACAACACGCCGCGCGGCCCGCATTCGAGGTTGAAATGCACGGATTGCCACGTTCGCAAGGAAGTGGAGGTTTTTCCGCATCAGCCGCAGACACCGGTGGATTGCGGCAAGACGTGCCACCTCGACGGGCCCAACCAGGTGGAAGTGAGGTTCTCGCACGAGCGCGTGAACGAGATGCTGCGGCATTCGGTGCATGGAGATGATTGTCTGACGCAATCGAATCAATTGCTGGGCAGCCCGCTGAAGGCGGGGCAGGCACAATGCCTGTTGTGCCACGATGAGCCGCTGTTCAGCCGCGGCGGGCAGACGTGGCTGCAATCGGAGGCCCCGATCAATCGTTGCAACACGTGCCACGACGAGCAACTGTCGGTGGATACGCGGCAATTTTACTGGCACGTGACGGCGCGGACGCGGCCGGCGCGGACGAACGAAGATTTGGTGAGGCTGTGCGCGATGTGCCACAGCAACGCGGCGGTGCGCGCCAAGTTCAACATGCCGGACACGGCGGTAAGTTATCTTTCGAGCTTTCACGGGAAGGCGACGTTGCTGGGGAGCGAGGAGACGGCGAACTGCCTGAATTGTCACGCGGGTCTGGTGCGGAACGTGCATCAGATGGCGGGGCATACGGATGGGAGATCACCGGCGAACGCGGCGAACCTGCCGGACACCTGCCGGCAGCCCGCGTGCCATCGGGCGGCGGGGGCGATGATCAGTTCGGCGTCGGTGCACCTGGATTTAAGCCGCAGCCGCAGCATCGAATTTTTCATCGCCTGCCTGTTCGTGTTCCTGATCGTCTTCACGTTCGGGCCGTCGCTATTGCTGACGGCGTTGAAGATGCTGGAAATCGTCACCGGGCGGAAAGATCCCAGCGAGCACGAGCACGTGGAGCTGGCAAAGAAGTTGCTGGCCGACCCGCGGACCCGGCCCAAGCTGGACCGATTCAACCTCCACCAGCGATTTCAGCACTGGGTTTTGGCCACTTGCTTCATCATTTTGGTGCTGACCGGGTTCCCGCTGAAGTTTGCGGATCAGGCGTGGGCGGCATGGCTGATCGGCGAGTTTGGCGGCATCTCGTGGGCGCGGCGGATTCATCATTACGCCGGCGCCGTGCTGATCATCGGGCTGTTCTACCACGCCGTTTACATCCTGCGCACGCTTCGCCGCCAGCGCAAAGCCAGCGGCGCGGGCTGGCTGAAGACGCTGTTCGGTCTGCCGATGTGGGTTGGGCCGTCAGACCTCAAACAGATGAACGCGATCATGCTGTATCTGCTGCGCCTGAAGAAAGAACACCCGGCCGGCGGACGATTCAACGCCGAGGAGAAATTCGAATACGTCGGGGTATTCTGGGGCTCGATCGTGCTGGGAAGCACGGGCGTGCTGATGTGGTTCAACGCCTGGACGACGCAGCACCTGCCGGGGCGAATCCTGACCATCGCGATTTTGATCCACACGATGGAAGCGTTTTTGGCGCTGCTGCACGTGGGGATCGTGCACATGGTGAGCGTGATATTTTCGCCGGACGTTTTCCCGGTGTCGCGGGCGATGTTTGACGGCCAAACGCCGATCGCGGAATTGGCGGAGGGCCATACGGCGATGTTGGATGCGGTGAACGGCCAGGGGGAGGCGCCGCATGCGTAAGCGATTCCATTTGCGTTGGTTGTCGCCGAGGGCGCTGTGGGCCAAGGTCACGGGCCGGGCGTTTCGCGCGGCGATCAAGACCATTCTGGTGCGCGGCTATGCGCTGGTGATCCTTGGGCTGGTGCTGGCGGCGGGATATTTCGCGGTGCATTATTTGTTTCGCACGGTGTTCTTTGCGCCGACGCTGCCGCCGCAAATGCTGGATTGGGCGGGGCGATTGGACGTGGCGGCGCTTCGGTCGGACCAGGCGGAAGGGGTCGAGCGGCCGGCGCCGCGGGCGCCGATCAGCCACTATCACAGCGTCGATCAATGGTTTCAGCCGGATGCGGGGAACGGCTGCACGCTGAGCGGATGCCATCAGCCGCTTCCGCACGATCGCCGCGCCAAGGTTCCGGCATTCGCCAATTTCCACACGACTTTCCTGACGTGCCAGATGTGCCATGCCCCGCCGGGCCAGCGGCCCGCCGGGACGCGATGGGTCAACACGGACACCGATAGACCACAGAGTTCGCCGGCAATCCTGGAGCTTCTGAAATATCTGGAGCTTGATGCGGACGCGATCGAATCGCAGCCGGCATCGGTCGACGCGCGGATCAAAGATCTGCTGGAGCAGTCGATCCGGACGATCGGGCAGGATGCGGTGCTCGATGAATTGCTGGCCGAGATCCAGTCGTCGGAACCCGGCAGCCCGGTGTGGAAACGAGCGGTGAGCGAGTTGACGGGCGAGTTGCCGCTGCATTCGCGCGGCGAATATCGGGCGAAGCTGGCGTGGACGGCAGTCGCCGACAGCCGAGCGGTGCAGTTCCAGACGATGACGGAGCAGGCGAGGCAATATCTGGCGGCGGCGCCGGGCTCGACGGAACGGCGCGATTTGCAAACGGCGATTCATGGCTCGCTGGCGGGAGCGCCGACGCCGTGCATTTCCTGCCACGACGACGAACCGGGGATGCTGGATTTCCACGCGGCGGGATATTCGCCCAAGCGATCGGCGTTTCTCAGCCACCTGGAAATCGCCAAGCTGATGCAGCAGATCCGGCAAGGGCAACACTTCTACATTCCCAACGTGCTGGAAGGCGGTCAATAATGTTTTGGCGGTGGTGGGTGCGTGACACGTTCTGCAAGGCCCCTTCTTCCCCTCCCCCTGTACTCAGGGGGAGGGACAGGGTGGGGGTTTCGTGGGCCAATCGATGTTCGACGGTGGAGGGCAAGCCCTCCACTCCCACCCCGACCCTCCCCCTGAGTACATGGGGAGGGGGAAATTCTTTGCAGCAAGCGACGCGCACCAAGCGGTGGTCATTTTTGCCCGCGGCAGCTTTGGCGATCCTGGCGGTCGGAGCGGGGCCGATCCCCGCGGAAAACCGCATTCCCGCGGCGATAACCCGGACCGTCGAATTGCCGAGAAATCACCCGATGACCATGCCGACCGACGTGGCCGTCGATGCACTGGGGTATCTGTACGTCGCCGATGGGGTCAACGACCGAATCGCGCGTTTCGCGCCCAGCGGAAATCTGGACGCGATTTTGTATGGCCCGAAAGAATCCCCGTTAAGCCGGCCCATCGGCGTGGCGATCGACCGCGACGGCGCGCTGTGGATCGCGGACACGGGCAATCACCGTCTGCTGGTGCGTTCGCCGGAGGGCCGTGATTACAAGACGATCAGCGTGCCCTCGGCGGCGGCGGATAAACCGGCCGACCCAACGGGCGTCGTCGTCCGATCCGATGGAGCTCGAACCTACGTCGCCGACTGCGACAACCAACGGGTGCTGGTTCTCGACAACGCGACCGGCCGATGGACGGCGCTGGGGGAATGGGGCATCTCACTGGGGCAGTTCCGCTGGCCGTTCATGCTGTGCATGGGACCGGAGGACCACGTTGTGGTGAGCGAATCGGTGGGCGCGCGGCTGCAACTGATCAGCTCGGACAATCGCTGGGCGGGGCAGATCGGGCATTTCGGCGTGGCGATGGGAGACCTGTACCGGCCGAAAGGCGTGGCGGTCGACGGGGCCGGGCGGATATTTGTCGGCGACTCGTCGCTGGGCGTGATCCAGGCGTTCAACGATGCGGGGAAATTGCTGGGCGTTGTGACCGATGATGCGGGCCAGCCGCTACGATTCGATCATCCGATGGGAATGCGTTTTGACGCCGCCGGGACGCTTTACGTCGTCGAGCTTGGCGCCAACCGCGTGGCGGTCGTGGCGCTGAAGACTGCGGGCAAGTGAGTCATGAACCCGACCATGGATTACGATTTTCGTGAAAGCACTTACCGCGAAGGAGCGAAGAAGCGAAGTTGCGCGAAGTCAGATTGGTATTTCTTCGCGCAACTTCGCTCCTTCGCTCCTTCGCGGTTAATCTTCTTGAAGAGGCAAGAAAAGACAGGGGTGTTGCGTTGTCTCATTCCGGTGTTTGTGATTTTGATCGGGATGGCGGCGCGGGCTGGGGGGCAGACGCTTCAGAACATGGTGGAGTCGCGGCGGGATTGCGCGGTCTGCCACCTGGAATGGTCGGCGGATTTCGACAAACCGGGGGCCGTGCTGCTGATGGACAAACCGAACGTTTCGATGGCCTCGCGGGAGTCGACGTGCCTGGGTTGCCATGATGGTTCGGTGCGTGATTCGAGAAAGAAGGTGTGGCAGGAACAGAGCCATAAGACGGGCGTGAAACCGCCGCCGACGATGTCGATTCCACCCGGGTTGCCGCTGGAAGATGGGAAATTGGCGTGCCGGACCTGCCATACGGCACACAACCTTCCCGGCGCGGAGGACCTTTCCAGCACGTTTTTCCTTCGGGTGGATAACGATCAGAGCCAACTGTGCCGGATTTGCCATGCGGAGAAGGCGGACGGTCCGACGCACGGAAGCCATCCGGTGGGCCCGATGGCGGTGGCGATGCCGGGGAATCTTCTCGCCGCGGGGGCGAAGACCGGGCCAAGGGGTGAGGAGCTGATTTGCCAAAGTTGCCATGCCGCTCATGGCTCGCAGGCGGACAAGCTTCTGGTGCTGGCGGCCAGCGACAACGCGCTGTGCATCTCATGCCACGAGAAGCTGCGTCCGGGTCAATGGGGCGAGGCGGGGCATACGCATCCGATCAACGCGCCGCTATCGACGGACGTGCAGCGTCAGGCGATCCGGGACATGGGAACGCACGCGGGGTCACGAGGGACGCTGGCGTGCCTGTCATGCCATCGCTTGCACGATAGTCCAGCCAAGGCGAAGTTGTTGGCGGATACATTGTCGGATAGCAAGCTGTGCCTGCGTTGCCACCCCGACCGGGCGAGCGTGGCGGGAACGTTGCACGATCTGCGTAAGACTGCGCCGACGGCGCGGAACTTGCTGGGTCAGACGGCGGAAGATTCGGGGCCGTGCAGCGCCTGTCACACGCCGCACCAATCCGCCAGGGCGCCGGTCGTGGCCAAAGGGGATCCGACGGGTACGTGCCTGGCGTGTCATGCGGACGGCCGTCTGGCGGCGGGTAAGGGTGGCGGGACGCATTTCAATCACCCTGACGACGTGAGCCGGGCCAAGCTGCCCGATGGACTTGCTCTGGCAGTCCTGGCGGAAAAGGCCGATCCCGCGCGAGCGCAGTTGACCTGCAACACGTGCCATAATCCGCACGATGCCGGTCGGGCGCGATTTTTGCGCGGCAGGCCGGACCAATTATGCGGCTCGTGCCACGCCGAGCAGATGACGACGCTGGCCGGCTCGCACGATTTCACGCAGCGTCCCACGGCTCGGAACGGTTTGGGCAAATCGGTCGAGGAGACGGGCAAGTGCGGATTCTGCCACAACGTGCACCACGGGAACGGGCCGGCGATCTGGATCGCGACGAAAAATGTCCCGGCAAACGCGGCCGACACGTGCGTGCAGTGCCACAACAAGACGGGGTTGGCGGCGAAACACCCGGCGCATTTGTTCAGCCATCCGACGGGGGTGATGTCGCCGGCGACGCGGCCTTCGGCGATTCCGCTGCCCCTGTACGATGCGGCCGGGCAACGGGTCGAAAGCCATGGCCTGGTGCAATGCGCCAGTTGCCACAACCCTCACGCCGACAGCAGAAAATCGTCCCTCATGCTGCGCGTGCCCGGGAACACGTCGGACCTGTGTCTTCGCTGCCATGCGGGAAAGTCAACGCTGTTCGGCGGCATCCATGATTCCATGACCAATCCGGCGTGGCCGGGCACTGGTGCCGGCAAGGATCTTTGCATGGCCTGCCACCGCGCGCATTCCGATGACCCAACCCGCAAGCTCTGGGCGATGGCGCCGGCATCGGGGGTTGCAACGGCCGATGGAGTTTGCATTGCGTGCCACCAGAAAAATAGATGGGCCCAAAGCGAAGCTTCCGCGGATGCGGCCGATCCGCCGGCAAACGTGGGGGCGATGATGCATCCGCAGATCATGCCGACGGCGAGGGCGGGTTCGGATTTGGATGCCGAGGCGATCCCGACGGTCGGCGAATGCACGTTGCCGCTGGTGCCGGCGATCGGGGCGCAGTCGCGGACGCGGATCGGTTGCGAAACCTGCCACAATCCGCACGCCGGCCGGGGCGAGCGATCGCTGCTGCGTTCGCCCGATCCATCGCGGCCTGAGAAGGTCTGCTTCCAGTGCCACAAGAGCGAGGCGACGTTGGATCACAGCATGCACGCGAAGAACGTGTTGGCCCGGTCTTTGGGAACCGTCGATTCAAAGCTGCTCTGCGCGCCATGCCACGCGGTTCATGCCGTCGAAGGGAGCCAAAAGGACAAGCTCTGGGCGAGCCGGCTGGATATCTCGGCAGCGACGCCGAATGAGCAGCGGTGCCTTGGCTGCCACGACGACCAGACCGCCAGGCGGCCGGCGATTCCGGCGCATCCAACGGTGGTGTTCGGGCTGCTGAAATGGTCGGCGACGCGGCCGTCAAGCCCGCCGCAATACCTTCCAACGGAACGGTCGATTCCTTGCGGCGTGTGCCATCTGCCGCATGGAAACAAAAGCTCTGGGGTGATTCCGGTCCTGGCCGCCGGGACGAATTTGTCGCCGGGGCAACTGATCGACCTTCGCGGCGCGACCAAGCCGATGATGCGCCCCGGCGTGGCGCATGATATGTGCGCCACCTGCCACGGCGGCGAAGCCGATCGGGTGTTCCTCTATTACCATCACCCGCAGGAACGGCAGGACATCAAGGCACTACAGGACCCAACGGGCGCTTTGGAGCAGGATCAATGAGCGGAGCAGCATTCGCAATCGGGGGATCGTGCCGGGGTGGGAATCCCCCTTCCTAACCCGGATAATTCAGAGGAACCACGGATTTCACGGATAGCACGGATAAATCAGAACCGTTCCGAAACCGCGATGCGCGCAGTGTGCGCGCCGCGGAAAAGCATGAAATCGATCATAAGTGATTT
>Ga0181538_10000179_pt1 | contig 72651 bp, 44 predicted proteins | sample PEATcosm2014_Bin_40_FD_119773 | JGI IMG/M metagenome (GOLD analysis project Ga0181538, IMG submission 119773) | Peatland microbial communities from MTU Mesocosm Facility, Houghton, MI, USA - PEATcosm2014_Bin23_30_metaG | ecosystem: Environmental > Terrestrial > Soil > Wetlands > Peat | place... | reverse complement strand
CTAGAATCCTTCTTTCGGTCCGAAACCTTGGGTGACCGAGGCCCCCATCATGCGCGGTACTCGCTCCTCCGGTCGCGAAATTCTCGCCCCATGGCTGCGAAGGTCTGGCCGTCCAGCACTTGCTGCGCCCGCGGAAACACGATCTGCTCCTCGACCTGGATGTGCTGCCCGGTTAGGCGCTTCAGCGTTTCAGTGCACGACAACAACCGTAGTTGGCATTCTGGACGCAGCGCTCCAGCTGACATCCACGCCGAGTAGAGGGACTGAACGATCACGTGCAGCCGGTCCGCCTGGCGCCGGTTATCCTCGAGCACGCCAAGCTCCTCGGAGTCTCCGGAAATGGTCTCTGCGCGAAGCCGTGGAAACAGGGATTCTTCCTCGTCCGTTGTGTGCCGTGCTCCGTCCACGCGAACACAGTCCATCGCCGATCGTACCGCAGACATTTCCTCGCTTGTTAATTCCCTGCCCTCAGCACAGTACGCTATCACCCATAGAACATGGATAGCTCGCTTGATCTGGCGGTGAACGTTTTTCAGCATGCCGATCGGATCGTCGAATTCGCAGTCCGGCATCACCCGTGACTGCACGGCCAAGCGTGACCGCTTTCCCTTCCAGCGGTTTTGCATCCCACGCCAACGATTCTCATGGAGCCTTTTTTCGCGCCGGGTATCGCCGCTCTGTGTCGAGTTCAGGGTCATGACTGGAATTGAATGCCAAGCTCACGAGTCACAATGGGCTCGACTGGTTTTTGGAGGGTTGATGCATCGTATTCGAGGATGGACTCGAGGAGCATGCCGTAGTACAAAGCGGTAAATCCCCAGAAGTGCGTCTGGCCAAGGCCCTCGCCGGTCTCGGCGTTGTAGTATTCGCGGAGCACGGGGTTCTTGAGCAGAGCCATGTTGAAGAGGCGCGTGGCGAGCTCGCGGGCTTCAGCCTGATAGCCGTAAGCGCGCAGTCCCTGAAAGATCATGTAATTGGTAGGCGCCCAGGTGGAACCGCGCCAATTGCACTCGTTGTGCGATCCCTGATAGTAATCGGGCTCTGTCTTTGCATAACTGGCCACAGGATAAGCCAGCCAGGACTCATCAGGATTGAGCAGGTGCTCGTGGATGGTGCGCCGGGCTCGCTCAGGCGTGGCTGCGCCGGCGAAGAGCGGCATGAAGTTTGTGGCGGACTTGACGTAGACGCGCTTGCCGGTCTTCTCATTGCGGTCGAAGTACATGCCCTGCTTCTCATCCCAGAAAGCAAAATTGATAATGTCGATGAGTTGGTCGGCATGGCGATCGAAGTGCTTGCTGTCCGCATTGAGCTTCAGATGCGCGGCAATGACCGACATGGCGCGCAACTCGCGGACGAGGTAGGAGGCCAGATCCACGCCTTCGATTTCAAAGGAGCTGAGGGCGCCGGCGCGCGACCATTGGTTGTCGGTTCCGGCAGCATCCGCTGAGTTCCAGACGGGCAGACCGTTGTGGTCTGAGTCATAGGAAAACCACTTGTCGATGTACTTCACGAGGCGGTAGTAATAGTTGCCGCGGAGCCACTCGTAGTCATCGTGGTTCTGCTTGCAGCCCAACACCGCCAGTTGCGCGAGGAACGGCTTGAACTGCTGGCGGTCGCGCTGCTTGATCAGGCTGCGATTGACGTAGCCATCCGGCTGCTCGCGGTTGAGGAACTCCTTGAGGTTCGTGAAGCAATAGGGCCAGACGCCGTAGTACGAGAGGTAGAGGTTTTCAAAGTAGAGATCCCAGTCGTAGAACTCGTTATAGGGGTAGCCGGTGAGAAATGTGCCTTCGACGCCGGGAATATGGCGCAGGCCGTGCGCCTGGATATCGGCGTTCACGGCGCGAAGACGGTGGTCGAGTTCGGTCCAACTGCTGGCGCCGATTTGGTTGTAGAGGGTCTTTGCCGCAGCCGTAGAGGGCGGTGCGACCGGAGTGTCGCTCGGGGTCGAGGCGACAGTTGCAACCGCTTGCGCCAGACTTTGACGGCTGATGAATTCGTGCCCCAAAAGCGAGGCGGAGCCGACAATCATCATTCGCCGGGTGACGGACATGGTGCCTCCCTCATTTGTAACCTCAATCTATCCTAAGCGCGCGGTTTGTTGCGGCGCGAGATTTTTCCCGCGGGTGCAAACGCGAGAGTTGGATTATCCGCCTTTGTTGCTTCGGACATCGTTGCCTCGGCTTCGGCAGCGGCCGCGTGCTCGACGAGCAGATTTGCCAGATAACGCGCGTGGCGTGGCGAGAATACGAGCCGACCAACGCCGCTGGCATCCGGTTTTAGATCTGGATGAATGATGACGACTTCCTGCGTATCATCCGTTCGGGTTACTTCCAATGCGTCCCCAACCTTATCCATGGCCAGCTGACTCCTTTCCCGAGGGAGCAAGGTGGACTTGAGAATTGAATGGGATTCATCAGACGCGGCGCAATCTAACCGGCGTTCGTCGGATGAACTGATCAGAGTATCTTTGCTTCCTTCTCGCGACGTACCGCTTAGTGGTGAATCAGAGAGTATGGGAACGCGAGGGCGCCGCCGGAAAAGACGACGCCCCTCGGGTCGACTTCAGCCATGCGATCAGAACGTAACGTGTCCGGACATCTGCCAATCGCGCGGCGATGTGCCGGGCGCCGAGACTTCTCCGAAGGTTGTAGAACCCACGCCCCAACCTGCACTGGGACCGCCCCAGATCATCTTGTTCAGGAAGTTTGAGCAGTCCGCCTGGAAGATGAACGCCATTTTTTCGTGAAGGAACGGGAAGGCGCGCCGGATGGAAAGGTTGTCGGTTTGATTGCCGGGATTGCGAATGCCATACGCCGCGGTGCGAGGCGCATTGCCAATCAGGTACTGGGCGGAGTTGGCGGTGGTTGAAAGATTCGCCGGCTGCGAGAACGCATTGATGTCGAGGTACTTGATGTTGCTCGCATTGGCGAACACATAGCCATTAGGCCCGCTGCCGAACTTGCCATTGATACGCGGACTGCCGGAGTATCCAGGAGTGAGAGACGGCATGCAGGTATAAGCATTCAGAGTCGTGTATCCGTTCGCGCATTGGCCGCCCGAACTCCACGTGACGCCAAAGGGTCCGCCGGAGCTGTACTGGTACACTCCGGACACCGTCCATCCTCCGGCAAGCTGCGTGACCAGCCAGTTGTTGCCGCCGATCTTGCCCTTGCCGAAGGGAAGCTGGTAGACGGCGTAGGTATTCAGAATGTACGGTGCCGAGGTCGTCGTCCAGGAACGATCGATACGGTCCTGTTTCCAGGCCTGCGCGTGGCCGTCGATGGCCGATACCGGGATGGGCCAACCGGTGCGGAAGTTGCCGTCGTCTCCGATGTTCTTTGAGAATGTGAAGTTGAAGTTGAAGGCCAAGCCGTGGGCCGTGCGCTGGCTTATAGTTGCCTGAAGCGCCTCATAGCTGTAGTTCTCAACAAATGCGCCTCCCCATCCGTCCTGAAGGCCGCTGTATTGCGGAAATGCCGTCAGCATTTGCTGGATGGTCAGGTTGGAATTGGAAGATGCTGCGTTTGCAGCAGCGATAAAGAATGCAGGGTTTGGCAATCCGGAGACCGCAGCATTCATGATGTTCACATTCGCTGTCGTCGCAGGCGCAGTCAAAATAGAAACAGTTGAGCCTTTGGAGTTCACTCCGTTGACAGCGCCGAGGAGGGCACGGTAAAGGGGATTCGGCTCATTGTTCCAGTAACCGCGCGCATTCTGTGCGCCGCTGTCCCAGGTGTGATGAGCCTCGTCTCCCACATAGTTGATGTTCAGGGTTATGTCCCTGGTGAGGGACCGTTCGATACCGAAGTTCCAGAATGTGTACATCGGCGCGCGCCCGCCCGCATAGGGATCGTCATATCCCATCTGGCCCGCGGTCACGACCGCGTCGCTGCCGTTGAGATAGTTGCCCGTGTTCAGGATGGTGCTTGCGGCGCCTGGCGTGGGAGCGCTGGGGTAGGTGAACCCAGGCCCGAAGAGCGAGCTATTGGAACTGTTCAGATAGAACGATGGGCCGGCGTTGGAACCGGAAAGGGTATCTCCCACCGCCTGCGCAGTGGTGTTGAATCCCAGGGCCTGTCCTGCGCCATTGGAAGCGCCGGGACCGCCGGAGGTACGGCCGCCGCCGGTGCCTCCGCCCTGCGAGTAGACGAGACCGGAAGCCGCTCGAATCACGGTCTTGTCGTTTATCGCATAATCAAACCCCAATCGCGGACCAAAGTTTTTCCAGTAGGTCTGCAACGGCGTCACGCAGCCGCAACTGACGCTTGAGCCACCGTAGCTTCCGTCAAATTCCAGCGCACCAGGGGTTCCAGTAGCTGAGTTGATGGCGGTTGGGTTCAGGAAGGTGAAGTGGTCGAACTTCTCGTGAAGTGGCGGCAGGTAGTCCCAGCGTAGCCCATAACTAACAGTCAGCTTGGGGCTGAGCTTGTAAGTATCCTCAGCAAACGGCGCGATGGCTTTGATGCGGCTGTAAATGGTGGCCACATTCTGCAGCGGGAGCGATATGCCCGTGGCGCCGCTGCCTGTTGCGCCCACAGCGCCCAGCAGGAAGCTGGCGTATCCATAGCCGGTTGACTTGGTATCGATCGCCGAACTGCCCGCCACGAAGTTTGCCGTGGCATATTGGTCGAAAGGCAGAGAAAGAACACCGGTAAAGGTGGCCGGGTTGGCGTTGTTGAGACCTTCAAACTGGTAGGTCATGCCAAAGGTGAACTGATGTTTGCCCTTGAGCCACAGCACGTTGTCGGCCAATGCATAGTTGTTGGGGATGGTGAGCTGGGTTGAAGCGGAATTGCTGTTGGTGGTCCACGTCGTGGGGTTTACGGTCGTTGCGGCGGAGGTTGAGAACGAGACACCGGGAAACTCGGTTCCCGCCTGCCCCAGCGGCAGATTGGTGACGCCCATGGTGCCGATCTCGTACTGCGTGATGCCGTTGGTGGGGTTGAGAATGGGCATAAAGAAACGCGTGTAGCCGATCTTGAACTGATTGGTCAGGTGGCCGGTGAAGGTGTGCACTTCCTCGACGTTGTATTGCTTCGGGACAATCACGGCATAATCGCCCACAGCGTACGGAAGCGGAAGATACGGAGACCCGAAGTTGTTGGTATAGATAACGTGGCCCATTGCTCCGACTGAAGATAACCGGTCTCTCGCGCTCAGGTCGTAGTCCACGCGCCAGTCCTCAAGATGGTTATCGCGCCCGCCGATTTGCGTGCCCAGGTAGTTGTTGTTGAGCACAGCAGTGTTGACGTTGCCCGACAGGTTCGCGTTGGGCGAGTTAGGATAGTTGGGCAGGAACGACTCCATCTTCTGCGTGATCGCCGAAATTCTACCGGCCGGAATCACGTTGTTCTTGCCGTTATAGGAAAATGCGGTGCGGGTGCAGCTAGTGCCGACGCAGCTATTGGTCGCCGGATCGAAGATGAAGGGATCGTTATTGGCATCGGCCAACTGGGAGAAGTCGCCCCCTTCCTCCTGTGCGGTGGGAATGGTGAGCTGGCCAGGGGTATCGTTCAGACGGGAGTGGTATTTGTCGTAGGCGACGAAGAAGAACAACTTGTTCCCTGTATGAGGGACACGGCCGCCGACGGATCCTGACATCTCATTTGCGTGCTCGATATTCTTTGGCGCCGCGACTGTCTGCCCCGCGGCGTTCTTTACGGTGGCTTCCTTTTGCGAGAAGTTCCATGCGTCGAGGACGGTGTTGCGAACGTAATCCGAAGCCTGGCCGTGATAATCGTGGCCTCCGGATTTCATGGTGTAATTCGATGCGCCGGCTCCCATGTACTCCGCCGGTGGGACGCTGGTGGTGATCTGGAACTGATCGACGGCTTCAACGCTCATGCTCAACGCAACCGTGCGGTTGTCGCCCTGTTGATTGATGGTCTCGGATGGCACGCCATCCAGATAGAGATAGCCCTGGTAGTTGGAAAGACCGGCGATGAGCGGCGTGCGCGAGCCCGCCTGGGCGCCCGGCAAGAGCACGGCAAACGCAGTGGGATCGCGCTGCTGCGTGGTAGCCATGACAATGGGCAAAGCGGCGTAATCTTGATTCTCCATCGTCCCTTCGAGAATGGGGCTTTCCGTATCCAGTACAGGCGGGGCCGAGGTGACGGTCACGGTCTCTGTCGCCACGCCGACCGTGAGTACCGGGTTGAACGCCAATTCAGCCAACGCGTCGACGCGGAGATTCTCCTGCGTCATGGTTTTGAACCCCTTGGCCGTTACTGTCACTGAGTAAGTTCCGACGGGCAATGGGGAGATGGTGTAAAGGCCGGCCGAATCCGTCTTGGTTTCGGTCGAGATATTGGTTGCAGCATTGGTGGCCCTCACGTTGGCGTTAGAAACTACCGCGCCCGTGCTGTCTGTCACCGTGCCGGCAACAGCGCCTTCACCGGCGGTCTGAGCCTGCAATGTACGAGGCAGCGCGATGGCGAGAAGAAGCGCCAACGATGTGACGAGGACTCCTGCGGACGCGGAACGACCGGAACGTGAATTCAACTGCAGCATTTTTGACCTCCAGAGTAGAAGCTGTGAAACAGCTAGCGAAAGGGAAGAGCAGGGGTTTTGGGGAACAGCGGGAACTTGTTTCCCTGCTGAATTTCTTTCGAATGCGATTGTTAACGCGCTATTCAACGCTTGTCAAGAAAAAAGTGTAACGTTACACAAAAATATTTAACGATAACCAAAATATTGAATAAGTTGCTGATTTATAAGCAAGTTAATGGATTATACCCCGGAGAGACAAGGCTCAAGAGGGTGGACGGAGGGCAGAAAACGCGGATTGCCTGCCAGAGCTTACGCCGGCGCGAGTCCCCGGCCGTTGTGAAGCGAGGATTGCCGCACCACGAGTGAAGGTTTCAGCGCGACGTGCCGTGGCGAACGAGGCGTCTTGTTCTTGAGCAAGCTCAGCAACATCTTGGCGGCGCGCACTCCCACCAGGCTGCTGTGGTGGTCAACACTGGTTAACGGCGCGCGCAGAGTGGTATCGAAATGGAGGTTGTCGCAGCCCACAAACGCAATATCTTCGGGAATCCCAAGGCCTGCTTCCAGGGCCACTTCGATCGCGGCATAGGCAATCGGATCGTTGTAGCAGAAGACACCGTCGGGCCGATCCGCCTGGAGCAGACCGCGCATGGCGTCGTAACTTTGTTGCCAGTCCTTTCCATCTGCGGTCACGTAGGGACTCACCAGGCTGGGATCGAAATTCATTCCGTGTTGCTTGAGCGCCTGTTTGTATCCCTCGTACCTGCCCAGTCCAGTGGTAAATTCCAAGCCGCGAATGTGCGCGATCCGTTTGCAACCCATTTTGATCAGATGTTCCGTTGCAATGCGCCCCACGGCGACGTCGTCGACACCGACAAAGTTGGTCTTGAAGCCGGGGAAGTAACGATCGATGAGAACAAACGGAATTTTCTGCTCCGCGAGTTGTTGGAATTTCTCAGGGGATGAATTGCAGGACGCAATGATCAAACCATCGAGACGATGCGCAAGAAGCTGCTCGATCGCTGCCTCCTCAATCGCCGGATTCTCCAGAGATGAAGAGATCATTACGGCGTATCCGCCCTGCTGCAAGGTCGAGGAAAGCGCATCCAGGACCTCTGCAAAGAATGGATGAAGCAGCGTGGGCACAATGATTCCAACCTGGGAACTTTGTCCCGTCACAAGGCTGCGTGCCGTCAGATTTGGCCTGTAGCCCAACTCCGTCGCCTTCGCCAGCACGCGCTTGCGCGTTTTTGCCGCCACGCCGGCCTGAGCGCGCATGACCTTTGACACGGTCATGACCGAGACGCCTAAAGCCTTCGCAATGTCCTTCAATGTGACTGTCGGCATGTGCGCTCTACCCGAGCTTCAGAAGATGGAACAACCGATCCTGTGCAGAGAGTGTGAAGACATCCCGCGGCAGATCGCGGAATTGGCCCCGGATTCGTAGAGCAGATTACCACAGTATGCGTTTGACGGCGGGCTATTTAAACAACGGCAAAGAGTCTCCATTCCATTCCGCACACAATTGCTCGATTGATTGAAGGACTGGCCCATTATCTCTTGCGTGGAAAATCGGTACCACCGTGAGGCATGCTCAAAGTCAAGGAAGCTGGTCACTCCAACTTGAGCGTCATCGTCCTGAAGTCCAGCGTGACTGCCTTCGTCTGCTTGAGAATGTCGTTGCCAAGATTGCCATCGAACTTTCCTAGAGTGTGCGCTGGAAATACGTGCGGCGACGACAGTGTAACTATCCTTCCGCCCACATCAAACACTACCGGCCCCAGCAACACCGAATCGTACTCGTTGCTTCCACCCAAACCGGTAATGGCACGCGTCTCCTTCGTCCCTGCCTTCACCAGATCCGGAAGAGCCTTCGCAAAACCCTCGTTCAGATCGGTGTCTGCAGCGCCCGTATCGAGGCTGAAGGTGAGGGCCTTGCCTTCCACAGTCACCTGCACAATGGCCGTTGCTCCGTGGAACAGCAGGTTTTGTGCAGCCGGCGACTTCACCCGCACGCGCTTGCCAAATTCAAACCAGGCTCCGTGCTGCCAGCGAACGGTCTGCATCGCAAGCAAAACCGGGAGACCGATCAGGCCCCGGCTCCCGACCGGCACATGAACCCATGGCTCGCCGGTATCCTGCAACACAAAGAACGGAACATTCCGGAGACGCAAACCACCGATCACCAGGTCCGTTGCAATTGCGAGGTCGAATCCTGGTATCGCCTTCCCGCTTGCCTCCGTGAGATTGCTCTTAACGTGCTCTACCTTCAACCCGAGCATCTTCGCGTCCGATACGCCCATCACCGAAAGCGCCGCGCCGGAGTCAAAGCCATACGTCACTTCTTCGCTGTCAATCGTCATCGGCAGCCCGTGCGGCCCGTCGCTGTCGCGCCTCATCTCCAAATGCGAGTTCCGCCGCTCGACCAACTGCATATCCGGCGACGCGGCCAGTGCTTCGAACAAAGGCAGCTCATTGTTCAAGTCTTCTGAATCTGGCTTGACGGCGTGCGCGGCCTTGGCTTCGAGCAGCGCATCGTGATAGCGCCCATCTCGAAAATCCATGTTGGCGATCATCTCGTGCGCCTCAAACGACTCTTCCGAGCGCGGATTCGCGCGAATCGCCTTCTCCAGATCCTTTTGCGCGGCTGCAGTGCGATTCTCAGAATCTTCCACGGCTCCGCGATAAAAGGCCGGCGCGTGACCGTGCCGGACTGCCTCGCGAAGCGCGAATGCTTGATTGGCGTCAAGCATCGTCTTCAGTTCTTCTAAAGTCTGTGCGCGCAGGCTTCCCAAGCTCAGCCCAGTCGCGATCAGGAGTGATGCAACCGTCCAAATCTCCATCGGCGCTCGACCTCCTTACTAAGAATCTCCGTTTTCCCTTTTGGCTGCGAACCAATATACCCCATATGCCCCTCGCTCACGATCTTTCACGCGTTGGCTCCTTCATAATCGTTGACGATTGCGACGATCGAGGATTCAGAATTTCAACTCAAAATGGAAATCAAGGTTGAATTTGAGTATCATGGCCGTGCAAGTTACCTTTCCTGCCCGTCAAGAAAGGGAAGAAAGAGGAACACCCATGCCGAGACCTCCCATATCTCTCATATCTCGCCGCCAATTTCTTTCGACAGCTGCTGTCGCGGCAGCCGGATTACCTGTCGTGACAGGATCGGCGCGCAGTGTCCTCGCCGCCACTCAAGCTGCGCGTTTCACGCCACCTGCCTCCCCGCGGTCTCGGATCAACTTCAATTTGAACTGGCGATTTATCCGCGAAGATGTGCCCGGGGCGGAAGCTCCCGACTTTGACGATTCGCAATGGACCACAGTCAGTACGCCGCACAGCTTCAACGACATCGACTCTTTCAGGAAGATCATCTCTCACAGCGGCGGCGACCTTGGGACCTACAAAGGACTCTCGTGGTATCGCAAGCACTTCAAGCTTCCGGCAGGCTTCTCAGGTCGCAAAACCTTCCTCGAATTCGAAGGCATGCGGCAGGCCGGAGATATCTTCCTCAATGGGAAAGCAGTCGGGTTGTATGAGAACGGAATCACCGCCTACGGCATCGACATCAGCGATGCTGTGCGCCTCGGATCCGAGGAGAATGTGCTGGCGGTGAAGGTGGACAACCGCACGGATTACAAGGAACGCGCTACCGGAACTCCGTTTGAATGGAACGCGAACGATTTCAATCCTGACCACGGAGGCATCAACCGGCACGTCTGGTTGCACGTCACCGGCAAAATCCACCAGACGCTCCCGCTCTATTACGGTCTCGAGACCAGCGGCATTTACGTGCATGCAGCCAACTTCGACATCCCGAAGAAGACGGCAGATATCACCGTCGACTCCGAGGTCCGCAACGATTCGGGCGAGCGCGCCACTGTGGGTCTCTCTGTAGCGATGGTCGACCATCGCGGGCAAGTCCGCACTCGGTTCGAGGGCGACCCAGTGGACATCGCGCATGGCGAAAAGAGGCTGTTGACCGCGACCGGCACGTTCAGGAACGTGCGCTTCTGGAGCACCGAGGATCCCTACCTCTACAACGTATACACCGTCCTCAAAGTTGAGGGGAAGGTTGTCGACGTCGAGAAGACCGTCACCGGATTTCGCAAAACGGAATTCAAGGGCGGTGCCGGCATTGGCGGCGTCTATCTCAACGAACACTTTGTTTACCTGAAAGGCTTCGCGCAGCGCTCCAGCGACGAGTGGGCGGCCCTCGGAGGAGCCAATGCAGATTGGCTGCACGACTATACCGCCAAACTGATTCGCGACTGCCACGGCAATTACATGCGCTGGATGCACATCTCGCCGCAAAAGGTGGACGCAGACGCAATGGCTCGCTACGGCATCATCCAGGTTTGTCCCGCGGGCGACAAGGAGCGCGAAGTTACTGGGCGCCAGTGGGAACAGCGTCTCGAAGTGATGCGCGCTTCGATCATCTACTTCCGCAACAACCCCAGCATTCTCTTTTGGGAGTCGGGCAACACGATTGTTACGCCGGAAGAGATGGAGCAAATGGTCGCGCTGCGCAAGCAGTGGGATCCGTATGGCGGGCGCGTGATGGGCTATCGCGATAACGACGATCTTGCCGCCAATGCCGCGCTCACGCCCATCGCGGAATATTACGGCGTCATGATCGGTCAGGATCAAAAGACGGATGCGTTGACTGGACCCAATGACATGTTTCGTGGATACACCGCCTACCGCCGCGATCGCGCTCCGCTAGTTGAAGCCGAAGATTTCCGCGAGGAAGGGGCGCGCCGTCTCTGGGACAACGACTCGCCGCCATACTACAAAGCCAAGAAGGGACCGAACGACACGTGGAGAAATCGGTCACGGTATCTCTTCACTTCGGAGAGCTTCACGCTGGCCGGCATCGAACGCTATTGGGCGTACTGGCAGAACCGTATCTCCAATCCCGATCCCGCGCATTCGAAGTGGTCCGGCTACGCTTCCATTTATTTCTCCGATTCCGATGCGGACGGTCGCCAGGATTCGAGCGAAGTTTGTCGCGTGAGCGGCAAAGTGGATGCGGTGCGTCTGCCCAAGGAGATTTACTTTGCTCATCGCGTGATGCAGAACGACAAACCGGACCTGCATATTCTGGGCCATTGGAGTTATCCGCTGGAGCAACCTGCCACTCCGGAGGAACCCGCAGTGCCGGGTCGGCCTCCTGCGCCTGGCCGTCCGCCGATGCCTGATTTGCCGGCAATCCCGGCCCAGCCCGCGCAAAAGACAGTGAAAACTGTCTACGTGGTTGCCAACACCGACTCTGTGGAGTTGTTCCTCAACGGCAAGTCGCTGGGCATCAACTCGAAGCCAGAAAACGGCTTCGTCTTTGCATTTCCCGATGTTGCGTTTGTGCCCGGAACCCTGAAGGCAGTGGGCGGGAACGCGGGCAAAGTTGTGGCCGCGCAGGAACTGACCACCGCCGGCCCTCCTGCGGCGATCAAGCTCACTTCGACCGTCGGCCCGCAAGGACTCCAGGCCGATGGGCAGGACGCGGCATTCATCGATTTTGAAGTCGTCGACACGAAGGGCCAACGCTGCCCGACCGATGACGCAAGAGTCGACTTCACAATTTCAGGGCCCGGCATTTGGCGCGGCGGCTATAACAGCGGCAAGATAGACTCGACAAACAACCTGTATCTCAATACCGAGTGCGGTATCAACCGAGTTTTCGTGCGTTCCACTCTGCAAGCTGGGACAATTACCGTCACCGCCAGCCGTCCCGGCCTTAAATCGGCGAAGGTTCAAATCGTAGCCCGGCTGGTGAATCTGACAGATGGCTTATCGAGCCTGGTTCCGCAACTTTTGCCGGGGCCCGCTGAAGGATGATCGCGAGGAAAGAATCAGCTGCGATTCCGAATGAATGATCGCGATTTCACGGTCGTCATCCGTTCATCAATCTCCCTGCGCTCCACCGCCTTTTGGAACCACAGCGTGCGATAAGTCAATAATGTGTATGGTTGGCAATCGTCCTCCGGTACTCGGCATCCCGCTTGACGGGGTGAGGCACAACGCTGGCGTTGCCATACACACGCAGAGTGCCGCCGTCGAGAGTAATTACCTGGTCTGCGCCCGTGTGATCGAAGTCGAACATGTGATAGACCTCGCCCTTGAAGAAGAGCGTGGCGTTGCCGTCGGGCTCAAGCTTGAAACGGTACCAGAAGTAAGTGCGTTTGCCGTTGCCGTACCAGTCGCCGCGCACGAAATTGGGATTGCCATTCAACGGATGGGCGGGCCATGTCTCCAATAGCTTGCCCTGATTGTCAAACCAGTAAAGCTGCGCACCCAGCCCGCCGCCAACTCCGATTTCCCCTGGTGGCACAGCCATCCTCATCGGTCCCTGTCCCGGCGCTGCTCCGGGTGGTCTCGTCATCGGTATGTAGGTTCGACCGTTGGTGATAACTTGCGGCGTGGAAGAGTCGCCGAGAATGTAACCGGCGGTAATCTGCTGCGAGTGATCAGAGAGGTTTTGCCACAGAATATCTCCGTTTCGCGCGTTATACGCCAATGTGCCCACGTCGCTCTGACTGGTCAACAGTTCCGGCTTGCCGTCGCCATTGATGTCGAAGAACTCCATCGCGTCCATATGGTCGTTGTTCTTCTCAAAATATTTGGCGTTATTCCACACCTCGTTTCCATTCGCATCCAGGCAGAGGTGGCTGATGAAGACTTCATCGATCCCATCGCCGTTCACGTCGTAGGGATAAATGTAGTGACCGAAATAATCCTTGTCGCGATGCTCGCTGTGCTGCCAAAGCTGATTCAGGTCTTTATCGTATGCCGTCAGGCTGATCAAGCCTCCGGTATCGCTGAGCACCAGCAGTGTGTCGGGCCCATCGGAGTCCTTGTGAAACTTTGCCACCGCCATTCGGTAGTTGTTATACACATGCGGCATCGGCGGCGCGGGCCACGGAACCTTTTTAAGAATCTCGCCGGTGCGGCCATCGCAAAGCACCAGCCACTCCTTGTCGTCGATCATGCGCCAGTGCGCCAGCTCGTCGCGCCCAGTGTGATGAAAATCCCACAAAATGCCTGGCGCCTCAAACTCCCCACGCAGCCGTGCATCCTGGGCGGGCGCCTTCCAACGCCACAACTCGTGCCCGTCATTCGCGTACATGATGGCGGAGTAATCGTTGGTGATGTCAAGGATAGCGAACTTGCCGCTGCCATCCACATCGCCGAACTTCACAATGTTCGACGGTTCGATGCGGTACTCATGCAGCAGCTTCACCTCCGGCGGAAGTTCCAGATCCTTCAAATCGTCTTCCTTGAAGTCCGCGTTCTTTGTCAGCACAAGGACATTCAATGACGGTCTCGGCACAATGGACGTCAGGCGTATCTCCGTTGTTCCGGGCTTGAGTGCGAAGTCGCCGCCGCGCTGCCAGGCGAGAGCGCCATGGCCGTAGGCGCCCGCATCTTCCTTGCCATCGATCGTGACGCGGAACGAGCTTGATGCCGTACCGATACTGCGCACGAAAAGGTGATAGACGCCGGCTTTCTTCACGGGTACCCTCGCCGTCACGTCACCGGTCACACTCATGTTGATCGTGTCGTTGTTGAAGAACCACTCTCCCATAGGAAAACGTCCATCGTTCCTGTCGCCCGCTGGAATTGTGGCAAAGAAGTCGGATGCAGGAACGATGATCGTGCCCGGAAGCTGGTGCGCGGCATCATGATGTTGCGGTTTCAGCGCCGGCTGCTGTGTAGAAATGCGTTTGTTCATTTGCTGCGTCTCGCGCGCAAGCTCGAACTCCGGCGCAATCTCCACCGGAATGTCCTTGATTGACTCCAGCGCCTTGGTCAGCGAGTCCGGCATCACATCGTATTTGGCGTACCAGGCTTCCACGCCGGCTCGGTCGCCCTCGGCTTCGAATGTGAGCAGCTTCTGAGCCAGGCTTGCAATCGCATCCGGCATCGCCCTGTAGTCGGCGGCGTAACGGCCGTCTGCGCCTTGCCGGATAGCGCCTTGCTCCAGAAGATAGTTGAACTCCATTAACTCGGCGCGCCCGTGAGCTTCGCCTGCGCCGAACCGTAGTGTGCGAAACATATCGCCCACATACGAACCGTAAATCCTGTTGAGCATGCTATCTGGCAAAACTTTCTGATCGACCAGCCATTTGGCAAGGAAGATACCGGTGACGTCGGCCTTGGACTCTTCGAGTTCGTCGAATGCCCCGCCGATGGCCTCGTCAATATCTACTTGCTTGCCGTCAATGCGCGCGTAAGTTGGCCCAAGTCCGTGCGACACCTCGTGCAGGATGACAAATGTCAGATACCCTTCCGCAGTGACATCGTTAGTCTGCGCCGGCGTCAGCATCCTGGCCGCGATGGGCAGAATCACGTCATTCACGCGCGCATCCATAAAGTTCTTGAAGAAGATCTTTTTCGTCCCCTTCTCTGCATGAATGCGTGCATCGTTGGGCAGATTGTCGGCTACCGCCTGGTAGCCGTACCGCAGATCGCCCGCACGCAGCGGCGAATCGACCACCTCCATCGGTGTAGCCTGACCCTGCTTCGACGGTTTATCCGCGTCGGGCAATGGTAGCGCTTTCTGCATGGCGGCTTCGTTCGCTTGATAAAGATCCAGCCTCCGGCTTTGCTCCTGATCGCGAATCAAAATGGCGCCGCCATACGAGGTCTTCACACCGAGTAAGTCGTCCAGATAGGTCTCATACGGTGCGAAGATCAGATCGACCTTCGGGTTCTTTAGATCGAGCCACGCGATGTCGCTGGCATAGTAGTCGTCGGAGAGCAAGGCATCTGCGCGCAATCGTAAGAATTTGGCGAATGCGGGATCCGGCGAAAGCGCGGCCGCTGCGCGCAGATCCGCCGCCATCGGTCGAAGCCACTTTGCATAGGCCTCGTGGTACGGGACTGCCAGCAAATGGTCCGGCGTGCCCCGCACGACAGTGTGCTCATTGAAAAACGCATCCTTCATCTCAGGATGCAGTGCTGCGAAATGATCAATCTGCTCCCGGCTCAGTCCGTAGGGATACAACTCGTGGCCGGGAGGCATGGGCTCTTCGCCGATAAACGGAAAATTATCATCTAGCAGATCCCACCGGCTGCCCATGACGCCAAAAAGTTTGGCAAGCACGGGGCTTTGCGTCACGCGATCGACTGCCCATCCACCCAAATCGCTTTGATGCCAGTACAACTCGTCCATCAGACGGCAGGCGTCGGCCAGCTTTGCCACCATCTGCTGCTCGCGCGTATTGAGCCCCGTGCGCTTGTAAGGCATGAAGACGGTCTTCCAGCGCGCGGCGCGCTCCGCTTCGTTGTGCTCTGGTCGACCGCCGGCGTTGCGTCGCACCGGAACCTGGCCTGAAATCACTGCAAGCAGCGCAATGCAGAGCAATAAAGCGAGTGAGACTGTGCAAAATCTAAACGGGACTTCGCAGATCAGATCGAAGAATCTCTTGCTTGTACTCAACGGAACCACCTCTTTCTTCGCGCGAGAGCAAACTTTGTCGCGAAGGATTTACCTGCCGGATTTTCCTGTGCCAGCCGCGATGATTCGGGATCGCGGCTGCGCTGCCAGGCTTTCTTCGTCCGCAGGGTAGCAGGGTTTCACCGTGCACGGACGCTCATTCGTCTTGGTCGTTCCCAGGTAATTATGGTTGAAGGCCGCATCGCTCGGAACAAGATAGAAAGTTACCGTCTGCCCGAAATCAGATTCATCGGTCGTGGGCAAGATGCGCGCGGGGTCGATGCGATACCAGCGCACCAGGTATCCTTTGGCGTTCAGCGACCTGTAGGCAGCCAAGTCCTCAAGACGGATGTCGTAGCCTGTTGTATCTTCCGTCTCCCGCATCCTTCCGTTCTCGCTCGCTTCATGATCTTTCGAGGGATCCTTCACGCCCACAAGCACCAGTTTCACAGTCGCGTCGGCTGTCATTCGTTTCACTGCAAGTTCCAGGCAGGGGAGCGCGCTGTTCTCCACGCGAGCCGGACGCTTTTGATCCCGATCGAACTGGATCACGCAAAGCCTTTCCACTCCGGCGGGCAGGGGCGCCATTTGCGCCTTTACACCGAGAGGCGAGCTGAACAACGTGAAAAGAAGAGCGCCCTCGCAGGCGCGTTTTTGCAGATTGCGTATCTGAGTGCTCATCCTCGTTCCCTTTCCCCGCAGAACTACAGCAGGCCGATCGCGCGTCCAGCTACTCCCACTCCGAGCCACAGCAGCAAAGATACGACTGCTGCAATGCGCGGCCACAGCGTTGGCTTTCCACTCTGCACGCAGAGAAGCGCCTGACGATGCAACGTGAAATGAAAGACGACCGCTGCGGCAAGCAACCCCATCTTCCAGCGGAAAGCCGGGCTGTAATAGCACTTCCCCGCTTCCTCTGAAAGCAACGCAATCCCCGACAGCACCATGACGGCAAGGCTGCCCAAGAGCAGACGGCTCATAGCGCGCCCAATCGTGATGGCCGATTCGCCCTTCAGAATCACGCCGAGGAGCCGGAGGTCGACAATCAGCACCGATCCTCCCAAAAGCGCGAGACCGAGCAGATGCACCATCTCCACCACGGCAAAACCCCATCGCGAGGTCTGCATCGTATGACCCAACGGAGACTGAGCAAGCGCGATGAACCAACCGTGCAAACTCATGCGCAGACTGAATCCTTTCTCGATCGGTCAGAAGTAGGCAATGGCGCGGCCCGCGACAATCACGCCGCTCCAAAGCGTAAGCGATGCGATGGCATTGACCCGCGCCCGCCAGGGACACACCGGAAGTGCCTCCCACTCCTGGGCGCGACGGTAGATGGTGGTATGAAAAATAAGCGCATTGAATCCGGCAAGAACGAGCAAAACCAGTTTCGTCCGGAAACTTGGATTGCCGTACATCTTAGCCGCTTCTGCCCAGAAGAGCAGGAAGCCGCTGGCCATGCTGACCGCGAAGCCGGACCATGAAAGCGGCAACACGCTCCGTGCCAGGCGACTCACTGAGATGGGTCGCAAAATGAGCCCAAGCATGCGAAGGTCGAGGATCGCGATGGTGCCAACCAGCAGCGTGATGCTTAGTACGTGAACCGACTCAATGACGGAAAAGGCGTTGTTCGATTCGCGCAGCATGGTGCCAAAGCTGGACTGATACAGCATTTCGCAAAAATGTTGAAGAAACTGCATGAGCGAAAATCTCCACGCTAACGAAACGGGCGTTCCGGGAATCTGCGGCGCCCGCTGCCGGACTTGGCTTACTTGATCGTGCCGGTGGCTGGGAGATTACCCTGATCGGTTCCATCGTCGCCCGGGCCTCCATCGCCGGGGCTACCGCCATAGAGCCTTCGTCCATCCGGCAGCGTAACGCGGCGGCCATTGGCAGTGTTCGAACCGTTCTTGGCGCGATACCCCTCGACGACAACGGTGTCGCCGACTTTCAAATCGTCTTTCTGCCAGGCCCTGCGGCTGAGCGCTCCAGGGCTCGGCCCTTCGATCGCCCAGTTTGTGACCGTGCCGTTCGCATCCACAACGTCGATGTAGAAGTAGGTATGGGGATTGCTCCATTCGATGCGCGTCACCTTGCCCATCAGGCGTACAGGTTTGTTGATGTCGAATTCAGCGGCAAACGAGTGATGAGCGTGCGCTGGAATTGAGGCTCCTGAAACTGCTAGAGCGAGTGCGAGTGCGAGTCTGGCTTTCATCGAGCGTTCTCCCTTTCACGATCTTCCTGATTCAGAATTCCTTCCGATCAGGGCTTGCCGGTTACCCCCCACTTTGCAAATTGATTGGCGACATCAGCCTGAATTGCTTTCGCTGCCTCCATATCCGTCACGGCCCCGGCAGCGTCGCCTGATCTCTGTTTCGCCAGGCCGCGTCCATAGAGCGCGATGGCCATTACGGGATTCATGGCAAGAACGGCGCTGTAATCGGCCATCGCACCTTCTGAGTCGTTCAACTTCAAATGCACCAGGCCGCGGCTGTTGAGCGTCGCCGCATCGTTCGCGCGCAACATCAGCGACTTGTTGCAATCCTCCAGGGCGAGCGAAAGCTGTCCCACAAGCGCACGGGAAAAACATCGGTTGCCGTAGGCTTCGGCATCATCCGGTTTCAAGCGGATCGCCTGATCGAAGTCTGCAATGGCCCGCTCCTCCTGGTTTTCGCGATGGTAGGCGATGCCCCGCGCGTCGTAGGCTTCGATGAGATCCGGCCTGATGCGAAGCGCCTTGTCAAAGTCTCCGATAGCCTCGTCCAACTTCCCTTTCGCCATGTACCGGATGCCGCGGTTGCAATAGGTCCCGGCATCTTCGGGATTCAGTCGCACCGCCTGCGTGTAATCCGCAATTGCCTTGTCGTATTGATGCTCGTCGGTGTACGCGTTGCCGCGATTGCTGTAAGCCTCGGCATCATCTGGCTTGAGCTCGATAGCCTTGTCGAAATCCGCGATGGCCCGTTCGTATTCGCCTATGGAGTCATATGCGCTGCCCCGGTTGTTCAATGCGCCTGTATTCTCCGGTTTCAGCTGGATCGCGCGATTGAAGTCCGCGATGGCTTTGTCGAATTGGCCCATGAAGGCGTAGGCTACACCGCGATAGCTGTAAGCGTCACTGTCATCGGGCTTCAACTGGATCGCCCGATTGAAATCGGCCATGGCTTGATCGAATTCGCCTCTCGCTGCATACGCATTGGCGCGATTGCTGAAAGCCCCTGCGTAGTCCGGCTCAAGCTGAATCGCCTGATTGAAATCTGCGATGGCCTGGTCCTGTTGATTCTTCATGGAGTGCGCAATACCGCGGCTGTTGAAAGCCACCGCTTGATTTTCGTTGTCCTCCTTGCCTGACTCAATAAGCGCCGTGCAAGCGGCAATGCTCGCGTCCGGATCCGAGCCCTCACAGCGAGCCCAGTTGTCCGCGGAGTTCTGCGCCGCAGAGACGCCGGAAAACAGCAGAACGGCGCACCAAACCGCGGCCGGCGCGGCAATGCCAGCCGAGCAAACTGATCGAGCATCGAAAAACCTCTTCACGCTAAAGGACTCGCAACCAACATTCGCACGCTTGCCGGGACAATTCTCCGGCGTAATAGATGGATGGAGAAAAATGAGCCTAAATACGATCTGCAGTTTACTTCATAATTCATTCAACATACAATTCCTCATCTGAATGCTTTTCTTAAGAAATGCGAGGTTCTCCATGCGCTCGAAATTCTCCTTCTTATTGCTCATTGTGCCCTTCACCTTGTTTGCGCAACAGCCGTGGCAGCAGATTACCGTTCCCACAACCCGTGAGGTTGCGGCGAATTTTCCCGCTCCTCCGCGCGAATACGGAGCGATTCATTGGGCCATCTGGGGCGGTCCGCTCACCCAGGAGCGCATCACCAGCGAATTCGATGCCCTGACGAAGGAGGACATGTATGTGGTGAACTTCGGGCCCGCGCGAGGCATGACACCGAAGTACCTTTCACCGGATCATCTGGCACTAACCAAGTTCGCGGTGGAAGAGGCGAAAAAACGTGGCATGAAAGTCTGGCTTGCGGATGAGGGCAGCTACCCCAGCGGCTTTGCCGGAGGAAAGATCAGTGAAGAGTATCCGCAACTCGCCATGCAGGGCATGGTTGCGGATGTGCGTGTGAGCATCGCGCCGGGGCAGACGATTGCCATGCCTGTGCCCATGGACACTCTGGCTGCGATGGCCGTGAATATGCCCGCACCGCCCCGGATGGCGCCTCCGGCGACGGGGCAGGCGATGGGAGTGAGCCCGACACCAGGCGGCCCTGTCGGACCGCCAGAGGGAACGGCCGAGACGTTGCCGATTGTGGATGGTCAGATCAAATGGACCGCGCCGCCGGACGGACACTGGGAGATCGAATTCATCCGCCATGTTTTTCGCAGCTCGCCCACGCGCTATATCAATCGCGCCGACGGCACGTACTCGAAAGATAGTTTGTACTCATTGATCGACTATCTGAATCCGGAGGCCACAAAAGCGTTTCTGAAGACTACGCACGAAGTATACAAGGGACTTTTCGGCGACGAATTCGGAACCACAGTGCTTGGATTCTTCGGCGATGAGCCGGACTACACCGGCTTCATGCCATGGACTCCGGCTCTGCTGGATCAGTTTCGCCAAAAGAAAGGTTACGATCTGCAGCCGTACTTGCCATTGCTGTTCGCCCCCAAAATGACCGAGAAAGCGTGGAGAGTAAAGGCGGATTACTGGGATGTCTGGAGCGGCATCTTCAGTAACAGTTTCTTCGGCGTGCAGGCCGAGTGGTGCGCGCAGAATCACCTGGAATACCTGGTCCATCTGAATCATGAAGAATTGATGCTGAATCTTTCCCACGGCGAGGACCTGATCCGCAACGAAGGAGATTTCTTCCGCGATGAACGCCATGTCGAAGTTCCCGGCGTGGATAACCTCAACCAGCTTATTCCGGCCATGGTGAACGCGGATGATCCGACTTACTCGGTCAACAATAACTTTCCCAAGCTCGCGTCCTCTACCGCGCACCTGTTCGGGCGGCCCAAGGCGTGGGCCGAGGAAGGCGGCGCGCTGGGGATCGACGGCAAATTCCAGCTCGACTACCAATTAGTCGAAGGCCTGACCGCATTGCAGTTACAAGGCGCTCTGGGGCGCAGCGGGATGACGGGTGCTACGGGCCCGATCCCCATCTCGCCGGCATTTACGATGCTTGCCTGGTACACCAATCGCGCGGGTTATCTGATGTCCATCGGCCGGCCCGCTGCGCAGATTGCCTTGTATCATCCCGCTAACAGCATGTGGCTCGGGGATGAAGATGCGGATCGCAGCACCACAAAGTTATCGAAGGAACTGCTGGAGCATCAGATTGACTTCGATTACTTCGATGAACAATCGCTCAGCTCGGTGGCGACCCTGGAGAAGGATGGCTTCAGGAATTTGAGCGGCCAGCTTTATCGCGCCGTGATTGTTCCTTCTTCAGTTGTCATCACGCGAGCTTCTCTGGACCGTTTGCGGACCTTTGCAAGCACTGGCGGAAAAGTGATCTTCGTTGGCAACACGCCGTTCATGGTCGTTGATCGAACCTTCCTTCACCCGGAACCTGCGCCCGATTTGAGTTTCGCAATGCACGAAGCAACGGACGATCTGACGCCCGCAGTGATCGCGGATTTGCCCAAGCCGGATTTTCACCTCGATCAGCCGTGCCCAACGATCAAATACACACATCGCGCGTGGGTCGATGCTGACCTCTACTTCATCTTCAACGAAAGCAACGTGGAGCAAACGCGGACCGCGACGGTCGCCGGTCACGGCCGTGCACAGGTCTGGGATTTGGCGACAGGCCAGATTCATCCCATGCTCGATGCCACGGCGCAGGGAGATACTGTGCAACTGCCTCTTGTGCTGGAGCCCTATGAAGCGCGAGTCATCGTGATTGGCCCTCTCCCGCCCGGCATCTCCGCGCCGGAGCCGGTTCTCGCGTCGCGAAAAGTGATTCAGGAGCTCGACGGCGACTGGTCGTTGACTATCAATGGCCAAAGCTTCACCGGTCCGCTGAAGTTATGGCAGGAACTGGGTGTCAGGGACGCATCCGGCGCAGGAACGTATACGAAGGAATTTGTGTTGGGCACAAAGCCGACCGGTAAGCTTCGCGTCTGGCTGGAAATTGCGGATGTCCGCGACTATGCGGATGTGCGGTTGAACGGTGTCGATCTTCAGGCGCGTGGCTGGCAGCCGTACCGCTGGGACCTGACGCGCGCCCTGAAGCGTGGACAGAATGTAATCGAGATCGAAGTCAGGGCCGCGCCCATTGGCAGAGGCCCAGCGCCGGCGCCGCCGAGCCCCGGTTCAGCCACGCGTCCTCAGACCGCCGTGAATGGCGCCGGACGACCAACGCCTCCAGCGCCACCGGCTGGCCTGCTCGGTCCAGTCAGAATCGTGTCATCGGAATAGAACGCGGGTCCGCCGGAGAGGCTCTGGAGGACCCGGAAATCAATTTCGCTCAGGGAAGGCGGTAGAGCAACACGCGCAGGATGGTGTTGGGACGAAGCGTGAGGATTTCTCCCTGCCCATCGTCGTCGCCGGCGAGCTGCCGGGTGACGACCCACTTTCCATCCACGAACTTGCCTTCCTGCACCACGCCGAGGCCGGCATTCGGCGGTCCGGGAGTGTTGGGCGTGAAGTCAACACGGAAGCCGCCCCCGGCGAAGTAATACTCGTCAGGGCCCGTAGCAATGAGAATTGCGGCGGCTTCGAGCGGAGTCGCCATGCTCGCTTCAGGGTCGACAAATCTTGGCGAGGTGGCTACTCCTCCCTTGGGTTGCAAAGGAAGAAACGTATTGCGGCCCGTATAGGTCAAGGTCAGCGTGTAGTTGCCCAACTTGACCTGTTTCGGCGGATCGCCTTTGTTCATGCGCACGGCGGTCATGGTGTCGAAGCCCTGGTGGGCCAGAATGATGGGCGATAACTGCGAGAGTATGGCATAGGTGCTCGCAAGGTCCGATGTAACTGGCCTGACGCTGTCGACGCCAAAGGGAGAAAAGCCGATGGTGTTGTACTTGCCCACCGCCATGATCACGTTGGCGGAATTGGTAATGGTCTCGGGAATGAAGAGTGGATTGCCGTTGCGCAAATACCGCGCGCAAACGTCGTCAAAGTATTCGATATGAATATCGGGCGCGAGGATTTCCAGTTCCGGGGCCCCGGCCCGCCAGATATCATGCACCTCGGGCAGCGGACCAGCGCTGGGATAACTGCCCGGCCAGGCTTCATCGCGCGACTGCAGCCAGGTGTTCACAAACATGGGGATGTTGTATTCGGCTTTGCCCGCGTGGACGACCTTTTCAAGGTAGCGGGAGTAGTTCCAGGCCATAAAGATTTCGTCCGAGGGCCACTTCCACTTCAGCCAGTCGCCTTCATGTTCCATCAGGCCCAGCAGCGCGCTGGTCGTGGCTAGAGGGACTTCCACTGTCGCGGGCTTGCCTGGGCCGAAGACCTCTTCCCAGGTTCCGGACTTTTTATACCCGTTGGCGGCCCAGACCTCTCGAAACTCGGGGATGAGATTGTCCTTGTGCGCTTCAAGATAGTTCATCAGCTCTGCCGGGACCTGTCCCGAGTAGGCGCGGTTCGCCGCGGCAGAGCGGTCGCGCGAATCGCGCAGGACGCCGACTTCGTTTTCAACCTGCATCATGAGCACAGTGTGCTGGGTCCCGTCCACTTCCTTGATGTGGCGCATGAGGGCCGCGAAGGCGGCGGCATCGGCGTCGCTGCTGGCGTCGCCAAAGGTGCTCAGCGTCTCGATCGGGCCGGTAATTGAGACCGTCTTCCCTTCTCCGATCTGAATGCGAGGAAAGCGGAGATAGTCCTTCTTGACCCAATAGGGCGCATAGCTTGAGGTGCCGTTCTTCCAGGAAGCGAACCAGAGCAGGACGAGGTGCAGGTGATTGGCTCTGGCGCCGGCAATGACGCCATCCACCAGGGAGTAGTCGAATTTGCCTTCCTCGGGCTCGAACTGCGCCCAGGAGACGCCGACGAGCACGGTGTTGAGATTGCCGGCCACGACCCTGGGCCAGATCGGCTCCATGGATTCGAGGCTGGTGGCCGCGTTGTTGGAAAGCTCTCCGGAGAGAACCAGGAACGGCTTTCCATCCACAATCAATTGCGCCGCGCTGCCCTGCTTTTGCAGATGTGGGATACCGGCATCGGTTTGCGCCCGGCCGGAAACGGCCAGAGCGGCGCTCAGTGCGATACCCAACAAAAACACTCGATTCATTTGCATAGATAACTCCAGGGGCGGAAACGCAACCGGGGAACAAGGCCCATGCGCATCCCGATCACGGGCGGCGGCACATTCGGGCGCCAATTCCCTGCTGCTTTTCCGATTGCCAGCCATTCTACCCCCGGCCGCGCGGGTTGAGAGCCGCTCGTGCTCGATCCCGCCTTAAGGAATGTTTCTTGTATCGACCCACCAATCCGCGTCTTTGCAAAGTGCACAGTCCGGGCCAGCAAACATCCCCACTGCCTGCCTGTCGCCCTTCAACTGCCAGTCGAGCCACGCCAGAACTGCGCTCGACCAGCGAAGATCGGGCATCGGATAAGCGCCGGTGTGGCCAACCGTATTGAGGCTGGCTTTGAGCACAGGCAAAGTAGAGCTGAGCGCCTTATAACACTGCTCTACGCCGCTATATCCCGAGTCCGCCGGACCGCCGGTAAATATTGCGGCGGGAATGGCAAGCTTCTCCGCGGTCCAACCGTCGTCGGCGCCGCCGACCATTCCGGGCGCGGCCTCGGTGGGGAAGCTACTGTTGAGCGCGATCACGGTGGTGATGCGCGGGTCTTTGGCTGCGCGAAATGCTTGCGGGCCGCCGCATGACTGCCCGATCGTTGCGACTTTCGATGTGTCTACCCTGCCGTACAGCACGCTGTCTTTGCGGCTGTTTTCAGAGATGGCCCAGTCCAGACCTTTGATCAGCGCTGCAGGATCGCTGATGATAAGCGGATTGCCGTTCGCGTCTTTCTCATTCGCCACCGCGGCGATGCTGCCGTGAATAACAAGAAAGGGAATGTCGCTTCGGCCAATGGCGATGACAAGATACCCATGCGATGCCAGTTCGCCGAGAAATCGCGTGAACTCAACCGATGTATTTCTGCATCCGCCGTTGGCCCAAAGCAAGACCGGAAGCTTGGGAGTTTTCGAGAGATCCGCCGGCCTATACACAGTGTGCGTTGGCAGCGAGGCCGGCTCCTCGCGGACAGCGGGAAATGGGCCTGAGCCGGCGTAGGGATGAAGATTCCAGTCGGCAAAACGCAGAGTCTGTTCCCTTGAGCCATCGGTCGGCTGCACGGGAAGATTAATGCTGATTCGGCCGGAGCGGCGATCCACAGTGATTTGCGAACCCGGCGGCGCTGTCCAGGTATTGCTTCGATCCGGGGCGGCGGCAACGGCCTGAGGTGCCGGTGAGTTGGCGGAGGGCGTCGTCGCTGCCTGCTGCGCGCCTACTGCAGCGGACGCCATCAGCAGGGCTACGGCAATCAGAGAGCGAAGCGCTGGGCTGAGAGCTTGAAGAGAAGTTTTAGCCGAAGAACGATCCAACATGCAGGTCTCTCCTTTGTCGGAGCGATATCACGTGATCTTGCTGAATAGATAAATGCGCGTGGGTGCCAAATGAATCAGGTCAGGCTCGGCTGATCGTCCGCGCGTTTCATCCACTTATACACGCGCGCCGAATTCTTCCAGAAATATTTCTCAGCCGCTTCTCTCCGCTTGGTGGAGAAGAAGCGCTTCACGAGCTCGACCTCCTCCGGGATGGTGGCGACACCGTAGCTGTTCGGATAATCGGTTCCGAAGATCACACGATCTTCGCCGAAGGCATCAAAGAGATATTCGAGCCTGGCGCGCAGAGGCTCATAGTCCTTCGCGATGACGCTATCCGTCACGCGCGGGTGATACACCTCCGTGAGTTTGACGAAGATGTTGGGCCGCGCCGCCATCTCCTTCACCACGCCTTCGTAGGCTTGCTGATTGTCAGGCGTCGCATCGAAGGACGGCAGATGGTCCATGATGATGCGAAGGTCGGGGATGGCATCGGCCAGCAGTACGTTGGCCTGCATCAGATTCATGCTGGGATTGGCGGTGTCGAGAGCCAGGTCAGCCTGAGCCAGCAACTTCAAATTGGCTACCTGGTCTTGCTTCAGAGCGACCTTTCCATTGTCCGCGCTGTAGAAGCGGCTGGATCGTATCGCCCGATAGAGCGGGTCCTTGTGAAAATGCGTCACGTATTGGCCGAAGTCCGGCCGCCCCGGATCCAGATTTCCCGAGACGCCGACCATGATCGGGTTGTCCCTGCACTGTTCGAGATACCAGAGGTTGTCGTCGATCCAGGGGCTCGATTCGACCACAATTGCGCCCACGATGCCGGCCGGTCTTGCCAAGGGTCTATACATCGATGGCAGCGATGTCTGGGAGATTGCCCGATAGGCCGGCGAACCCATGTATCCCGCACCCAGCGGACGGGTTCCATCAAACAAGTGAATGTGCGCATCGATGATTGGAATATTGTCGACGCTCGCCGATTGAGCATGCGCGCCGTCCCAGGACGCGACCGCGGCTGCCGCTGCGGCGCCCGCCAGAAACTCCCGGCGGCTCAAACCTTCGCGCATGCAATTGAGTTTCTGGAATTCTGACATCGCAGACCTCCAAGCACTTTGGGCAATCATAAAGCACATGCCCGGCGCGCCGGTTACAAGATGACGCAGGGAATCTATAATTCGAATTCATGTTTACCCGCGAAGTTTCCCCAGGCATGGAGTGTCTTTGAAACCGGCCCGCAGGCAATTGAGGCTTCCGCCCATACGCTACCTCCTGGTGCTGTGGCTTTTTGTATTGAGCGCGGTGGCGTACCTTGACCGGACGAATATCTCGATCGCCGGCGTGCAAATCAGCCGTGAGTTTGGGGTTGACAATACGCATCTGGGTTGGATCTTCAGCGCTTTCCTCATTGGCTACGCCACCTTTCAGATCCCCGCGGGACTGCTTGCCAGGCGTCTCGGCCCTCGCCGCGTACTGAGTTTTGGCATTGCGTGGTGCAGCGTTTTCGCAGCCTTGACTGCGCTTATTCCTCCAAACGTGCGCGGCGCGGTGTTTCTGTTGGCGTTGGTACGCTTTGGTCTTGGCTGCGGCGAGGCCGCCATGTACCCGGCCGCCAGTCAATTCGTCAAGCGCTGGTTTCCCGTAAATGAACGCGGAAAGGCAAATGGACTGATCTTCGCCGGGGTTGGCATGGGCGCAGGTCTCACCCCTCCGCTTGCGACTGCCATTATTCTGCGCTACGGATGGCGCGCCGCTTTCTGGTTCAGCGCTGCGATCGACGCGGTTGCCAGCCTGGTGTGGTACCTTGCCGCCCGCGATACTCCAGCGGAGCACACTTTGGTTGGGGAGGCGGAAAAAGCTGTCATCGACAGACAAGGGAATCTGCCCCCTGTCTCCACTCTGCCGGTGAACGCCACGCGGGTCAGCAAACCTGCGGTCCCCTGGGCGAAGATCTTCAGGAGCAAAGAGGTATTCGCCCTGACCGCAAGCTACTTCGCTTATGGCTATGTTGCCTGGATATTTTTTGCGTGGTTTTACATTTACATGGCGCAGGTGCGAGGCCTCAACCTCAAGGCCAGCGCGGCCTTTTCCATGTTGCCGTTCATCGCGATGACGTTGGGCAGCCTCGGCGGAGGCGTTGTGAGCGATTGGATCGCGGCGCGCTTCGGTCTACGCACGGGGCGCTGCCTGTTGCCCGCACTTTCCTTTGCATGTACGGCGGTTCTCCTGGTGGTCGGGTCGCGAGTTCACAGTGCTGCTGCCGGGGGACTAATTCTCGCCTGTGGCGCGGGTGTCTTGTACATCGCGCAGAGCGCCTTCTGGGCAGTTACGGCCGATATCGCAGGAGAAAATGTCGGCGTTGTTTCCGCCATCATGAACATGGGCGGGCAGGCTGGCGGAGCTTTCACGGCTTCGCTCACTCCGCTGATTGCGGCCCATTGGGGGTGGGAGATGTCGTTCGTCACCGCTGCTTCCGTCGCACTGCTCGGAGGCGCTGCATGGCTGGTCATCAACCCGCTGAAGGCATGGTGCGAATCAGCCGCAGATTCGAAAAGGTTGCAGTCTGCAAGCAATTGATTTCTTCCGTCCACTGGATCAGAAGTAAGAGAAGTACGCATCCTAGCCGCCGACGCGGGATCAATATCCGTCATCCCGCCTGCGAACGAACCACCTGTTCGATGGTCCAGTCCACCCAGGCACCTTGCTCGGCGGGGCAAGCCAGGCGGGCGGGATCGTTGGCCAGCATGGCGTCGACAAAATTCTCGACCGCGGGATAGTGCAGGTTGGCGTGGGGCGGCAAATTCTCCACGCGGCTCTCTTCGCGAGTGCTGACGCGCATATCCGGACTGTTGAGCGGGTCGAGATTGATCTCGCCCTCCTCGCCGATAATGCGGAACTGGTCCCGCGCGACGCGCGAGTTCCATCGCACGTCAATCACACAGTGCACGCCGCCGGGCAGTCCCATCAAAACCGTCGCCGAATCCTCCACGCCCATGCCATGCACGGCGTTCGACAGCAAACCGCAGGCGCGCTCCACCTTACCGAAGAGAAAGTTCATGGCATCGATGCGATGCGAGGCAGTGTCGTAGAGCGGGCCGCCTCCGGCCAGCGCCGGGTCGCGCAGCCACTCGCGGCCCTCGATTTCGAGCCAGCTGTGGCAGTTGGCCTCGGCCAGCAGTGGCCGACCGATGGTGCCCTCCCTCACAAGTTGCCGGGCGCGAATGAGCTTCGGATAGAGCCTGCGATAATACGACACGCCGAGCATGCGCCCCGATGCGCGGCCCTCGGCCACCATTTGCTCCGACTGCGCATAGTTGATAGCCATGGGCTTCTCGCACAACACATGCTTGCCCGCGCGTAAGGCTGTGATCGCGGCATCCGCATGCATGGCCACAGGCAATGCGATGTAGAAAGCGTCGACAGCCGGGTCAGCGACAGCTTCTTCCACCGTCGCCCATGTTTTCGCGCCGGGAAACCCTCGGGCCTTGGCCGCATCGCGCGTGACAAATCCATAAAGTGTGCTGCGCGGCTCCGCTTGAATGGCGGGAATGACCCGCTTGCGCGCAATGTCGCCGATACCGGCCAGAACCCAGTTAACTTTGCTCATCCAGAATCTCCTTTTTGGCGCCCCTTCGAAGAGGTTGCGGCCTGCAGACGACCGCGTTCTTACTTTCGCAGGCCAGGAAACCTATTTACCAGTCAGCCTCTTACGTGAACCTCCCAGACCTTGGACATGCGCGACGTTCCCGCGGGGCCGGTAACGTAAAGAATTACAGTGTAAATCCCCTCTTTGCCCGGCTTGGGTTTGTATTGATGGATCGGGTTCTGTTCGGTTGAAGTTGATCCGTCGCCGAAATCCCATTTCCAGGAAGTGATGTCTCATTGTGAAAGGTCTTTGAAGGCGACCATCCCGCGATCCATGTCGACTACATTGAACGTCCATTGTGCATCGATGGCCTTGCGGAACTGCGGTTCAAGAGGCATCAGGCGAAATGCCACGAGTTGCGATGCATTCCCAAAGAACGTCTGCCTGTGCGATAGATTCCAGAAGTGGCGTTTATTTGAGTTGACATCATCGTAGTCGATAACCGCCCACGACAATCCGATCAATTTGTTTTCAGTCAACTGCGTTTCTACGGCGCGCTCCGGGCCTTCACACCCGGCATAATCGAACGGAGTTATCCAGAACTCCAGCACCAGTTTTCCGGGTTCGCCGGGCTTGAAGTTGTATTTGATGGCATGATTCGCGTAGGGCAATTCCTTTGTGTATTGCGCGCATCCCCAATCCATCGCCCAGTCTTTCCCCTCCGCAGGAGTGAAGATGTGGTAGTTCTGGGCATGGTTCCCCTGGTAAGAGAAGTACGCATCCGAGCTGCTGATGCGGGGATCAATATCGGCCATCTCGCCGACGGCCTCCTTGGTCCACACATCCCGGTGATAGATATTGATCAACGGGCCTCCAGATAGGTCGCCGTCGACGGCGACTTCAAAAATGTCGTTGTGCAGGTCGGGGCGCGAGAAGTCCCAGTAATTGTCGTAAGCTTCGTAGAGAAAATACAGCCGGTTGAGTCCCTTGACCCAACCGACTTTCACTTTGACATCAAGGTCCTTCGGATCGCGATTTGTTCCGTGCCCACCCGGAGCTTCCGTATCCTCCAGTTGATCCATGCCGATCGCATAACTGTCCGGCACCATTGCCCAGTCGCTGTCATCGCCATCGATTCGCGGAATCTTATCTGGCGGAAACTGAAAGATCTTGAATGTTACATCCTGACGTTCAAGAGCGCCGGCAGGAAACAACACCAAAAATAACAAGCACAGCAGAAATCGAGATCGCAACATCGCAGGACCTCCTGATGCAGGAATCGCTCAGCGGTCGATTCGTTTGGTCGTGTTGTCCAATGCGTCCATGTCAAGGGGATAACCGAGGCCCGGGGCAGTAGGCGCATGCACATAACCGTCGGCATCGATGCGGAACTTATCCTTGTAGTACGGACGATCCGCATACTCGGCCGGGAACGGCATCTCGAACCAATAGGAGTTAGGCAACGCCAGCTCCACATGGAAGTGCAGTGCCATATCTCCCGTGTTGCCCCAGTTATGAGGTGTGCATTCCATCCCATGTGCATCGGCCAAAAGTCCCACACGCATGGAGCCGGAGATTCCGCCCACGTTGTCGGCAATCAGCCGAACCACGTCCAGGGCATCGCGCTTGATGTACTCCCCGAAATCGGCGATCGAGTACAAAAACTCACCCACATGGATGGGAAGATTCAGGGCCGCACAAAGTTCGATCAGACCCTCTTGATCGGTTGTTCGCACCGGGTCCTCAAACCACGCATAGTTCAATTCATCCAGCAGGCGGCCGACGGCCATCGCCTCGAAGCGGTTGTATTGCTGCACCGGATCGTGCATGAGAACAAATTCGTCGCCCACCGCTTTGCGAATTGCGCGAATCTCCTCCATGTGTCCGATGTAGCTTGGGATCTCGGGACTGTTGGCGTGCTGACCTCCGCCCGGATGGATTTTGTAGGCCTTGTACCCAAGCTCCTTGGCCTTCAAAACGTCGGGCACATAATCCTCCACCGTCGGCAGATGTTGCGAACTGGCATAGGCCATCATGCGCTCCTTGGTAGGCGCGCCTCCTGACAGGATTTTGTAAATTGGCCGGTTCACTGCTTTGCCAAGGATGTCCCACATGCAAACATCGGCCGCCGCGGTGTAGTAATTTGGCCACGAGCCTCCGCCGCGTGTAAACACTCCCGATCCCGCTGCCGCGCCGCCATAAGCCGGTCCCGTTCCCGTGCGCGCGCCTCCTGCGCCCATTCCGCCGGGACGCCGCACAACCGGCCCATCAAATCCAGCGCGAGCTTTCATGCCGGTGGTCGACGTCAGCGTTGGCAGAAGGTCGATAACACTCTTGCCGACGAGTACCGGCTTGGCCCAATCGAGCCATCCAACAGTAATGTCGCGATCGCCAATGGTGTAGTTGCCTTCAATACCGCTGTTAGTGACAACCGAGATCAGCTCGCCAGTCTCCGAGCTATTGAGCTTATGCAGCTTGCTGATGTCAGTAACATAGACTTTCACTTCCTTGATGGTGAGGTCTGGAAGGTCGCCCGGTTTCACATCCGCTGATTGCGCAGCGGTTGCGATGGGATTGGCGAGTGCAGCGAAGCCGGCGGCCGCGAATCCGGTTGAGCCAGCCAGAAAATTGCGTCGCGATGTTGTCGAATTCATGTTGATCTCCTGGGCGTTAATTGGGCAGAGCAAACGAGAGAATGCTGGACCCTGAAGCGATGGCGATGTATTGCCGGCCACCGATTGCGTAGGTCATGGGTGAGGCTCGAATGGCATGGTTGGTCTCGAAGTGCCAAAGATACTTTCCATTGCGTGCGTCGACTGCAGCAAATCCTCCGCTGCTTTCGCCGAAGAACACCAGGCCGCCGGATGTGGTCAGAACACCTGAGTAATTCGATTGCAGCGGCCCGGGCAGAATAACTTGCCAGGCCACTCTACCGGTTTCAATGTCGAAAGCGCGAAGAATTTTCTGCGCCGGATCGGCTGAGTTGTTGTATCTGCGATAGCCTGCATCTTCTGCTTTGATGTAAGTAGTGCAATCCTCCACTGTCATCACGTAATACAACTTCGTAACAGGACTGTAGGCCGTGGAATACCAGTTGGTGGCGCCGCGCACCGCGGGACAAGTCACCGTTCCCTGCAAACTGGTTTCGTTCGCCGGAAGTAGTTGCGGACTCCACGTATGCTCGTCGATGCCGCTGGCCCAGGTCAGTTTTCTCACCATCTCTGTTGCCATCAAAGGCATTCCCGTGGTGCGGTCGAGAACATAAAGAAAGCCATTGCGGTTGGCGTGCAAAAGCAGCTTGCGATTTTGCCCATTCCACTTCGCATCCACCAGTACGATGGGCTCATTCGCGTCCCAGTCGTGAAGATCGTGTGGAGTGAACTGGTAATACCAGAGCATCTTGCCGGTGTTCACATCGATGGCCAGATCGCTGTTGGTGTATAGATTGGAGCCGATCCGTTCATCGCCGTCCGTATCCGGATGCGGATTGCCGGCGGCCCAGTACAAAACATTCGACTCGATGTCCGCGCTGCCGGTCAGCCATGTGGCCCCGCCGCCGAGACCGAGAGCCGAACCCTTCCACGTGTCGGCTGCGGGCCCGGTGTCTCCGGGATTCGGAATCGTGTATAACTTCCACGCCAGCTCTCCCGTTGCCGCCTTGTATGCAGCCACATATCCGCGAATCCCATTGTCGCCTCCGCTCACGCCCGTGATCACCAGATCGCCTACAACCAGCGGCGCTGAAGTGCCGCCATAGCGACCGTTTGCGCCCTCCGGAGTATCGACATCCCAAAGCAGAGCGCCGGTCAGCCTGTGCAATGCAATCAAGTGCGCATCGTCGGTGAGATAGAAAACGCGATCGCCCAGCACGGCCACGCCGCGATTCACGCCGATCGCGGCATCGCTGGCGATGAAGCCCGCAACGCTCTTGAGCCGTTCGTATCGCCAGATTTCGCGCCCGGTTTTCCCGCTCAGCGCATAGACCTGATTATTCCCGGTCACATACATCACTCCATCCACAACCACCGGAGTTGTCTCCAGGCCATTAAAAGGAATCGAGTAGGTCCATTGCAGTTGCAACTTCGCAATGTTGTTCAAATTCACCTGGTCAAGATGGCTGAAACGGTTGCCATCCAGCGTGCCGTTGTAAGTCGGCCAATCTCCTCTCTTGGGATGGACGATCTCTTCAATCTCCGCATGGGTGGGCGGCGATTGCGGCTCTGTGAGCGGCCCAACACCCACACCCTTCAAACCACTCAGGAACGCAACCACGTCTCGTAGTTCGTCCTCCGTTCCCTTGTACGCAGGCATCGCGGAGTGTTTGTCCACTGTGAGCGCGTTGTATTCGCTGTCAAGCAGGAGGTGCAACTTGTCGTCGTTGGTTTCGAGGACCAGATCGTGGCTGCCCTGGGCGCGGACGAACCCATGCAGCATTCTTCCATCGTTCAGTGTTGCGGAAATCGTGCCCCAGCCTTCGGCAATTCTTGCATCCGGGTCAGTCAGCGACTGCTTCAAGTCCTCCAGCCTCAGCCTGCGCCCCACATCAGAAAGATCCGGTCCGTTCGGAGTTCCACGGCCTCGAACCATGTGGCATGTGGAACACTGACCGCTGCCGAAGAAGATGCGTTCGCCTGACTTCGGATCGCCTGCGACCGCGGTCGCCGTTTCGGCCGGGCTGAGCGATCGGACAAAACGAGTCAGAGCGTCAATATTGGCTGCTGGCAGTGGAAAGGCCGGCATCTTGGCCTTGCCTTTGCGAATGATGTCTGAGATGTTGCCGTCCGGCATACTGCGGAGCTCGGCGGAATCCACCAGGGATGGCCCCCGATCCGTTCCGCGCGCATCCGCACCATGGCACAGAGCGCAGGTTCTCGCAAATAGCGGTGGCGGCTCTTGCATCTGCGCTGAAGGCGATTGATGCGCTCCTTGTGCGCACACCGGCAACGCCGCAGTCCCGTATGCGACGGCCACCGCCAGCACCTGCGCTGTGAATGGCCTCGCATTGCGGAGAGATCGAATCATGTGCGGCTCCTCAGCCATTAGTCAGGAAAGCTGCCCGTTGATCCTCGCGCCACTTAGCAGGAATCGAAATTGATCGCCTCAAACAACCACTGGTCGCGTAGGTTTGCCTCTGGCGCGTTTCATTCAGCCGCGCAGGTAAGGCTTCAGATAAGTGTTAAGAGCTTCGCGAACAGACTTCTTGTCGTCCTCTGTCAGCGGGGATGGTTTGTTAGCTGGGTTTCCCATTCCAGGCATGGGCCGCGACCTGGTGTCTTCCTTGAAGATTCCCCGCGCCACCAGCAGATACTGATCCGCGTGCGCGATGGAATCAAACGCCAGAATGCGGCCGAACATATCAAAGGCCTCCCTATGCTTCCCTGCTTCGAAGAGTTCGAAGGCCTGCTGATACACATCCGCGAGCGCGACCACGGGACAATATCCAGCGAAGCCGAGTTGCATCTCATCGATCATGACTCGAACACCCTTGCCGGCAAATACTCCAAGCTTGTCTCCGGTCTTCTGTCTGATTTCAGTTACTCGCGCCAGAGGATCGCCCGCCTCATCCTTCACCACGCGCATGGTGGGAATGGAATGGAACATCTCCACGATCAAATCCACTGACATATCGCCGATAGTCTGCACGAACAAGGGAAGATCGGTAGCATTTCCGATTGCCTTGTAATAACTCAGCAGTGCGGCACCGTCTCCCTCGGGCGGCAGAGAGCAGATAGCGTCGGCGCCGTGTTGGGCTGCGTGTTTGGCGAAAGCGATCGCACCAGGAAGATCGTTGTTTTGGGTCTGCACCCCGATAACCAGCGCGGTCTTTCCGCCCTTTCCCGCGGCCAGAATCGCCTCCGCTCCGGAGTAGCGCTCGCTCGCGGACATCGTCGACCAGCCGCTGGCAATTTGCGGCCAAATGAAACCAGGAACCGACGCGCGGTTGCAGAACTGCACCTCCGCGGCCAGGCAGTTGAGGTCCAGCTTATCGTCTTGCGTGAAAGGAGTTTGTCCGATGGGAAAGAGCCCGCGAAATGGCTTGGCCCCTGGGTTCGCGCCCTGCGCCGCAAAGCCAGCGCGCGACAAAACAACTCCGGCCGCGATAGCACCGGCCGCCTTCAAAACCGCTCGACGATTCACTTCGTTGGCCATAAATTCCCCTCTGGTTAAGTTTCGCTATTGATATACAGATCGCAAGTGCCTCTGTCAAGACATTCATTTTCCGTAAATTGACAGCCCTGTTTTCGGTTCCTATAATCCGCTCTCAAGGCGGTAACTGTTGGCGTTGGCCTTCCCTGCATGAGAGCCTCGCCGCGTGCTCGCCATGCGCTGCTACCTTAACCAAGACGGTTACTGTGGTGGATTTCTGCTTCCAGGGAACTTATGTATTGCCTTCTCTGGCTTTGCAGGGAGACTGTTATCTCCTCCGAGGTGTCGATGAAACGCCGTGAGTTTCTAACTTCAGCCGGCGCGATGGTTGTCAGCCCTGCGCTCAATTCCACGCTTCTTCGGACAGCCGCTGCTGCGACCGCGAAACCACCCGCAACAGCGGCCGATTACACCTTGAAGATCGAGCCGTGCACAATCGAGATTTCTCCCGGCGTCAACATCGAGACCATCGGCTATAACGGGCAGGTACCGGGCCCCATCCTGCGCATGCGCGAAGGCTCGCCGGTAACAATCGACGTGACCAACGCATCGAAAACCCCCGAGATTGTTCATTGGCACGGACTCAAAATCGATTCACTCAATGACGGGGCCATGGAGGAGGGCTCCCCGATGATTCCCGCAGGTGGGAGCCTGCGCTATCACTACACTCCACGGCCTTCCGGCACACGCTGGTATCATACGCACACTTCGGCCGGCGCCGATCTTTCCAGGGCAACGTACACCGGGCAGTTCGGCTTTCTTGTGGTGGACGGCGGAGACGAGCCCGGCCATTACGATCAAGAAGTTTTTCTTGCCATTCATCATTGGGTGCCCTCGTTTGTGCCCATGCTTGAGACCATGCAGATGCAGTCTGCAAACAATCCTGCGTCAACCGGTTCGGATGTTGGGTATCAGTACGCCACAGTCAATCAACATCGCTTGGGATTCGGAGAGCCCATTCGCGTCAAGCCGGGGCAGCGCGTGTTGATGCACCTGCTGAATGCCAGCGCCACTGAGAATGTGGTGCTTTCCCTTCCAGGCCATAAATTCAGGATTGTTGCCATGGACGGCAATCCGGTCCCCAATCCGAAAGAGGTTGAGGTTCTTTCTCTGGCAGTCGCCGAACGTGTGGATGCGATCGTCGAAATGAACTCACCGGGCGTGTGGGTGTTGGGATCGACACTTGAAAAGAGCCGACAGATGGGACTGGGAATCGTGGTCGAATATGCAGGAAAAACCGGGGCTCCGGTTTGGAAGGACCCAGCCCCCGCCGTGTGGGATTACTCGCAATTCGCAAGCAGCGCGCCGGCTCCGAAACCGGATGAGACCATCAATCTGACCATCATCGATCTCGGCCCGGCGGATGGCTCCAAATTCGATACCTGGGCCATCAATGGAAAGTCGTGGCCCGATACAGACGCGATCAAGGTGGAACCGGGCAAGCGCTATCGTGTCGTTTTTCAGAATGCTTCAGCCGATCAACATCCAATGCACCTCCACCGCCATACGTTCGAAGTCACGAGCATCGGCGACAAGAATCTGAGTGGCTTGAAAAAAGATGTCGTCAACGTAATGCCGTTAGATACCGTCGCGGTTGACTTTGTCGCCGACAACCCCGGCGACACTCTGCTCCATTGCCACATGCAACTCCACATGGACTTCGGCTTTATGCAGCTCATTCGCTATGCAGGCTGATCCAGAGGACGCGAAAACTTTCCTGGTCCACGCGTCCGCGGCAACTACTTGGGCAGCAGCGAAAGAACGCCAGGACTAGGATTGGGAATGACGTGAGCAGCCACCAGGCGGCCGAGACCTTCTACTTTGGCCTTCCCCGCCTCCACTGCCGCGCGCACGCTGGCAACGTCTCCTTTGATGACCACCGTAATATATCCGCCGCCGAGCTTCTCCCGCGCCAGAACCTCCACGGCCGCGGTCTTGAGTGCGGTATCAATGGCCTCAAATACTCCAGTAAAGCCCTGAGTTTCGATAAGACCTACGGCAAAGTTGGCTTGGTCGCTCATAATTTTCTCCGGTCTTTGGACTGACGCCTGTTCAATGAGGGGGTTGAAATCCGGTTCTGCTTCATAGGCGGCGCGCGAATGTTCCGCCGGCTTCTCGATTACGTGAACGATGGCCGGTACTTGCATGGCCCTGGCCGTCTCTTCGGCGGCTTGCGCGACGGCCTCAATATCTCCGATGGCCCCGTGTAACTTCATGCACACGCCTGGAGCGTCATTCAGTTCGGTCTGGAGCAGGCGCACGTTGCCGCGTTTCTCCATCGCGTCTAGAACAACCATGGCCGATGACCAACCGCCAATTTCGATCAGCGCAAGCGCATCCATCAGAATGCGCCCCTCTTCTTAAGTTCCTCAAGAACCTTCGTCGCTACTTGCTTCACCATATCTTGCGCGTTGTCATCTGCCCGCACCGTGCATCCGCCCGCTGGCCTCTCCACCAGTTCGAAATCCGCCAGAAGGCATTGCAGAGTGGAACTGAGCAGAGCATGATCGGCTCGCTGTGCGCTGGTCTGCGGCTGCCGTCCCCGGCCGAATTGGAATCCGCGCAACTCAGCGGCTGCCCTGAACCCGTCCGGAAACTCCCACGGACTGAGCATGGCGTCGAAAAGCTCCAGGATCCTGAACTGCCACCGCATGGCCGCGACGTGGTTTCCCGAGCGATAGAGATCGTACATGCGCCGCGTGATCTCCGGCACCACGTTGCTCGATGCGTGCGTGCCGCCATCGCAGCCGATCATCAGCATGGGAATCAGCACCGCTTCCCATCCCGTGAGGAAGCTGAAATCCGGTCGATGCGGACGCACCGCCGCAATCATGCGCATCATAAAGCCCAGATCGCCGGAAGAATCCTTGATGCCGATTACTCTGGGAAATTCGCAGGCCAGGCGCTGAATCGTCGGCACGTCGATCGGGCTGGCGAACATGGGAATGTTATACAGAGTGATGTCGATCGGCGAGTGGCGTGCGATTTCAGCGAAGTACGCGTACACCGATTCGGGAGTCAGCTTGTAGTAAAACGGCGCAACGATAGCTACTGCCCTTGCGCCCATCTCCACGTAGGCTTCGCACGCGGCAAGCGTCTCTTTCACATTTGCCTCTGCCGCGCCGGCCAGAATTGGAACCCGGCCGCCGCACTCTTCCGCTACCACCTGGACAATCCGGCGTCGCTCCTCTGCCGTGAAGCGCGTGAACTCGCCCGTCGAACCATTCGGGTACACGCCGTGGACACCGCGCTCAATCAACCAGGAAACGAAGCGGCGAAATTCCGCTTCGTTCACCCGATCGCGATCGTCCAGAGGGACCAGAAGCGGCGTGAAAATCCCTTCCAGTTTGTTTGTTTCACCTACAACCATCGAACGTACCAGGCTTTCCGTTCATGGGGCGAGAGAACGTATATGACCGATTCTTTCGTTTCAATGCAATCACGAGTTAAATGTATCAGGAATTCCTGATGACTATTCGGGCTAACTCCACCACGCATCGCTTCTCCCGTCGAAACTCGTGTTCTCTGGCCTGAAAACCGCAGCGTGTCCGCGAGTGCAGCGCCCAAAAATGGGCGCCGAAATCACGCAGTCTTCGATCTCCACCATGAAATGGAGGTGCTAAGAATCATGAGCCCATGTCCGAGAGTGCCACCATCGCTGCATAGTGATCGGGACTGGCTTTCAGTGCGAGGAGAAACTCCTGCCGGGCCTCATCTCGCTTGTCCAGGCCGAGCTGGCCCAGACCGACAAGAAAGTGAGCATCGGCGGCCTGGACGCGTTGAGCGTCTGGGACGTGGGATTGACTTGAAGCCTCCCTATCCGGCGCTGTGCCCAACGCATTGATGCCTGTAGCGATCAACAGCTCAAAGATTTTCCTGGCGTGATCCTCCTGGCCAAGTTTCACGAGCGCCATCGCCTGGTAGTAAAGCGCGGCCTGCTCAACGCGCACACCCGCGCCCAACCCGCCGATGTTTCTGCCACCGGGTTGGCCGTGCGCGCCAGAGCCGTTTCCTCCATCGCGCGCGCCTGCGGCTTGATCGGCAGAAGCGTTCACTGCCTCACTCCAGAAATGCCGGGCTTTTTCTTCGTCGCCCATCGCCTGATACACATTGCCGATCCAATAAGAGATCTCGCCTTTGCGACCGCTCACATTGCCGCTCGCCTCTTCCAGATTGACGGGTATCTGCAGAGCCGCCTGGTAGCTGGACAGCGCCTCCGCGAACTGTTTGTCAATCATGTGCCGGTGCCCGAGCGCCAAACTGGCGTTGATCCAGGCGTCTCCGAGGGAGAAACTCCCACCCCCCTCCCAAGCGCGGAAAAACCGCGACTGCAGCAACCGAATGGCATCGTCGAACTTGCCTGCAAATATCTTGAGATTGATTTCGCGCGCAATCACATCGTCGCGGTTGATAACGGCCTGGTGCGTTTCCATCAAAGCCAGCCGCTTCGCCGGAGACACGCCATCCTCTTCATACAACTTGTCCAGGTCGTTGAAGACCATTGCATTGCCGCCAAACTCGACGGCCTTTTCCAAAGCAGCCAGTACCTTGTCGCGTTGCTTGCCTTGGCGCGCGTAAACCATGGCCAGATTGCGATAAACGACGGGAAAATCCGCACCCTGGGAGGCAGACTTTTCCCAGAGGGCCTGCGCCTGTTGCGGCTGCCAGTCAAACAACAGGTTGCCCAGGTAGTAGGGCGCTCGTGAATCAGCCGGATCAACACGCATGGCATCGTCCAGCACGGCGATCAATTCCATCTGGAAGGGGAAAACGTAGTCCACAGGCGCCCTTTCGCCCGCCCGGTCGTACTCGCGGGCCTGGTCCGATTGGTGCAATCGCCCGGCAAAATAGCCAAGGTAGTAATACACCAACGGAGACACTTGGGATCTATCGGGAGTGTTGTTGACGATCTCGGTCAGCAGCGTCGTGCCGTCCTCGAATAGCCCGGCATCCATATAATCCGCGGCAACTTCAAGTGCGGTCGCAGGGTGAGCGTTCATCGTTGTCAGCAGAGGCGCGGCGTCCTTGGGCGATTTCGTCGCCATCCATTGCTCCGCCATCCCCTGCATATCCAGCTTGTCGACCTTTTGAATGGCCGCGACCACGCCGAGAGCTTCGTTCGTGCGACCGGTGTGGCGCAGCAGCGACGCCTTAAGCGCCAACGCACGGATGTTCAGCGCGTTCATTTCCAGCGCATGCTCGTCTTCGGTGAGGGCAACATTGAAATCGCCTCTCGTTGAAGAAATCTCCGCGAGTTCAAAATAGCCCGCAGAACGCCAGGCAGCGCTCCAGGTAGATTTGTAGAACTGGGCGTATGCATCGTCCATCTTGCCGTGCGCCTTCAAAGCCAGGCCGAGGTAGTAATACGCCTCGCCGTCTTTTGGCGATGTGTAGCTTGCGGTGGCGCGCTCCAGCGCCTTGCGCAGCAGATTTTCCGCTTCGGCATAACGCCCGGTCCTGATCGCGTCGATACCCAGAACGGTATTCACCCGGATGTCTCCGGGATCGCGCCGCAAAGCCTCGTTCCAATACTCCAGGGGATTGCCGGCAGGTGAATGAAACTGTTCCATCCTCAGGCCGGTCAGGTACAACTCCTCGTTGCTCTTGATCTCCGCGGGCTGGGGCGGGTCCACTACCGGCGATGGCATTTTCTCGCTCGCGAGCCTCACCGGCGAGTAAGCGATCAGTTCCTTGCCATCCTCCTGCATCGCGGCCCGAAGGTCATGCTCATCCGCGCCGCTTGGCAAATCGATCTCCTTTTGGAACGGATGGCCGGGCCCGATCGCAGTTTTCTCCTCAAACAAAACTCGGTCCTTCAGTTTGAGCGTGACCGCGGCCGATGGCCGCTCCTCGGTTGAGCAGAATCCCAGTACGGCTTTGCCGTTCTTGACTTCAAGATTGACGGCTGCGTCGAAATTTGCGTTCTTGACGCCGCCGATGCCGCGGAACGGATACCAGTATTGCGTCCACGTTCGCGATTCATACGGCTGCAGCCAGGTGTAATCAGGCTGATTGTCGGAGTACGCGCCCACCATCAATTCGATATAAGGTCCGTCGGAATCCGTCAGCAGGTGGTCCTCTGCTCGCCCGCGCGGACTATTGCCCCAGGTCCAGAATTTCTTGCCAGGGGCGACATTGTGGTCGGCGACGCTGAGGATGCCGGCGTCCTTCCCGTGATCGTAACCGGCAAAGAAATCATCCTGGTAATTCCAGGCAAACATGGACGTAGCGTTGTAGTGGTTCTTGTACCAGCTCACGTCAACGCCCGCGGTAAAGTCCGAACCAGCGTATTTCGTCGTAGCAATGGGCCAAGTTGTGAAATCCCGCTTGGCGTGGAAGGTCACAAATTGTGTGCTGGGCGGAAAGATGATCTGGTAAGTGTCGTTCACGCTGACCGCAACATTCGAAAAACTCAACATTGAAGTTGGAACGGGCGTGCGGTTGATGATACGAAACGATGCTTCGAGATAGGATCTTCCCGGATGCAGCGTTAAGCCCACAACCCAACACATGCGATCCCGCAGTTCCAATTCACCCACCCAGACTGTCTTTGAGCCATCGGCGTCTTCCTCGATTTTGTATTGCACCGGCAGGAAACTGGTGGCGCGGTGGTGGTGCGGCAGGTCCCACTCGATCCCGCCTGAAATCCAGGCGCCGAGAAGACTGATCAGCGCCGGCTTGATGACGTGCTGGCGGTAAATGAATTCGTAGCCATTGGTCTTGTCGATCGCCTCGAATACCTTTCCACCCAACTCCGGAAGAATGCCTATCTTCAGGTATTCGTTTTCGAGATAGACCATCTTGTAGGTCTTATCTTTCTTTTCGGTCGTCAGGTTGTCGTAAACCGGGTAAGGGTAGATGCGATGCTGCGCACCCTGGGAATTGCCGCCAATGTAGAACTGTGGATTCGGATCCGGCGGGCCAATGAGGTAAGTCGGGATGGTGACGGTTTCTTCCCAAGCCTTGACGGGCACTGCGGCGGCGCAGAGCGGCGAGATGATCGCCAGGCTAAGCAGATACAAGGCAAAGCAGCGGAACGTTCCTCTTTGCATCGTCATCCTCCCAACAACTTGAACTGCATCACACCGGCCACGGCGAGGATGGCGCGCCCGCATCCGACGCCATCGGCCGTCGCGCGAACGGCAGTTCCCTGCCGGAATGCACATCCCTCAGCCGCTTGTGCGTCACTTTCGCCGCTTCAATCAGCTCCACATAAGGTCTGTCCGTGACATCGACAAATCCAATGTTGTAGTTCTCGCCGTCCATGCGGCCCAGCACGGGCTCATCGCGCCAGGCAAACCAATACGCGCCCACGAACCACTGAAGCGATGCCGCCTGTTCCAGGTAGTAGCGATACGCGATCCCGCGCTCAACTTGATCCCTGGCTTGAACCAGGCCGGCTGCCAGGCCATCGGCTGGTACGCCGATATGGAACTCGCCAATCAGGACCGGCCGCCCGGAGAGGCGGGCGGCGCGCACCAGATGTCGCGTCGGTTCATATTCATAGACGTTGATGCTGCAGACGTCGAAGATGCGGGCTGCGATCAGCGCCTCATCCGCCATCCGGCCGCCGAATCGAATCCCCAGAATCAAATGGTTCGGATCGAATTTGCGCACGGCGCGGCAGACAATCTCCAGATACTTGCTGAAGCAGGCGAGAACAAATTCCCGTCGCCGTGCTGCTCTGTCGCTCTGCGCGAGAAAATCCTTCAGGCTCGTCTTTGTCGCTGTGTCCGGTCCGCCGAGAATCAGGCCGCAAAGTTCGCTCTCGCGGCCATCCCAAGGCGGTTCATTCCCAATAAAGTAACCCAACAGCATGGGATCGTTTCTGCGCGGTGTGCACTGGGTGTTGGCGGCAGCGTCAATATCGGCGGCGAATTGCGCTGCATACACGTCCGGCATTCCAAGAAACTCTGTCCCTTGCGGCCAGCGAAGCATGACGGTCGCAGGCCGGCCTTTCCCGCCGGTTGTCATGCCCCACGAATCGAGCCGGCGATTGGTCCGCTCGGTGCCCGCGTTGTTACCGCCGAAGCCTGCGCCTCCGCCGGGCGTGCCATTGACTCCCGTGGACAAAAACAGATGTCCCTCCGGATCGACAAACCACCATCGGCCGTCAATCTCCTCAACGCGGAAGAAGCCGGTTGCCCTGACTTGCGTGTCTTTATAGCCGCCATGACTGCCGTAGCCAAAATCGGCTGCGCTGCCGAAAGTTTTCTCCTCCGCCGCCAGTTCCCGCGTCAACTGTTCCTGATCTCTGACCTTCCGCGGCCAGTCCGCCAGCGCCCATTGACCGAAGGAATCGAGCAGAGGACCCGATTCCAGAAACTCCGACCCTTCGTCGGTTTTGGACAAATGCACGTTGCGCAACTCAATCGCCGGTTTGTTGATCGGATACTCCATGGCGATGGCGAATGTCTCGACCGAATGGAGATCCCCAAATGGCCCCCACACGGAAAACCAGCAGGAGTGGGTGCGCCGATTCGATGCCGAAGCCAGGTCATTGCCTTTCGCATCGCGGCCCACAAAATACTGCAGCGGAATCGATGCCCGTAGCCATGCATTCTGTCCAAACCCAATGAACCCTATACTGCGCGGACCGTGCGCGGTATAGGCCCACAGCATCAGTCGTTGCGGTGAGCTCATCCGCATCTCCATCACCAAATGCGAATACGCCGACAAGTCCGCGGGCGATTCCTGGCCGAGCTCCTCCATGGAAATCCGCAGCTCCGAGGCCACTCCATCGAAAATGAATTTCTTCACCCCGCCTTCGATGGGCACGGCGGCTGCTGGCATAGCGGGAATGGCGCGGGCGCCGGCCACGGTTGGCACCGTGGCCGCAATCAGTTTCATTACCTGGCGGCGGCTCATCCTCATGGCTCAATCCTCCGCGGAGCGTTATTGAGGAACGCGACAAGCCGGAGCGATCTCTCAACGGGCGATAACCGCGAGCTCAACGCTCCCGCGGGCATCGCATGAGGGAAATCCGGCTTTTCTGGTTCGCTCGAATTGTATCCCCATTTCGTAAATGCGGTTTGGCTCGATCGCACTTCATCGCACCAAACCGGCATTTCTCGCGGTGTGATTTCTCAGAGCGGACCTGGACCGGGATTACCTGTACTGGCAGGAGGAACTGCCGCGGGTACTGAGCCTGGAGTGCCTGTGGGCGTCGCGCCGCTGCCCCTGCTCATCCCACGCCCGCCTCCACCACTGCTAAACAGAACGCCCAGGTCGAGCGCGGCCTCGGAGTCAGGATGAGCTGGATCAAAATCTCTAAAGTCGTCCACGATGAAATTGGCGAGATCGAGTTTGTTTTGCTTGATGCCCATCACGATGCACTTGGCGAATTCATAGCCGCCATAAGCGGTGGAGTGGGTTCCATCCGCCAGAATCGTCGGGGCATCGGCGCCCGCATTTTCATAAAAGACGATACTTATGTTGTAAAGATCGATGAGCGGGACATGTTCCTCTTCGGCCACTTCGCGCATTGCCTGGGGATAACCGTCATGGCCGTGGGTAGGCGCGCCTGTGCCGCGAACTCCGCGATCCATCGGCGTGATCAGCACCGGCGTCGCACCACGCAGCCGGGCCTCGGCAATATAGACCTTCAGATAGGCCTTGTAAGTGGTCTCCGGCTCCACATAAGTCTGCGGCCAACTGTCTTTCGAGTCGTTGTGCGCAAACTGAATGAAGAGATAGTCGCCCTTCTTCATCTGGCTAAGGATCTTGTCCAGGCGCAGGGCATTGGCAAAGGACTTCAGCGTCTCGCCTGACTGCGCGTGGTTCGAAACGGCGACGCCCGGCTTGAAAAAGCGCGGGAGTAACTGTCCCCAGCTCACATCGCCGCCGCCGTCACGGTCGGTGACCGTCGAATCGCCCGCGATATAAACTGTCGGGGCCGCAGGCGCCGGGGTGATTTCAATGGCGCGCAGCGCGGCATGAGAGCTCACGAACTCAACGGTCAGTTTGTCATCCCAGTCGCGCGAGTTTGCAGAGTCAAATCGGTCCAGACTCACTTCTTCGCGTCCCGGGGCATTCATGGGGAGCTTCGGCAGTTGTGGGGTGCGGACATTCGTGGTGAAGGTACGCACCACGACCTGGCCGGCAGGAACCTCCACGCGTTCGAGCATCAGGCGGCCTGACTCTGCCTTGACAGTCGTGGTCGTTGCCTCGTGAGAGTCTCCGATCGTGACTCTCACGTCGTAGTTGCCCTCCGGCACTTTGACCGAAAAGAAGAACGGTCTGTCGCTCGTCGTGGTGTTGCCGCCATCGCCCATCGCGACCTGCGCCCCAGGTTCGTAGCCGAAGCCGGCACTGTCCGCGTAGACGGACGTCGGAGAGACTAGCGTGTACCCGGCATGAGCGGGACCTCCGCTGAAGTCGAACTTCATGTCAATCGGCGCTGCCGGCTGGGAAGCGGCTTGCGCCCCGGCGGCGAACGGCGCTACGGCGCACACCAAGACCGAGAATCTGAGCAAACCGAAAAAATGTGAGGTCTGCATGGAATCGATTTGTCCTCCCCGTGGAGCGCAAACTGGACCTGATTTTAAGTTGCGTTCGGGCTGATCTGCGCTCCGACAGTGTACAGCGTCACAGCTGCATCCGGAGGTGCCATTCAGCTTCAAAAATAAGCCCAGCGGTGCGCTTCCATCCTCAATAACAAAGCGATTTACCGGCCAATCAATACCCGTAGACAACCAAAATAAAAGGACTTAGTCATTTTTTTGCTTGACAAGATTATTTGCCTATTGATACTTTCCGGACGCGACAAAGTTCTCTTTTGAATTGCTACCAAAAGAGAAATTCAGCTTGAATCGGAGGCTGCCTCAAACCCAATTCACTCGAAAACCGCACTTCACCAGAAAGGAAGGGATTATGTCGGTTCATCGTTTCGCGGGCCAGCGTTATCTTCCACACCTGGCAGGGGCTCTCGCACTTCTCGTTGTGTTGATTGCCGGTGCCACGTTGCTTCATGCGCAGCTTTCCACCCGGGCAACCATCACCGGAACCGTAACGGACTCGAGCGGCGCAGTCGTTTCGGGCGCAACCGTCACCCTTACCGACGATGCGACCAAGGTTTCAACCGTGACGACAACCAACAGCGATGGCGTCTATAACGTGCCTGACCTGGTCGTAGACACATACACGGTGGCCATCACCCGGAAGGGCTTCAAAACCTATACCGTCTCCGGCGTCGAGTTGCACCCAACAGAAACGGCCACAGTAAACGCGACGCTCGCGGTAGGCGCTGAAACGCAAAACGTCACGGTGAACGCAGTCTCCACCGAAGTGGAGACCTCCACCGCTGAGGTTTCGGCCGATCTCAGCAGCGAAGAGGTAAGCACGCTGCCGATGAATGGACGCAACTACCAAGCTTTGGCAGTGATGATGCCCGGCGTAACCGCTTCCTCCCAGGGCACATCGTTGGGCACCGGCGGCCGCTCCACCAGCAGCGTTCTCTCCATCAACGGCCTGGATGTGTCGCGCAGCTTCTACGTGCTGGACGGCGTGTGGAACGAGAACACCGGCAACATGACTGCGAATTCGGTGGTTCCGAACCCCGATTCCCTCGAAGAAGTGCGCGTGCTCCAGAACAACTTCTCCGCGCAATATTCGCTGCTGGGTTCGTCGGTTATTATCGCGCAAACCAAGAGCGGCACGGCCAACTGGCACGGCACCGCGTGGGAGTTCTGGCGCAACACCGATCTGAACGCAATCAACTACTACTCGACCGCCGCCGCGCCCTACCATCAGAACATCTTCGGCTATAACGCCAGCGGCCCGGTCTACATTCCCCACCACTACAACGCCGACAAGAAGAAAACCTTTTTCTTCTGGGATGAGCAGTGGGTCATTCTGCACGTGCCCAACCAGGTCACCAGCGTCGTACCCACGTCGCTTGAGGCCGCGGGCTGCTTCTTTTCGCCGGTCAAGGATCCGGTGTCGGGCAGCCTCTTCGCGACCTCGACGGGAGGCTCATGCCCCGCCGGCTATTACCAGATCCCAAGCAGTAGAATCAACACCAGCTCGGCGGCTTACGTGGCAACCCTCTATCCGGCGCCCAACTACGTCCTCCCCGGCAGCACCACCAACTACATCAACAACAAGGCGCAGATTACCGATCAGCGCGACGATGAAATCAAGATCGATCACAACTTCACGCCCAAGTACCACGCCATGGGCGAGTACCTCGACGAATACCAGTCGTATGCGCAGAACACTGAGAGCCCAGGCACGACTCCCATCAGCACGGAGACGGACTTCACGCACAACAAGCTGGCGCAGGTTTCGCTCACCCAGACCCTGACGCCGAACATGATCAACACCACCAGCGTGGCCATGAATATCTACCTTCTGAACCTGACCCTGGTCGGAACCGATTACATCAATCAGGTGCCGGGTTTCGCTGAAACTCTCTACTATCCCAACGGCCTCTACGCCAACCGTACTCCGGTAATCTCGTTCACTGGCGGCATGGCGGGCGAGGGCATCCAGGCAGCCCGCCCCATCCCCCACGCGTCCGATCTCGACGATACGGTCTCCGACAACTGGAGCTGGCTCAAAGGCAAAAACTACTTCACGGCGGGCATCACCTTCGTCTGGAACACCAAGCGCCAGGTGTCAGGCCAGCAGACCAATGGAAGTTTCTCATTCAGCGGCGCCTCCTCAGCACCCAGCTCGGCACAAAAGACCGCAGCGGGCGCTTGCGCCAGTACAACGACCGGCGTTCCTAACGGGGATTCTGCTTCCGGCCTGTGCAGCATTGATGCCTCGATGTCGGATATGCTCCTCGGCTATATCGGCACCTTTAGCGAGGCCAGCAACGCCCCTCACGGCGATATGCACGCCTACTCCTGGACGCCGTATGTCGAAGACCAGTACAAGATGACCAAGAACCTGAGCTTCACCCTTGGCCTGCGCATCTACCATTTGCCTCTGCCCTATGGCGTGCCCAACTCCGAGACCAACTGGGACGCGGGAGTCACGCCGGGGAACATATACAACAATCCGGCCTATGTCGCCGCCAACGCGCCCACCGTGAACGAATTCAGCGGCGCCACCAACCTCAAGTACCCTGCCACCTACAGCAACGGCATGCTCTACAACAGCGGCCAGTCAGGTGGCTTGCCTGTAAACTTCTCCAATGCCCACACCTGGTACCTCGGGCCCGATGCCGGCTTCGCATGGGATGTCTTCGGCAATGGCAAGACCAGCCTGCGCGGCGGCTACGGCATCAGCTACACGCGCATCTTTACCAACCAGGATTGCTCGTTCAACTGCATCGCCAACCCACCGGTGTTCAGCAACCAAAACCTATCCAACCTCGTATTTCCTTCAACCACGAGTTGGAACGTCGTGGGAGCGGGCGGCGCCGCGAATACGGAGAGCGTCATAGGAGTCACCGGGGCGGACTACAACATCGGGGCCTCGCCTGCGGCCAGCTACTCGCTTGGAATCCAGCACGAGTTCCCCATGAACATCGTCGCTTCGGTGGTGGGAGCAGGGAGCCGTCTCCAGCATCTGACGAGCACATGGAACTGGAATCAGGCGCCTCCCACCGTCGTGAGTGGCGTGAGCTACGACTACAATCCGCTCATAGCCATCAACCCCGCAGACAGCAACAAGGGCGACAACGCGAACTACTATGCGCCTTACCAGGGTTTTGGCACCATCAATGTCTATTCCACACGGCTGTGGCAGGAATGGAACGGCCTTGAGGCGCAGGTGAAGCATACGGTGACACAGGGGCTCTATGTCGCCGGGGCATACACCTGGTCGCATGACACATCCAACTCCGTGGTCAATCCGTATAACCTCGGCCTTTTCCACGGCAATAATGGGCTGAACTATCCTCAATCGTTCAACATCACGGTGCTCTACGAACTGCCCTTCTTCCTGCACAGCGGCAATCAACTCGAGAAGCAGATCCTGGGCGGATGGCGCTTGAACGATATCTCAACCTTCCGCGCCGGAGGCTCGCTCACGCCGGGTATCACGCTGACCAATGGCGGACTCACGGCGCGGCCGTTCGTGGTGCCGGGGGTTTCGACCAACGGGCCGAAAACCTGGAAGAAAACCGTTACTCCGCAGACGTGGTTCAACTCGGCAGCTTATGGGGTTGCGCTCGGTACGACTGCCATCCCGAACGTGACTCAGTATTACGGCTACTATGGCAACGCCCAGAACGGCACCATCCGCGGGCCGGGCCAGGAGATTTGGAACCTGAGCCTGTTCAAGGAGTTCCACATCCGGGAGACGAACGTGCTTGAGTTCCGCGCTGAGGCGTTCAATCTGTTCAACCACCCCAACCCCCAAAACCCGAATGTCACCATCGGCAATGCGAACATGAACAAAATCACCAGTGCGTACGATCCCCGCATCCTGGAGCTTGCGCTGCGCTACAAGTTCTAAGACTGGCGTGAATCAAACAAGGCGCCATCTGCCTCAGCAGGTGGCGCCCTGCATTTTGGCCAGGGCCGCCTGCGGATGCGTAGCATTGAGCCAGTGGTTGGTATAGCATCTTTATCTGTCGCACAGAGGTGAGTTGTGTCCATTCATCCGTTTGCACGCAGGCGGTTCATGTCGTTTATGCTTGCAGTTCCGTTCTGGGGGTCAACGTTGATGGCTGATGCGGAGTCTTCTGCGGACGCCCTGATTACGGAATTCGGCGCGCGGCCTGATGGTGCAACCATGAACACCAAGGCCATCCAGGCGGCGATCGATCATTTGGCATCGCGCCGCGGAGGAACGGTCGTCATCCCGCAGGGCACGTTCGTGAGCGGCGCCCTGTTTTTCAAGCCGCGGGTGAATCTTCACCTGCGGGCGGGAGCGGTGCTGCAGTGCTCGACGGATATGGCCAACTTCCCCGCCCAGCGCACCCGGATCGAGGGCCACTTCGAGGAGAAGTTCAATCCGGCACTGATCAACGCAACGATCTGCGATGGCTTCCAGCTCACCGGCGAGGGAACGCTCGATGGAGCAGGCCGTCCAATATGGGACTTGTTCTGGAAAATGCGAAACGCGTCGCCCTTGCACGGGAACTTCCCGAACGTGGGTGTTCCCCGCGCCCGCCTGGCGCTCATTGAAAATTCGCGCGACGTAAAGATCGAGGGCATTACTTTCAAGGATTCGCAGTTTTGGAATCTCCATATCTACAACTGCGACGGCGTTGCCGTGAGCAAGACACGTTTCGAGGTTCCGGACGACTACAAGCAGGCTCCCAGCACGGACGGAATCGATCTGGACAGCTCCCGGAACGTCACGATCGACGGCTGCTTTTTCTCCGTCACAGACGATTGCATCGCGGCCAAGGGATCCAAGGGACCCCATGCGATGGAGGACACAGACAGTCCGCCGGTGGAGCACATCCGCATCCGGAACTGCGTCTACAAGCGTGGTGGCGGCGTGCTGACGCTTGGATCCGAAGCCACCATCGTTCGCGACGTGGTCGTGGAGAATTGCAGGATCATCGGCAATGTCAGGATCGCAACCTTGAAGCTGCGGCCGGACACGCCGCAGCATTATGAGGACATCACGTTCCGCAATATCACCTCGGAAGCCACGGCCTCGGCGATCCTTTCGGTGCAGCCGTGGATGCAGTATGCGAATCTGCAGGGTGAAGCGCCGCCGCAGTCTGTGGTTCGTAACGTGAGCTTCATCGGCATCAAGGGTCATTACACAGCCTTTGGCACGATCAGGCCAAACCCTGGTCAAACGGAGATCAGCAACATTTCCTTCAAGGATTTCGACGTGGTGCTGCAGCAGGAAAAGCTCGCGGCCAGCGGCGTCAAAGGTCTCAAGTTCGAGAATGTGATTGTAAACGGGCAGCTGCAGTCGGCTTGAGGTCTTCGAGGTTCGCTGAATCGTGATCCTACATTCCTGCTCGATTAGCGAAGAGACGCCGACTTCGCAGAACTGATTCAAATTTGAGGTAACTAATGGGATGGTCCGCCGCCTTTACCCCAGGTTGGGATATGAGTGACCTGTCTCGTTTTTCTCATCCAGCATGGCTGGAGTTTCTCGGTTAAGGTTTGTGGGCGAGTATAGCTCGTCGCTAGCACCTCCAGATTCCGTCCGGGGTGCCTCGCATTTGTGTCATTCGCGCGCCTAACTAAAGCCACCTGTGCAGGAAATGTGCAGCTCCGCCCGGAAAATCCGCTCTTGCCTAAGAAGTTTGGTTCTCACTTACAAACTATCCTAACCGCACCCGTCAGAACCCTGTCTAATGGTTAGCATGGACAAGCTCGACTACGTCTCGATCCGTGCAGTGCTCTCGGGAGACAAGAACGCTTACGGGGCGTTAGTCGCGCGACACAGTCACCGTTTGTTTCGCGTCGCGTATCGCATCACCGGGAACGAAGCCGATGCCGAGGAAGTGGTCCAGGAAGCGTTTTTCCGCGGGTACCGGAAACTGGAGGTTTTCGCGTCGCGTGCAAATTTCGGCACGTGGATTTACCGAATCGCCGTTCGTTGCGCGCTGGATAAAATTGCCAACCGGAAGCTGGACGAATCGAGCCAGATTGCGAACGAAGATGACCCGGAACGGCATGCCGTTCAAGTGGCCGATACGGCGGCAGGGCCGGAGCGCATTTTGTTGAGCGGTGAAATCGGGGCGCTGCAGCAGATGGCGATGCAAGGCTTGACACCCACCGAGCGAATCGCCTTTGTTCTACGGCACTTCGAAGATCAGGGCACGGACGAAATAGCCAGGGCGCTGGGAATTGCGCCGAACTCCGCCAAGCAGGCGGTGTATCGCGCAGTGCAAAAGCTCAGGCAGCGCCTGGCAGTATTGAGGGTAAAGGCATGAGGCATCTAAGCGAGCAGGAACTCGTAGAGTACTACTACAGTAACGATCGAGACCGCGGTTCCATCGCGCAGCACGTTCGAGACTGTGCGCAGTGCGGAGCGAGCTACTCCGCGATCCATGCCGATCTGTCCGACTTGGGAAAATTCGATGTTCCGCTTCGCGAACCGGAATATGGTCGGCGGGTTTGGGACTCGCTAGCGGACTCGCTCCCGGCGAGGCCCACCCCCAGGACGTTCTGGCTGCGTCCCGATTTGTGGCGCGTACTGGCATACGCTTCGGTTGCCGCTACGCTGCTCGCCGCCACGTTCTACGCAGGTCGGATGTGGGAACACGCGAAGGCCCCCGTGGCTTCAACCAAAACTCCGGCCTCAGCGCCGACGCCAAAGAGCGTGGTCGTGGTCGTGCTGAGCGATCACCTGGATCGCACGGAGAGGTTGTTGGTTGAGTTGAAACACACCGGTGCTGACGACTCCGACATGCTGTCGCCTTTGCGCGACGAGGCACGGAACTTGCTGCCGGCAAATCGCATCTGTCAGCGCGAGGCAAAAAAGAGTGATGATCCCGACCTGGAAAACGCTCTCGCCGCTCTTGATCGTTTGCTCACGAGGCTCGCCGAGCAGCCCGGTGGACTGAATCCTGCCGAAGTAACGCGTCTGCAAAAGCAGATGGATGCAGACGGACTGCTTTTTGAGGTAAGGGTGCTCCGTTCCAGAATGCCGGCGACAGAACAGGTAACGAAGACACCTTCTGGAGGAGGCAAGATATGAAGATCTGGTGCATTCCTGTTGCCGTATTGGCTGCCGCTTCTGCTTTTGCGCCGGGTGCGCTGGGGGCGCAGCAATTCATGGGCAGCGGCGCTCTGCCGAGCATGAATGGGGAACCCGCAGCCGGCCCGCCGGTCACCAGTCTGTCCTTTGCCGAAGGCACTCGCGCCATCAACCAGGGGCGCTGGGACGATGCCATCGCTATTTTCTCCAAGATAGCGGACCAGAAGGGCGATCGCGCCGATGGCGCACTTTACTGGAAGGCGTACGCCGAGAACAAGCTGGGAAAGTCCGGCCATGCCCTCGAAACCTGCACGGCCTTACTGCAGCAATACCCCTCCAGTAGTTGGATCGAGGACTGCGGGGCCCTTAAGATCGAAATTCACGCGAAAAACGGCGAGCCGGTCCCGCCCAGCGCGGAACAGAGCGAGGATTTGAAATTGCTGGCGCTGGCTTCGCTCATGCACCACGACGAAAAGCAGGCCCTGGCTGAGATCAATGAGATTTTGAATGGCGATTCTTCAGAAAAACTCAAGCAGGGCGCCCTCCTCATCCTGGGCGGGCACCATACCGATGCGATCTATTCGCAGATTGCGCGTGTCAGTTTCGTAGAGGGCGACGTGCGTATCTCGCGCGGTGAAGAAAAGAGACACGGCAAAAACTCCGATTGGGAGCAGGTTGTTGCCAACCTCCCGCTTCAGAGCGGTTACAGCCTTGTCACCGGAAAAGGACGTGCGGAAATTGAGTTTGAAAACGACTCGACACTCTACCTCGGCGAAGATTCGGTCCTTCTCTTTAACAATCTCTACACCACGAGCGGCATCCCACACACTGAAGTTGCTTTGCTCTCAGGCACAGCCACCCTGCACATCAAGCCTTACGTCCGCGGTGAAACGTTCGCGATCAAAACTCCCACAGACATGTTGGTCACCACCTACCCCGCGGCCAGCAACATCAGGATCAGCGCGTACATGGACGGGTTCGCGGTGACGCCGCTGGATGCAGGTGTCATGATGACCGAAAAAACCAACGACGCCCTGATTCCCGGCAAAACACTCTATTACAGAGAAGGCCGGCAAATCCTGGAGGCAGGACCGATTCATCCGCCGGATTTTTCTGCCTGGGACAATTGGGTTGCCGCCCGCTACACGGAGCGGCAGAAAGAAACCGCAGCGGCACTCAAGGCCTCAGGCCTGGAATCTCCGATTCCCGGAGTAGCAGACCTAGCGCAAACGGGAACGTTCTTTTCATGCGAACCTTACGGAACCTGCTGGAAGCCAAACTCTCAGCAGAATTCCGCCGCAGGCAACTCGCTTGTCGCGTCGAACGCGGCCCAAAGTGAGCCAGCCGCTTCGGCCCAGGCCCCGCCTGCCGATGCAAAACCCGCAGCGCCGGCTTCGAGGATAGGGTTCGTCGGCAAACCATCGCCCAATGCCCCTCCTCAGACTTATTCCGATTTCGCTGATATGTATGGGATGTTTCCCTGCATGCCGGATCAGGTTCTCTATCTCCGCTTGGGGATGATGTCTTCTGCCTATGCGCAGGGTCTCGATCCTGCGTTGTGGAACTACATGTACTTCGGCGCGCCCTGGCAGTGGACCGTTTGCCACGCCGGGAGCTGGATCTATCGAGACCACCAATACGTCTGGGTAGTAGGCAGGCCGCATCATCGTCCGCCGGTGCGCTGGATCAAATGCGGGACCAAGACTGGCTTTGTCCCAATCCACCCGTACGATGTCAAAGGCCAGGTTCCAGTGAATCGCAGGAACGGGCTCTTCGCCGTCGATCCCAGGGGCAACCATGCGATCGAGCACGTGGATCTCGAGGCGGGTCACAAGATCGAGCTTCTAGAGCAACCGCCCAGGGCGTTTCGGATGGAGGTTGTGCCTCCGCTGGCCCGTGCCGAGGAGCCACACATCATGGCTCACGAGATCAAGGATCTCAACGCAACGGGTAATAGCCTCGCCAGGTCGTCTGGCATCCCTATCACCTTCGATCACAAATCGCAGACGTTCATGATGTCTCATCAAGTGATGCAGGGCGGCAGAAATGTCACAGTCACGACCCCCGTCGGCAATCGTGAGGGCGGCCTCCAATCACGCGGGTTCAATGGTGGCGGAGGGAGTTCGGGTGGTACAGGTTGGCGCGGAGGATCAAATTCAGGTTCGAATGCAGGTGCCGCAAGGGGCGGGAGTGGAGGATCCAGCGGCCGTGGGGGATCTCAAGGCGGCACAAGTTCAGGCGGCTCATCTTCTCACGGCGGGGGCGGCGGTATGAGTTCGGGCGGGTCCGGTTCATCGTCTGGCTCAGGGTCTAGCTCGAGTGGTTCCTCCGGCGGGAGCGGCCACCACTAAAACCTCGCGCACGAACGCGACTTGCAAATGTTATTCCGAGCGACAAAATCGGCCGGCATCATTCGTTAACTCGTTCACCCAACCACAGGCTTGATAACTCCCTGGAGCGGCGTCGCGCTGCGATGCCTCTTGCTGCAGTAGTCGAATGGAGTGGAAGTCATGATCGAATGCAGAGCGCTCCTATTCTTTGTTGCCATGGGAACAATTGCTGGACTAACGGCATGCGGAGGGCCGGGAAGCTCGGCGACTCTGAACGAGACGCCGCAACCGAACTCCGTCATCTTTGTCGCCACGCCACCGTCGTCATTGGCCGTAAATGCATCAGCGACCATATATGCGGCAGCAACTTATCCGATCGACGGCCTCACAGGGAATACTCTGGTCACATACTCCATCAGCTGTGGGAGCCCGAATGCCTGCGGCACGTTGAGCGCCAGCGACGAAGTGGGCGCGACGGTTTACACCGCACCGGCGGCTATCCCATCCGGAACCACAGGGACCGTCACGGCAACCTCGGTCGCCAACCCATCGCTCACCAGGTCAACCACCATTACCATCGTGCCTCCGATTCCGATCTCCGTGTCATTCTTCGGCGCGGCGCCCGCGTCTTTGCAGGTGAGTGCGTCGTTCGCCCTGCGCGCACTGATCACAAACGATGTAACAGCGAATCCTCAAGTGAAATGGACCGTCGCCTGCGGCGGCGCAGTCTGCGGATCGTTTAGCCCCGTCACGACCGGCAGCGAGGTTGCAACCACCTATTCCGCGCCGGCGGCGATCCCGCCTGGCAATACCGTCACCGTTACGGCGACGTCGGTGACCGATCCGACAAAGTCGGCTTCAACAAGCATTGTGATTACCGCACCCGCGCCCACGCTGGCAGATGGGACCTATGTCTTCCAGATTTCAGGCTCGCCGGGCAACACGGGCACTTTCATCACAGGCACCATCGTTGCCAAGGGCGGTGCCATCACGGGCGGAGAGCAGGACGCGACGTCCGACGACGGAGAAGGAGACGAGTACATGTTGTTCCAGCAGATTAGCGGTGGAAGTTATTCCACCACTCCGGATGGAAACCTGGAAATCAATGTGCAGGTCGGTGCGAATGAAACCGAAACTCTGAACGGGACGCTGGCTTCAAGTTTCCAGGGGCTCATAGCCGGCTTTGACGGCGTCTCGGGAAGCGGAACCCTGGACCCTCAAACCAGCAAGGCTGCGCCCACAGGAGGGTACGCAATTTCGCTCTACGGTATCGACTACTACAGCAGTCCCACGTGGCTCGCAGGCATTCTCAACATCGACAGCCCGGGCGGAATCTCCGGAAACGGCAGCGTGCTCGACCTCATTGGTGGGCTCATCTACTCCGGCGGCACGCCCTCTTTAGCCGCCAGCACGGTCTCCGCGCCCGATGCATTCGGCCGTGTGGTGTTTCAGTTGAACCCGGGCATAAACTCCTCGCTGCCGGCGCTCGACTTGGCCGGTTATATCGTGGACGCGACGCACATCCGGCTAAACCAGTTCAGCGACCCGGCCTACAGCTATGTCTACTCCGGGATTTCAGGCGGCACGGCGCTCGGCCAGGGCGAAAATACCGGCAAGTTCAGCCCCGCCTCAGTAGCCGGCACGAGTTATGTCTTCGCGGCGCAGGGCGAGGATATGCATGGTCCGCTGCAGATAGCCGGGGTGGTGACTCTCAACACAGGCGGCAGCGCCACGGGCACGCTCAATTGGAACGATCTGAGCGGAGGAGCGCCACAGAATCCTCTCGCCTTCACCGGTGCCTATACCGTCGATCCCACGGGACGGGTCACGCTAACTAATCTCACCGACGGCGCGACATTCAAGTATTCGTTCCATCTTTATCTAACCGGCAACGGTTCGGGCCTCGTGCTGTCCAGCGATGCCAACGATATATTCGCCGGGCAGGCGTTTCAACAGCAGGCCGGCGCGTTCTCCCCGGCGTCATTCAACGGCGGCTACGGGTTGAACGCAAGCCTTTACAACACAACTGTGTTTTTCGGAGGACCGGCGTGGGAAAACCCGGTTGGCCCGCTGTTAGCTGTTCCGAATGCCGCAGCGGACGACGTGACGGGATTCGCGGACAGCGGCGCCGGATCGGCGGACTTCGCCATCTCCGGAAGCTTCACGGCCGCTTCGAATGGTGTGTTTGAGGGGACGCTCGCAGGCTTCGACGTCACACTTCCAACCGAAGCAAACACCTTCACGTTGTATGTAGTGGATGACACGCAGGCAGTAGCTATCGAAACAGATAATTCGCAGTTGACCCTGGGACGCCTTGCGCTGGTGCCGTGAGACCCCAGTCCCGCCGGAATCCCGCCAATCAGCTCGCGTAGCCGGCACAAGATGGCAGGTAGCCCCAGGCGTGAGCACGGGTGCCCATTCAAGCTTCGCTTGGTTGGGCTACCTTCAACCCGTTGCAACCAACTCCCACCCTGGCCGAATCGGCAGATATACGAATCCGCTACCCGTGCTGAGGCGCTCCCTCAGCCGCGCTTGTAATAACTCAGAGGTGACTGACGAGTGGGCGACGACTCACTCACAATGCCGAAAAGGCCCTCGCCAGTATTGCATTCGAGGCTCACAAGCCGTTCTTTTCGCGCGTACGTTTTCGATCAACTTTCGGGCCTGTACCAATCCGGGGACGCGCCGACCGCTGCTTCTATCTCAGGCACCAGAGTACGATCCAGCTCCGCGACCAGGGCGCCGAGGTTTTCCACGATCTTGAGCCAGTTTTCGGCGTCGCCAATCGGATACTGCGCCTGTGCAACAGTCCTCGCCGTTGGCGGAATAGGTACAGTCGCCTTCCAGCCCAATCCCCAAACCTTGTACACGGCCAGCATTCTGTGGCTCCACGTGCCGACATCCACGTAAACCTCGACCGTGGAATTGGCGGTCGTGCGGCGCTGCAAAGTAAAGCTTCCCGATCCTCCCTTGCAATTGAATCCCATGGGCTTGAAAACGCGGTCCAGTTGGGGTTTCGCGCTCACAGCCTTTAGTTACTTAACTCGCACCTGCTTGACCTTCGTTACTGAAGTACTGGAAATTCCGTATTTTGATTTTGCTTTTGCTGGCTGGCCTCGATAGTCTCTGGAAACCCCGGTAAAAGTTGGAGTCGAATCGTAGGTAACTGTTGTGCACGGGGCCATTGTTCAAGTGCATTTGTTTTCCTTGGTTTCCCCCATCCAGGAGCGAATATGCACGTGGTGCGCTTACGCCGTGCCCTGCCGGGCGCCAGCCTGTTTTTCATGTCCTTGTTGCTTTCGAGCTCACTGATGGTGGGCTGCGGTGGGACTATTCAAGTAAATCTGAACACCATCGCGTCGATCTCGGCGCCGGCCAATACGCTGCGCGTGAACCAGACCCTGCAGCTGAGCTCGCAGTACATGGCTTCAGGGCAAGCGATGACTTTCTATGTCAACGGAATTGAAGGCGGCAACGCCGAGGTTGGCACCGTGAGCAGCACCGGCCTATACACGGCTCCCGCAGTGGTTCCTAATCCGTATACGGTTCAAATCACCAGCCAAATCCCGAGGTTTCCCGACGCAGTGCCAGGGTCTGTATCGGTGCAGGTGTGGAATCCGATTCCGGTGTTGAGCGCAGTGAATCCGGGGGGATTTTCCGAGGGAGAAACAACCGTCACAGTGAGCGGATCGCAGTTCGTCTATGGCGCTCAAATAAGTTGGAATGGCGCAGCTGTTCCGACAACCTATATCTCAGGGACGGAACTGGTAGCGCAAATCGCTGCGCCCACGCCCGGCACTTATCCCCTGCTGGTGACAAATCCCAATCCTGGATCGGCCAACTCGTCTCAGGCATCGATCGAGGTTGGCCCCGGCCAGGTGGTGCTGAAACTCGAGCCGAACTCGGGCACCGACGTGCGGGTATCGAACCAGCTGAATTTAGGGTTGAGTGTGAATGGAACCGATAATCCCGCGGTGACGCTGGAGGTGAACGGCGTTGCCGGCGGCAACGCGACTGTCGGCACCGCGGCGTCAAACGCGGACGGCTCCATCACCTATACGGCGCCGGCGGTGGTTCCCACGCCGAGCAATATCGTTCAACTCACCGTCATCAGCGTCGACAATCCGGCGGTGTCGATTGCGCAGAATATCTCGGTGATGAATCCCATTCCGATTCTTACTGCCGCCACGCCCATGACGTTTGCTCCGGGACCGGCAGCCATCGTGCTCACCGGGCAGAAATTCATCAGCGGCGCGCGCGTGCTGGTGAACGGATCGCCGGAGGCCGCCACGTTTAACAGCGGAACGCAGCTGACGGTGAACGTCGATCTGACCGAACCGGGCAACCTGGACCTGCAGGTGTTGAACCCTGCCCCCGGCCCCGCGGCTTCGACCGATCTGATCGCAACGGTCAGTGGCACGCCGCCGGTTCCTGTAGTGAGCGCGACGGATGCGGCGCGGTTTCTCGATCAGGCCACATTTGGCGCAACCGACGCCGAGATCCACGATGTTTCAATGAACGGCTACCAGGCGTGGCTCACGGCGCAGTTCGCGTTGCCGGCCAAGCCGGTGGAATCCGCGGTTGAACAGGCGCTGATCGTGAACAACCCGCCCTGTGCTGCAGGGGATGTGACATGCAACGAGGCGCTGTTCGAGCAGAACAGCAACAACGAGAATCTCGTCCAGGCGCAATTCTGGCGGCAATCGCTGACCTCGCCGGATGCGTTGCGGCAGCGCGTCAAGTATGCGCTCTCGGAGATGTTCGTGATCTCGAGCGACAATACCACGGCCATTCAAAGCATGCCGCGCGGCGAGGCCAGCTACTACGACATGCTGGGCAACGACGCCTTTGGAAACTTTCGCCAGTTGCTCAACGATGTGACCCTCAGTCCGATGATGGGGCAGTTTCTTTCCATGCTGGGCAACGATAAGGGCAACGCCACCACCGATCCCGATGAGAACTACGCGCGCGAAGTGATGCAACTGTTCACGATCGGGCTGTGGCAGTTGAACGACGACGGCTCGCAACAGCTTGACTCGACCGGCAACCCCATCCCCACTTACTCGAACAGCGACGTGATGGGCCTGGCGGCCGTGTTCACCGGATTCAGTTGGCAGATCCCCGGCGACACCAGCGACGACGGGTGGTCAAACTGCTGCTTGTACGTGGGCACCGGCTTCGGCGAAGAGCTGTTGCTTATGACGAGCTACGCCGATCACCACTCGACAGTTGAAAAACAATTCCTTGGCGTTACTATCCCCGCCTCAACCAGCCCGGACGCGACGGGCGATCTCAAAATCGCGCTGGACACGCTGTTCAACCATCCCAATCTGCCCGCGTTCTTTTCGAAGCAGATGATCCAGCACCTGGTCACGAGCAACCCGAGTCCGGCTTACATCAGCCGGGTGGCGCAGGTATTCGAGAACGATGGCACGGGAACGCGCGGCAACCTGCAAGCGGTGATTACGGCCATTCTGCTGGACCCGGAGGCGCGCGACACGGCTACGGCCACTGCCAATACGCAATACGGCAAGGTGCGCGAGGCTCTGCTGCGTTATACGGAGTGGGCGCGAGCCTTCACTGCGCAATCGCGCACGGGATCGTTCGATCTGGGTTCCACCGAAGACCCGATTTATGGGCTGGGCCAGATGTGGCTGCGTTCGCCGACGGTCTTTAACTGGTTCAGTCCCGGCTATACGCCTCCGGGCACGCCCATTCAAACGGCCGGGCTTTTAGCGCCGGAGATGCAGATGACCAACGTTTCTTCGGTGGTGGGCTACATCAACTATCTGCAGAGCGCGATTGGCGCCAATGCCACCTCGGGCCCCGACGTCTTCTCGTATTACAGCACCGAAATGGGTTTGGCCTCCACGCCCAATCAGTTGGTGGACCGCATCAACCTGCTGCTGATGGCCGGACAAATGAGCAGCGCGCTCTCGAACCAGATCGTCACCGCAGTCACAGCAATCCCCATCCCCACCGGAGATCAGAACGCGATCAATGCCGCACTTCTGAGCCGTGTCCAAACCGCAATTTATCTCACCGTGGCGTCGCCCGACTTCGCCGCGCAGCAATAGGAGCCCGCAATGTGCAACCACCACCAAACCCGCCGGCAGTTCCTGCGCGCGGCGTCCATGGCCTCCATGGCCGGCTTCTACGTGAGCCCGTTCCTTCTCGAACTCAACTCGCTTGCTGCCATGGCGCAAGGGAGCGGCAGTTCAGACTATCGCGCCCTGGTCTGCATTTATCTGCAGGGCGGCAATGACGGTCACGGCACTGTGATTGCTACCGATACCGACTCGTTTGCCGCTTTTACGCAGGCGCGGTCAGGTGCGCCCGGCCTCGCGTATCCCATAAGCGAGTTGCTGCCCATCACTCTCACCACGCCTCAACCCGGCCGCACCTTCGCGCTGAATCCATCTCTCACAGGCGTGCAAAACCTCTTCAACGCGGGCCGTGCCGCAATCGTTGCCAACACGGGTACGCTAGTGACCCCGGCCACCAAAACGCAAATCAATGCCAACTCGGTGGTGCTGCCTGACAGCCTGTATTCGCATTTCGATCAAACCGCGGCGTGGCAGGCCATCGCCTCCAATCTCGGCAGCGGCGAGCGTGTGGGTTGGGGCGGTGCGGTTGCCGATGCCATCGAGGCCATGAACATGAATTCCAATTCCATGTTCACCTGCATCTCGACCGCCGGCAACGCTCTGTTTCTCGCCGGGCAAACCTCGTTTCAGCTCAACGTGACGCCCGCCGGCCCCATTCCCATCAGCGGGCTAACCCAGCCTCCATTCGGATCAACCTCGAATCCACTCAGTGCCATCCTCAGCGGCGACGAAACGAATCTCTTCGCCCAGGAATACGAAGTCGTCATCCAGCGTTCCATCCAGGCACAGGCCATGCTGGCCAGCGCCATGGCTCCGGCAGGCGTGGGCGGAGTGCCCAATGCGCCGCAGTATCTCGACCCGGTTGCGATGAAGCTCATGGACAATCCCCTCGCCGATTCCCTGCAGACCGTGGCGCGTATCATCTCCGGCCGCGCCAGCCTCGGCGTCACGCGCCAGATCTTCTATGTCCAACTCGGCAGCTTCGACACGCACAATAACCAGGCGCAGATTCATTCGCAACTTCTCACCCAGCTTGGCGCAGCGCTCGAGTACTTCGACGGCCTGATGGTCAACATGGGCCTCAGCAACAACGTTACCGCCTTCACCATCTCCGACTTCGGACGCACTCTTACCTGCAACTCAAACGGCACCGACCACGGTTGGGGAAGCCATCATTTTGTCCTGGGCGGTGCGGTGCAGGGGCAGAATATGTACGGCCAATATCCAGTGGTCGGCGTCAATCAGGCCAACGACGTCGGCGCAGGCAGACTGATTCCCACTACCGCAGTCGAGCAATACGCCGGTACCCTTGCCAGTTGGTTTGGGCTCTCCGATAGTGAGATCCGAACGGTTTTCCCCAACTTTGGAAACTTTGGCTCTGACCCGTATCTGGGCTTTATGGGCTAGGCATTTCTCCTTCGGATATCCCGAAAATGGTGTTCTGTCTGGATGCGACGCTGCGCCCGGAACTGCGAGACAGGGCTGACTTCGAGTTGAAAATCACGATTTGGGCTGTTAACCGGATCGTGAGCCCGTGGCCAGGTCTGGCTGAAATGGCGCGCCGCTTCGTGACTGCAACGCAAATAGCGTTAATGCATTTGCTCCCGACTTTTGCGCGACGTTGACCGCTGCCGTCGCCGTGCCCGTTTAGGACGGTCTATTCAGCGCTGCCGCAGGTTGTCGCGGTCATTGCTGCAACACGACCTGATCGCCTTCTTTGAGGCCGGAAACGATTTCGGTGACGGATCCGTTGGATAGGCCAACGGTGACGGGGACCTTGCGGAATCCCTCTTTCTGGTGTTTGTCGGGAATCTGCACCGAGGCGTTGCGCTGGTTGTCGTAGAGGACGGCGTTTTCAGGGACGGTGAGCACGCCCTTGTGCTCATCGAGAAGGATTTCGGCGTTCGCGGTCATGTTGGCCTTGAGCTCGCCACCGGGGTTGTTGATGGAGACGCGCACCTCGAACGTGGTGACATTATCCTTTTCCACGCCCATCGGAGCGATCTTGGTCACCTTGCCGTTGAAGAGGCGGTCGCGGAAGCTCTCCACCTTGATGCGCGCGGGCTGGCCCATGTAGACGTGGGCAATGTCGGCCTCGTCCACCTTGCCCTGCACATAGACTTCGGACGTGTCGCCCTCGGTCATGACGAGCGTGGCGGTTGAGCCGAGAACCAGGATGGAACTGACGGCATCGCCCATTTCGACGTCGCGCGAGAGGATCACGCCGTCCATGGGCGCAACGATGGTGGTGTATCCGAGCTGCTCCTCGAGCTGCTGGAGGCTGGCCTGGTTTTGCTGCACCTGCGCGCGCGCCTGCTTCAGCTTGGCAGCGTCGACGCCGACCTGCGCCTGCGCGGAGTTGCGCCTGGTGAGAGCGGCCAGGTAGTCGCGGTTTGCATCGTCCAAGGTCTGATGGCTGACGATGCCTTCCTTGTTCATTTCCACATTGCGGTCGAGCGTGGCCTTGTACATGGGCAGGTCGGGAGCTGCGGCGTTTACTTTGTCCTGCTCGATGTTGGCCTCGTAGGTAGTCACGTTGGCCTCAGCGCTGGCCAGTTGCGCGCGTTGCGCATTTACCTGGGCCTGGATCTCCTGCTGATCGAGCTGCGCCAGTTGCTGGCCCTTGTGCACGCGGTCGTTGATGTCGACGTAAAGCTTTTGCACGATGCCGGAGGCCTTTGACTTGACTTCAACCTTGGTGATGGGCTGGATATCGCCGGTGGCGACGACCGAGCGCGCCACGTCGCCGCGAGTGACTTTGGCGATCTTGTTGGGGTCGATGGGGTCGCCTTTAGCCAGGTGCACGAGCCCGATCACCGCCCCGATAACAAGCACGGCGACGACACCACCGAGGATGATCCAAATCCGTTTCCTCTTACGCGATGCGGCCATGTGGGCCTCCCATAGTTTTGAAGAGAGAGCGGCACTTCACCCCAGCGAGGAAAAGACCACTCTCACTAGGCCCGGCGGCTCTCCCGGCGGACGCTGATAGAAGAAGAAGCAATCAACGCTTCAGACGGTGTGCTGGCACCGTTGTAACCCAACAAGCTTCAGTACGCAAGTCGAGGGGCGCTGGTTCCGTGGTTTTCTGCTCATGCGGCTGCGCCCCGGCGGGATTGCGGGAACCGGAATGCCGGCTGCGGCGTATCATCTTCGCGTGGGGCTCGCGCAGGCCCGCGGCATGGATCTCCGCAACGTCCAGGACTTATGACCAGTTTTTTCGACACGCTCGGGCAGGTCTTCCGCGCCATCATGGCGAATAAGTTGCGGAGCTTTCTCACCATGTTCGGGATCGCCTGGGGCGTGGGGTCGCTCCTGGTACTGGTGGGGTTGGGCGAGGGGTTCCGCAGCGGGCAGCGCAAGCAGTTGGCCACGTTTGGCAACGATCTGGTCATGATGTGGGACGGCACCATTCCCGCGCTGCCCAATCAGCACACGGGAATGCGGCCCTATCAACTCACCGTGGGCGACGAAGCCGCCATGCGCCAGTTGACAGATCTCAGGGCCGTCACGGGTTTCCTTAGCCGCAACGATCTCTACCAGGTAAGCGCCTACGCCAACACTTCGGGGCAGGTGCTGGGCGTGGAGCCGAATTATTCTGAGGTGCGGTTCCTGCCCCTCGCTGAAGGACGATTCATTGACGCGTCCGATCTCGCCGAGCGGCGTCGCGTGGTGGTGCTCGGATCGAAGAATTCTCTGCTGCTGTTTCTCGGCCACCCCATACTGGGCGAGACTATCACCATCAATGACATTGCCTTTACGGTTGTGGGCCGCGCCCAGCCCGTGAGCCACGGCAACAACGACAGCGAAAACCAAAAGATCTACGTCCCGCTGACTACGATGATGGAACTCTTCGCCATGAAGGGTGACAACGTGGCGCAGGACGCGCTGAGTTCCATTCAATATCAGCCGGCGAAGAAGGGCGATGTGACGGCTGCCGTAGCTGCGGTGCATGGCGTGATTGCCGAGCGCCACGGCTTCGACCCCTCGCTCACCGATGCATTCGACGAATGGAACACCATCCACACGCAGCAGATGATCGCGGCCATCTTTAACGGCATGGATGTTTTTCTGGGCAGTGTGGGCCTGGTGACGCTGGGTCTCGGCGCGGTGGGCATTATCAACATCATGCTGGTCTCGGTGACGGAGAGAACGCACGAGATCGGCGTGATGAAGGCGGTGGGAGCCACGCGGGGCAGCATCATGGCGCAATTTTTCTGGGAGGGGCTGTTGCTCACCGGCATCAGCGGCCTTATTGGCGTGGCCTTGTCCGGGACGTTTATGGCTCTGCTGCAGGAGACGCTGACTGGCAAGATGCCCGGCTGGGATCCACCGCGGCTGGTGCCGTGGTCTGCCGCACTGGCGGTTGGGTCGCTTGCCATCTGCGGCATCGTGGCCGGGCTCTATCCGGCGAGCAAAGCCGCAGCTCTCGATCCGATTGAAGCGCTGCGCAAGGAATAAAAGCAGGGACTAAGGGACTAGGGACTTAGGGACTAGGGACTGAGGGACTGGCAATGCTGAAAGACATACTCGCGCAGGCCTGGGCGGCGATGCTCGCCAACATGCGCCGCACCGCCATCACCATGGTGGGCATGGCGTGGGGCATCGCCACCGTGGTGGTATTGCTGGGCTACGGCGCTGGCTTCAGCAATGCCATCGAGGCCATCTTTGCGCAATGGGGCACGGAAACTATCGGCTTCTTTCCTGGTCGCACCAGCCAGCAGGCCGGCGGCGACAAGGCGGGCGTCAAGGTGCAGTTCACGCTTGACGATGTGGACCGCGTCGCCGACAGCGTTCCCGGCGTTTACCGAATCTCGCCAAACGAGTGGATCAATGCCACCGTCCAGAACGACCTGCACTCGTACTCGTGGGAGGTCGACGGCGTGCGTTCTGCGTTTCAGGACATCTTCAAACTCGATACCGATGCCGGACGCTTCTTCAGCGGCCAGGAAGAGGAGCAGCGCGCGCATGTTTGCGTCATTGGCTCCGAGGCCAAGACCAAGCTCTTCTCGGGAGAGTGGGCGGTAGGCGAAAACATCCGCCTCAACGGCGTCATCTTCACCGTGGTTGGCGTGCTCAAACCCAAGATGCAGGAGAGTGGCGACAACGTCAATCGGGTTATTTATATCCCCTTCAACACCTTCAGCGACCTGAAGGACACGCATTATGTCGACGGCATCTGGTTCAGTTATCACGGCGATAACATGCAGATCGAGAAGTCCTTGCGCGCCACCATGGCCGCGGCGCATCACTTCCGCCCCACCGATCACAACGCCATGTTTGTGGCCAACCTGATGACGCAGTTGTCGCAGTTCCGTATTCTGTCGATCGCGCTGCAGGTACTGCTCTCCATGGTGGGCGCGCTTACCCTGGGCATCGCCGGCATCGGCCTCATGAATATCATGCTGGTGGCCGTGCAGCAGCGCACGCGTGAAATCGGCATTGAAAAAGCGCTGGGTGCGCGCCGCAACCAGATCCTCGTGCAGTTCCTGGCGGAAGCGCTCACCATTACCGGCGTTGGCGGAGTGTGCGGCATCGCGCTCGCCTGGCTCATTTCCGTAGCGGTGGGCCGCATCCCGTTCTACAGCGAGATCGCTCAAAATGCGTCGAACGCCGACATCCGCCTCATCATCACCCCCGGCTCGATCGCCATCGCCACAGTGATCCTCGTGGTTACCGGGCTTGTGAGCGGCATGATTCCCGCCATCCGCGCCGCGAACCTCGATCCCATCGAGGCGCTGCGCTACGAGTAGAGGGGCCGGGGTGCTTCGATTGACGACAAACTCGGCGGTCGGGTTCGTTTTCGCCTTAGACCAGAATCGACTGAGCGGCGGCAACAGCTCTGATTCTTCGTAAGTCCATCTTCCCCGTGCTCCGCACCGTTTGCTTGATTACCAACACGTGATGGCTCCGGCGGCGGATTGCGAGTGAATCACCGGCAACTCGGACGTGACGTGAGCCAGATCACGCCACGGAAGTATCGGCGACAAGCCGGGCCGGATGCGGAAGTCGAGTGTTTTGCCCTTCCGAACCCACCGCCGAACGGCGTGAATCAGCGGATTGGGCCGCTTGTAGCTCTCCTGAAAGAGCCGTGGCGAAAAGATGTCGGGTATAATCAGGCAAATCGCAGATAACCGCAATTGATCGATCATTGCGAGGGAACAGCGAGGATCGGCGCCAATGGCTCCGCTGCTGATGTGGCTCATCATGGTGCTCTGCCTGGTGATTTCCGTCGGCAAATACCTGTTCGGCTTGATCCTTCAGCTGGCGCACCCTTCCACCAAAATCCGCAAGAACTATGACCTCGAGCCGACGGTAAGCGTCCTGATGCCCTGCTACAACGAAGGCAAGACAGTTTACGAAACTATTGAGAGCATCAGCAAGAGCCATTATCCCAGCGAAAAATTCGAAGTGATTGCCCAGGATGACTGCTCGGCCGACGACAGTTACGAGTGGATGCTGAGGGCGCAGCGCGATTTTTCCAACATCCGCATCCGAGTGGGCCGCAACCAGGAGAATCGCGGCAAGGCTCGCACTGTCTGCAATGCGCTCCAGCACTCCAGCGCCGATATCATCATCTCCATTGACTCCGATTGCATCTTTCACCCCAATGCAATTCGCGAACTCACTGCCAGCTTCTCTGAACCGAAGGTCGGTTCCGTCGGCGGACGCGTGGGCGTGGCCAATCCCAACGAAAGCGTCATTACCGCGATCCAAACCATCGTTTATTACGCCGCTTTCGAACTCTACAAAATTCCGGAGAACTGGACTCGCAGTATTTGCTGCATCAGCGGGTGCCTATACGCCATCCGCCGCGAACTTCTACTGGAGATCGAGCCTGCGATTCGCGCGCGTCATTGGTTTGGAGTACCCGTCAATCAGGGCGAAGACCGATTTCTCACGCACCAAACGCTTTTGCGGGGCTACGGCACGTACATCAACAACGATGCGCTCTGCTGGACTACCGTACCCACCACGCTCTCCGTGCTCTTCAAGCAGCAACTGCGCTGGCGACGCAGCATCGTCCGCGACTTCCTCTTCACGCTTCGCTCGCTACCACGGCATGTCTTCAAGCTGCATCCCAACACGGTACTTACCCTTGTACTCACTCCGCTTGGCGCGATCGTCGCGCTTCTCGTCGTCATCAATTCCCTCATCTCCGATCCGTTGGCGTGGGCGGGGCCTATGCCCATGGTCACGGCGCTGGCCATTGCAGCCGTTCTATCGTGGTGGATTAAGAAGCACAGCGTGCGCGAAACCATTGCCCACCCTCTGGCTTTTGGCGCGTATATCGCATGGGCAATTGCAAGCAGCCTCTTTCTCACTCCGCTCGCCCTCTGCACTATGGATTCGGCCGATTGGGGCACACGCGTGAAAACCCTTGAGGAGGTTCCGGTTGGCCATCCCAGCGATTGAACTCGATGTGAAGCCCCAAAAGAAAGCCGCAGGCAAACAACCACTCCACTACCGTTTCATTCTTGCCACTTACCGGATCTTCGCGATCGCGGCCTTGTACGCAGTGCTGATTGGAGTGCTCGCATATGCCTTCGTCATGGGCTTTTATGCCCTCAACAGTTCATGGGCTGCGCCTCTCATTCTCTCTGCAACCGACGAGAAGAGTCTGGACTTCCGTGAAAAGCTCATCACCAGCCAGCAGGCGATCGAAGACCTGAAAGTCGACGCCGCAAAGATGGAGGCCGGCCTCAAGGAGATGCGTTCTCATCGCGATGCCCTGTCGGCGCTGGAGCCCGAAATCCAGAAGGCCATCGCCCTTGAGCGCGCACACGATCGCGCCGACGGACCTCCGCTTGCCGCTCTCGATCGCCAGAAGAACGCTGACAACGCCCAGGCAAGGCAGGTGCTGGCACAGCTCGATGGAATGCAGGCCAACATTCAGAATGATCTGGCCGCGGGCCTCATCACCAAAGCCGACGCCGCTTCGCAGTTGGCTGCTCTCAATCAGACGGCCACGTCCTACACCGACAGCCGCATCGCCGAGCTTCTGCTCACCGACACCGTGGTCGATAAGACTACCCTGGGGAGCACGTTAGATGCTTTGGAGAAACAAGCTGAGCTTCGCTCTGAGGCTGCACAGCTCGACGTATCCATTCAGGTCGCGGAAAAGGAATTGGCGGAAGATAACCTTCAGATTACTCGCCTGCACGATGCCATTGTCACCGCAAAGTTGAGCCCCTATTTCCTGAGTGCCTCCGGCCAGACCCAGCTCTACTTCGCCTTCGTTCCCTATGACAATCGGGCCAGCGCAACTAACGGCAGCCCCGTCTACGATTGCTATCTCAACATGATCTTCTGCCGCAAAGTGGGAACCGTCGTCGCGCGCTTTCCGGGTGAAGAGCAGGCGATTCATCCCATCTTCAAGACGCAGATTCGCGGTTTCCTCATCCAGATGAATCTCCAGCACAATGCATCGGCAAAGTCGCGGACGGTTTTTCTGGGCAGAAAGCCGCTGTTGTTTTAGGTTCTGTTCACAGGAGCATTGCATGGCATTCACAGCACCATTGAGTCTTTTCTTGACGCTGTCATTCTTATCTTCGACTCTTTACGCGCAGAATTCCCGGGACTCCGACGCATATTGTACCTATCAAATGGAGCAGGCGGAGGCGCAGCGTAACCTTCTGCGCACACCCAACGCTGCAGGCGGACTCACGCAGTCTGAAACTGGTTTGCCCACGCAGATGGTTGGTGGCGCCTCATTGGGCGTGTCGGACGTAAAAAAGGCCTCGCTCACAATGGAAGTGGCGCGCCGCAACTGCGCTCTCTACCGTTCCACCACGAGCGTGCAGCAGCAATTGCAGTACGCGATTCCTATGCTAGAGCGCGAAGCGCTGCAAAATCGCCTCATACTGATCGGTCGCGCTGCAGACCAGCTGAACGCACTGATGGACACGACGCGCAAGATGGTGGAGCAGCAGAACGCCACTCGCCTCATGCTCTTTTCATTTGAAACCACACGCATCAAGCTCGAGGCTGATCGCGCCGATACCCAATCGAAGATCGCCGCCATCTACCTGCCCGATCTAAGCACCACGCCGCTCAAAGAAATGGTGAATCAAAAACAGGGCCAGGAGGTTGCCGAGCAGCAAGCCGAAGATCGCCTCAACCGGCAAAACAACTGGAATCTTGCTTTGCAGGTTGGCGTGCACCAGCAGGTCGATCCCGTTGCTCAAGGAGCGCAGCCTTACGGCTCCTTCTCCCTGAGCTACAACCTGGCCAGTCGTTCCATCGATCACCACCTCGATAATGCGGCCTCAGCCTACGGCGATTGGAAGAAGGTTCAGGAAGGCGACGTCATCCGCAACATGGACATTCTTCATCAGCAGCTCAACGCGACCATCGACGCCGACGAGGCCAAGGAACAATCGTTGCAGAGTCAGATGAAGGAGATCGACAGCAATCTCAAGATCGTCGCTGCGCCAGATACCACCGCGGCCGTCGACTTTAGAAATCAGCTCGAAGCGGCCCGTCTACTTCTGCAGATCGAATTGGATGATACCGCTTTTCGCCTTTCCCGCCTGCGCAATTATTGCTCCACGAATTATTGACTCTCGCACGTGGATAGTGCTCCTGCTTGGTATCAAGAACGCCAGCAGTACGATCTCCTTGTTCATGAAGAAATCAAACTGGTGCGAACCTACAGCCAGATTGTCTGCGCATCACCGCCCAACGGGACGTGACTCGGCTTTTGGAGGGTCCGGGCGGTTTCGAGGCGAATATCCGTCAAAGGGAAGGGTGGGCGACCACACGCCCGGAACCCGCAAGACCAGGCCGAGCCGAGGTTGGAATTGTGACTCGATCTGTACGCATCTGTTGATCTAATTTCAGTTTTGTTCAAATTCGACTAGTTGGCGCGCCTTGATGTCACGCATGGGCGGCAGTCCGAAAAGCCTGCGGTATTCGCGGTTGAACTGGCTGGCGCTCTCGTAGCCGACCTCGAAGGCAATTCTTACGGACGGCAGAGGGGTTGGGAAGTGCGTAGCAGGATACCCCGTGCGCTTATTCCATCCAGCTAACCTGCGGCTTAGTCCAAATTGTACGCATGAGCTTCGACCAGCGGTATCGTGACAGTGGGCATCGTGCCCCCTGCAGTAATCTCGAATCCGAGGCCAAAGATCATGCTTGGCGTAGATGTCGAGAATGTAAACGTCCCGGTAAAATTGCCGCCAGTGGTGAATTCCCATCCTGTAGTAGCCAGATGGTGCTCAGGGGCAATCGCATAATAAACCGTGGCCGTTGTGCCGGCGATAGACGTGATTGTGGCTAGCACATCCAGAGTACCTGTGTCGGCTACGGCCGATATTCCCACCGCTACTTCTTGGTCTGCTTCCGCCGTGTCTGCTGTTGTCCCGGTCGTTCCGGCATAAATGAGAACATAGGCGTCGCCCGTTCCAGCTGCGTTTTTCTGGATAGCAACCTGCCACCGGAAAGTGGTCCCAACCTTATAGCCGTTGTACAGCGTGGCCGGGATCTTCAGATTTGATCCTGCGATGTAGAAAGGTGTGCTCGCCACCGTGACCTGTGTTTGCAATGCTGTATTGAAATTGGTGATCCCGTTCGGCAGCTGTGCGGCGGGAATTGCTCCAGTGACGGCGGTGCTAGGAATTGTGGCGGATGCGGTGACGGCGTTGGTGCCGTTACCGGAGAGGTAGCCCGTAAGCGTAGTGGCCCCGGTGCCTCCGTTGGCGACCGGTACTGTGCCAGTGACGTTGGCGGCGTTGCCGCTGATGTTGCCGGAAATGGAGGTGCCGGGAATCGTAGTAGAAGCCGTAACGGCGCTGGTGCCGTTACCGGAGAGGTAGCCGGTCAGCGTGGTAGCGCCTGTGCCGCCGTTGGCGACGGGCACTGTGCCGAGCGTGATGGCTGGTGTGGTGGTGCCGGTGGCCACACTGATGGGGGCGGTACCGGTCACGCTGGTTACCGTACCTGCGCCGGTCGCACCCACGTTTCCAGCGACGTTGATGTTCCAGCTCGCGAAAGTCCCACTGCCGCCGACCGTGTCCGCATCGATCACAAGCGTCGTACCCGAGTACGAAGTGACGAGACCTTCCACGTAGTCTGCAGTGTTGGCAGAATAGCTGGCCCGTGCCCGCGCGCCGGCTGAGTATGCAAGTCCACTCTGCGTCGAGAATGAACTGGATCCAGTCCCGATTGCCGCCGAGGTTGTGGACGTCGCGGCGTAACCAGTCCCCGCCGGGCCTTGCGGTCCTTGTGACCCCGTTGCGCCTGTGGCCCCCGTTGCGCCTGTCGGTCCAGTTGCGCCAGCCGGTCCTTCTGGCCCTATTGCTCCCGTTGCCCCCGTCGCGCCGACATTGCCGGCAAGGTTGATGTTCCAGTCCGCGGCCGTTCCCGAACCGCCCGTGGTGTCCACATTCACCGTAAGGACAGT
>Ga0181538_10000178_pt1 | contig 73058 bp, 51 predicted proteins | sample PEATcosm2014_Bin_40_FD_119773 | JGI IMG/M metagenome (GOLD analysis project Ga0181538, IMG submission 119773) | Peatland microbial communities from MTU Mesocosm Facility, Houghton, MI, USA - PEATcosm2014_Bin23_30_metaG | ecosystem: Environmental > Terrestrial > Soil > Wetlands > Peat | place... | reverse complement strand
GACTCCGCGCTCGTCAGCCCGCTGCACTTCCCCGTCGAGCCCGAGGTGTTCTTCATCGACGGCTCCCACACCTTCGACTACTGCTGGTCCGACACTCAGCTCGCTCGCAAAGTGACCAGCCCCGGCGGCGTGCTCATCTGGCACGACTACGGCAACCCGAAATATCTCCCCGGAGTTACCGAAGCCCTGCTGCGCCTCTCCCGCGAAGGGGAAATGAAGCTCTACTGGCTCGACTGCCCCCAACTCCGAACCAGCCTCGTCTTCGGAATCAGTTGCATCTGAATGGAGTCACGTGACACGCAAGCTACGCAGTCAGGAGTGGTGGTTCGGGAAGGACTACTACAACTTTACACGCCGCGCATGGATGCGCTCGGAGGGTTTCACCGCCGACATCTTCGAGAACCGGCCGGTGATCGGCATCTGTAACTCCTGGAGTGAGCTAAACAACTGCAACGTGCATTTGAAGGGCGTGGCCGAGGCCGTCAAGCGCGGCGTCTGGCGCGCCGGAGGATTTCCCCTGGAGTTCCCGACCATATCGCTCGGCGAGATGCTGATGAAACCGACAACCATGCTGTATCGCAATTTGATGTCCATGGATGTCGAAGAATCCATACGCGCCAATCCCATCGACGGCGTGGTTCTTCTGTGCGGTTGCGACAAGACGACCCCGGCGCAGATAATGGGCGCGGCCAGCGCCGACGTGCCCGCCATCGTCGTCACCGGCGGACCGATGCTCAGCGGCCAGTGGCGCGACCGGAAACTCGGCGCGGGCACCGATGGGCGCAAGCTTTTCGAACTCTTCCGCACCGGCAGGCTGACCGAAGAAGAGTGGTGTGAGATCGAAGGCGGCATCGCGCGTAGCGCCGGACACTGCACGGTGATGGGCACTGCGAGCACGATGGCCGCCGTTGCGGAGGCCATGGGCATGACATTGCCCGGCTGCGCCGCCATACCGGCCCCTGATTCGCGCCGCCTCGCAATCGCCGAGATGAGCGGGCAACGCATCGTTGCCATGGTCTGGGAGGATCTCCGGCCTTCGAAGATTATGACGCGCGAGGCGCTCGAAAACGCAATTACGCTGGACATGGCCATCGGAGGCTCTACCAACGCCGTGATTCATCTCCTTGCCATCGCAGGCCGGCTGGGCATCGATTTGAACCTCGACGAGTTCGACCGCATTTCGCGCCGCACTCCCTGCATCGTGAACCTGAAGCCATCGGGCCAGTACCTGATGGAAGATTTCTTCGAAGCCGGTGGCGTTCCGGCGGTTATGAACGAGATACTCTCGTTGCTGCACGCCGGTGCGGTGACAGCAAATGGAAGAACGGTGCGCGAGAACGTAGAGGGAGCGCCATGCTGGAATCGGGACGTGATTCGAGCCGCATCCGAGCCTCTTTCGGCCGAAGGCGGAACTGTCGTTCTCCGCGGGAACCTGGCGCCAAGGGGCGCGGTCGTCAAGCAGACCGCAGCCACGCCCCGCCTGCTCCAGCACCGCGGTCCGGCGTACGTCTTTGAGAATCGGGAGCAAATGCGCGAGCAGATCGATTCGCCCGATCTGCCGGTTTCTCGCGACACGGTGCTGGTAATGAAAAGCTGCGGGCCGCGGGGTGCGCCCGGGTTTCCCGAATGGGGCCAGATTCCCATGCCGCGCGTCTTGCTCGACCAGGGAGTCGAAGACGTGGTTCGAGTCAGCGACGCCCGCATGAGCGGAACGAGCTTCGGAACCGTAGTCCTGCACGTTGCGCCGGAATCGGCCGCCGGGGGACCACTGGCTGCTGTGAAGACCGGAGATGAAGTGGAACTCGATACGGCCGGCCGCAGACTGACTCTGCACGTGGCTCCTGAGGAGATCGACCGTCGCTTGAGGTGCCGCTCCGCAGCCCCGCACCACTACGAACGGGGCTACGGCTGGATGTTCATGCAACACGTGAATCAGGCCGACGAAGGTTGCGACTTCGATTTCCTCCGCAAGCGGGCCATCTGAGAGCTCCTAATGAGCATTCCCCTGTTCAGCGGTAGTGGTATAACGTGAAGCGCTGGATGCCCACATAACGGTCCGGGATACGATCTGCCGGACTACTCCGCAAGGACAGCTGCTGCCCCTGTCCGGTTTCATCACCCGCGAGCTGCCGGCTGGGAGTCCAACGGCCGTTCACGAACGTACCCTCTTCCACCGTGCCGAGTCCGGCATGTTCGGGTCCCGGCGTGTTGGGAGCGAATGTGACCCTCGCGCTGTTGCCCGCGGCATAGTACTCGTCAGGCCCCGTGTTAATGAAAAGTGCCACCCCCGCGGAGAAGGGTGGCTGCGGTGCCGGTGCCCCAGGCAGACCGCGGGGCGCCGTGAACGAGACCTCGAACGTGTAATTCCCCAACTGGACCTTCTTCGGCGGGTCCTTCTCGCCAACCATGACGGCGGACATGGTGCCTTGGCCCTGGTGTTTCGCAATCAAGGGCGCCAATTGCCTGATCGCCTCGAAACCTCTGATCATCTCAGTCTCGGGAGCCGGCAACCTTTCAATCCCCATAAGCGAGAGACCGATCGCGTCATGGCGTCCGAAGGCGTAAAGCAATCGGGCTTCCATGTCGCCCCTGTTCTCGGGTCCGAACAGGGGGTTCCCGGATCGGGTGTAGGATGCCGTGGTCGAGACAAAAAAGTCGGAGCTGCCGTAAATGTCGGGCGAGAATATGTCGATTTGCGGCCCTCCGGCCCTCCAGACGTCCATCAACTGAGCCAGAGGGCCGCCGCTATGTGCGTTTGCGGGTGGCCCTACTCTCGCAAATCCCATCACCGCCGCGTTCACGTACATCGGCAGTGGGTATTCGGCTTTACCCGCCTCGGCCACCCGGCCGATGTAGCGCGCATAGTTCCAGGCCATGAAGATCTCATCCGTCGCGAGGCCCTTCCCGAACACCTCTTCCCACGTTCCGGATGTCTTGAAGCCGGCTTTCTCCCACACCTGGCGCAACTCCGATATGAGCGCGTCCTTGTGCTTCTGAAGGTAGTCCATCAGCTCCTTCGGCACCGGCTCCGCGAATGCCTTGTTGGCCACGGGCGAGCGGTCGCGGGAGTCCCCTATCACATTCACTTCGTTCTCCACCTGGATCATGATAACGGTGTGCTGCTGGCCATCCACTTCCTTGACGTGCCGCATCAAGGCGGCAAAGGCGCGTGCATCGGCGTCCCGATTCGCATCGCTGAGCGTGGAAAGGAGTTCGATGGTCTCACCATTCTGTACCTGGATGCGCGGGAAGCGGTTGAAGTCCTTCTTCACCCAGTCGGGCGGGTAGCTGGACAGAGCGTTCTTCCAACTTCCGAACCATAGAAGCACCAGACGCAGGTTGTGATCCCGCGCGCCCAGGATCACGTTGTCCAGCACACTGAAGTCGAACTTTCCTTCCTGTGGTTCAATCTGGTTCCAGGAAACGCCCGCCAGGACGGTGTTCAGTCCTGTCTGAATTGCGAGCCTCTGCCAGACCAGCTTCATGTAGTCGACGCTGGTGGCGCTGCTGTTGCTCAGTTCGCCTGCCAAAGCCAGGAACGGCTTGCCGTCCACGATCAGTTGTGTGGCTGTCCCCTGCTTCCGCAAATGCGGGATTGCCGTTGCACCCGCGGTTGAGACCGGAGCGCTTTTTACCTGACCCGCAACGAGGGTCAGAGAGGACATTAGAACGTAGCAAAATAAAGCGCGAAATTTCATGAATATCTCCTCTGCATTTTCCTCAAGCCGTTTTACCGGAGCCGGCCAAGCTCATCCTATCGACTCTGTTCTTTGCCCAATCGTACCACTGGTTTTGGATACCTTGACGTCGTTGCAGCTTGATATCCTCTGCTCCGCGCGCCCAAGTTCCGTGAAAACGGGTGGAATCCGAATGTACCAAGCTGTGGACTATAGTAAGTTGTTCGGAACACAATGCACCTGCCCATTGCCGACAAGCTGCGGCTGATTCTCTCCCAAGGCGGTTGGGACCAGGTTGTCGAGCTGTTGCAGCGCATCGATCCCGCTGTCGCCGCCGATTTCCTCATGGACCTCCCCATCGAAGACCAGCAGGTCCTCTTCGGTAGATTCCCCATCGAGTTCGCCGCCACGCTGGCCGGCATCTTCCCCTACTACCACACCTATGTCTTGTTGCACTCGCGGCCGCTCGACGAAATGAATGCCATCGTCGACAAGATGAATTCCTACGAGCGCCTGCAATTCATCGACGATCTGCCCGAAGAAGCCTGGCAGCGCCTGATGGACGAACTTTCCGCGAAACCCACAATATCCCGCGAGGAAGCCGCCGGGGCGCCCTATGGGCCCGCCGGCGAAGAGGTCGGAACCCCCGCCACCCCGCCGGTGCCGCCGATTATCGAGGCCCAGCGCATTTCGAAGGGCTTCGAGCGTCCCGCAGGCGGCCAGGTTCGAGTCATCGCTCCCACCGACCTCTCCCTGGAACCAGGCGCCATCGTCGCCCTGCTGGGGCCTTCCGGCTCGGGCAAGTCCACGCTCCTTCGCATCCTCTCGGGTCTCACCCCGCCATCCGGCGGCGAGGTATTCTGGCACGGTGAGCCGCTGGCCGAATCCCACCCCAACGTTGCCATCGTCTTTCAGAGCTTCGCTTTGTTTCCATGGCTCACCGTCCAGGACAACGTGGAAGTCCCCCTGCTCGCGCGCGGCATGAAGCACGCCGAACGCCATCTCCGGGCCTTCCAAGCGCTCGGTTCGGTGGGGCTGAAAGGCTTCGAAACCGCCTACCCGAAAGACCTCTCCGGGGGCATGAGGCAGCGCGTGGGATTTGCCCGCGCCCTGGTGGTCGAGCCCGAAATCCTCTTCATGGATGAGCCGTTTTCGGCCCTCGATGTCCTTACCGCCGAGAACCTGCGTGGCGAGCTGATGGAGCTCTGGCTCGAGAAGAAAATCCCCACTCGCAGCATTTTCCTGGTCACGCACAACATCGAAGAGGCGGTTCTCCTCGCCGACCGCATCCTGGTTCTCGGCCGCAATCCGGCCAGTATCCGCGCCGATTTCCGCATCCCCCTGCCGCAGCCCAGGGACCGCCGGTCCGACGCGTTCCTCCTCTACGTGGATTACATTTACAAACTCATCACCCAACCCCAACTCGAGCCTGGACCGCCCTCGGCCGCCGATTTCGCGGCCAAACCGCGATACCAGATGTTGCCTCACGCCCGGCCGGGCGGCATCGCCGGGTTGCTGGAAATGCTGAATGATCACGGCGGCAAACAGGACCTCTATCGCGTGGCCGAGGAGCTGCGCATGGAGGTGGACGACCTGCTGCCCATTCTCGAAGGCGCCACCTTGCTGGCTTACGCTAAAGCCGAGCGTGGCGATGTCGAGATCACTCCCGCCGGCAAGGCATTCGCCGAAGCCGATATTTCCACGCGGAAACAACTGTTCCGCGAAGCCGCTCTGGCCCATGTCGCCCTCATTCAACAAATCAGCGGCGCCCTTGCCGGCAAGTTGGACCATGCCATGCCGCTCGATTTCTTCCGCGGCATTCTCGAGGAGCACTTCCCCGCCACGGAAGTCCAGCGCCAGATCGATACGGCCCTGAATTGGGCCCGCTATGGCGATGTCTTCCGCTACGATTCCGATAGCGACCGGCTGTCGCTCGATGATCCGGCCAGTTCCGCCGGGCCCGAAGGGCACCCCGGCGCAGGCGACCGGCTATGATGGCGCAGAGGCACCCGGCAATGTCTACCCGCATTCCGCCCTGGGGAATGCTACCCGCTTCGGCGTGGACCCTTCTGAAAGATTTCCCCATCGTTTTCGCCGCATTGGGTTTGTTCTACGGATTGCTGGCGCTGGCTCGCTACTGGGCCGGCCCGGTCAACACCCAGCCCGAGATTCATCTCAACCCGGGCGCGTTGCCGGGGTACGCCTTGTTCTCGGTGGCTCGCATCACCGTGGCTTACGCTGTCAGCCTGGCCGTCACCTTGATCTATGCGTACGTTGCCGCGCACAACCCCAAGGCCGAACGGTTCATGATTCCGCTTCTCGACACCTTGCAGTCCATTCCGGTCCTGAGCTTCCTTCCTCCCGTGATGGTCTCCATGGTCGCGCTCTTCCCTTCCCGGCAATTGGGCGTCGAACTCGGATGCATCCTGCTGATTTTCACCGGGCAGGTCTGGAACATGACTTTCAGCGTCTATGCCTCGCTCAAGAGTATCCCCACCGAGATGCTGGAAGCCGCCCAGGTGTACCGTCTGAGCTGGTGGCAGAAGTTTGTGCAACTGGAGCTGCCATACTCCGCCATTGGCTTGGTTTGGAATTCCATGATGTCGGTTGCCGGCGGCTGGTTCTTCCTGATGGCCTGCGAGATGTTTGTGCTGGGGAACCGCGACCTTCGCCTTCCCGGCCTCGGATCCTACCTGCAAACCGCCGCCAATGCGGGCGACACTCGCGCCATCGTATGGGGCGTGGCCACCATGGTCGCGGTCATCGTCCTAATGGATCAGATCGTCTGGCGTCCCGTCATCGCCTGGAGCGAAAAGTTCAAGTTCGAGCAGGTCGAGGCATCCCAGCCGCCCCGCTCGCCGGTCCTCGATCTGCTGCGCCGCTCCAAGATCCTGTCGCGCGCCACCCGGGCTTCCGTCGAGCCGGTCCTCGAAGCCTTGACTCTGCACTTTGCCAAAAAGCGCGAGTCGCCTCATCCCCAGCGCCGGCGCGCCCTGTGGAAATGGGCCGCGCGTGTGCTGTCGGTAGCCGCCCTGCTCGGCATCCTCTACACCGTTGTAAAGATGGGTATCATGATCGCCGCGCTTTCTAAACCGGAGCTGCGCGGCATCTTCTGGGGCGCCGGGGCGACGTTCCTCCGCGTCGAGCTGGTTCTGGTGCTGGCGGGCCTCTGGACCATCCCCGTGGGAGTTTATGTCGGGCTCCGGCCAAGACTCTGCGCCGTCGCCCAGCCCATCGCCCAGGTCGCCGCTTCCGTGCCCGCCACCGCTCTGTTTCCCATCGTGCTGCTGCTCCTGATTCGCCTCGGCGGCGGGCTCGGCATCGGCTCCATTGCGCTGCTGCTGCTGGGCACGCAGTGGTACATCCTGTTCAATGTGATTGCCGGCGCCAGCGCCATCCCCACCGACCTGAAGGAGGTCTGCGGCGTCTTCCACCTGGGCCGATTCGAGCGTTGGCGCAAATTACTTCTGCCCGCCATCTTCCCCTACCTGGTCACGGGTTTCGTCACCGCATCCGGCGGTGCCTGGAACGCCAGCATCGTGGCGGAGTATTTCCGCTTCCAGGGCAAGACCTATTCCACCACCGGCCTGGGGGCCGTCATCAGCCGCGCCACTGACGCCGGAAACTTCCCCGTCCTTCTGGGAGCAACCGTGGTCATGGCGGTGATGGTTGTCATCATCAACCGCCTGCTCTGGCGCCGCCTTTACGCTCTGGCTTCCACCCGCTTCCGTCTGGAAAGCTGACGCTCCTCGTGGGATGATCCCAGCATTCCGGAAGGCCATAAAGCGTTGGGCTGAGGGCCTGATGCTGTGACCTAGGATCGCGACCAGGGGGGCGCCGCACGCGAACTATGGCGTCCGGCCCACTTTGTCCTATTTAGTCAGCGCGATGATGAAGCCGTCGCTCAAGCCTCCGCCGTAGCCCTGGAGCGCATCGCCGGTACTCGGCAGGCCGGAGGTACCCCAGCCAACCAGATAGATGGTTCCATCGTGTCCCAGCGTCAAGGCAGTGGGTGAAAAAACGCCGCTCTGGCCGATGTAAGTCGAGGATTGGAGGCCGGCCGGCCCCGGGATGCCGGGCTTCAACTTGGTGAGGAACAAATCGATGCCATCGCCCCAGTACGGCTCGAACGCGTCGCGAGTGGTAGGAAAGTCAGGCGAAAGCGTGTATCCGGTAACGTAGATGTTGCCCGCGCTATCGCCCGCGATGCCATATGCCACCTCTCCTTGCGAACCGCCAATATAGGTGGAGTACACCAGAAAATTCGGGTAGGCCATGGGATTGACCACCGACACAAACCCGTCGCCATTGCCTCCCGCTTTGGGCTGGACGGCATCCGGCGTGACCGGAAAATCCGTGGCCAGGGTATAACCCGTCACCAGCAGGTTGCCGGCGTGGTCGAATGCAATGCCGCGCACTTCCTGTATGTCCGAACCACCGAAGTAAGTGGAGTACACCAGCGAAGCCGTCCCCACTTGAGTCATGTCCATTACGCCAAGGACCATGCCGATGGGCGAGGTCAGGTTGTAATTGTAGGCAAGGCCGGCCATGGGGAACTCGGTGGAATTCGTGGAAACCGCGAAGTAGACCAAACCGTTGGGAGCGACCGCGATGGCGCGGCCTTGATCGGCGTTCTCGCCGCCGAGGTAGGTGGAATAATCCAGTTGGCCAGCGATGGGGTCCACCTGGCACAGGAAGGCGTCCTGCGGTCCCCATGTCACGCTTTGGTAGGCGCTGGCGGTGAGCGGGAAGTCGGTGGCATTGGTGGCGCCGATGACGTAAATCAAGCCCTTCTTATCCAAGGCAATGCCGTAGGCGACACTGTTTCCCGTGGTGCCGCCCAGAAAAGTCGAATAGATGAGGGAAGTTGGGCCGGACATGCCCAATGGATTCAGCTCCAACACGAAGGCGGCCGTCACGGCGCCGCCTCCCGTGGTTTGCACGGCATTGACGGTCGTGGGGAACTTGGTCGAGGTGGTAGAACCGGTGAGATAAACGTTTTCCTCCGCGTCCACGGCCATTCCCAGGGGAATGTCAATGCCTCCTCCACAGATATAAGTGAAATAGAGTATCGGGTAACCGGCGCCTGGAGTGGTATCGAGGATCGCCACAAAAATGGCAGTCACGCTGGTAAAGTAGGTCGAATATGCGTTGTTAGTGGCCAGCAGGTCTCCGGTAGTAGTGGTGCCCGCCACGTAAAGATGGCCCTGCGAATCCACTTGCACGGCGTTGATCTGGTCGCTACCGGAGCCGCCCAGGTAACTGCAATACACCAGGGTCGGATCGATCACCAGTGGCCGCTTGCGATCATAGCCATCCACGCGAAGCCCTACCACGTTACGCGCCACCAGAACGTAGCGGCCTCGAATTTCGCGGCGGGTCGAAGTCGCCGGGTCTTCCTGGTAAATCAGCGGCTTTTTCTGAACCATGCGCCCGTTTCCGAATTCGAACGCCAGATCGCCCTCGGATGTGATGCTGAGATGCCTGGCTCCCCGGAATCGCAGGCTGATGGCATGGGGATCGGCGCCCGGCTGAAGCACGAAGTCGAACTCCAACTGGTTCTGCCGTCCGTAGTAGACCACATCCACCCCAGGGTAGACCGCGCCATAACGGATGCGCGAGTAGTTCGCGATGTTGGTATGCCAGTGCTCCCTGGTCCCTACGAAATAGTCGGTGCGCGTGGGAAGCTTGCCGAGGGCTTCGATGGTGGGCTTCGGATTGGAATTCGGCAGCGAGATATCGACGCGGTGGGAGCCTGCGAGCGTCAAGGCCGGCCCGCTCGCGGTGAACATCAGATTGTAACCGCCTAATCGTGCGGCGTAAAGTACGGCCGAATCCCACTGGCCCTGGTTGGCCTCAAAACGCATCGGCGTCTTGGCCAGCGTGGCCTTGGCCTGGGTCATGGCGGCTTCGCGCGGCGCCGCAGCCATTGTCAGAGCGGCACACAGAGACAGGGCCAGGCGAGAATTCGCAAGCATTGCCGAGGTGGAGATTGATAAACGGTGAATTCCCATCAGAACATTCCTAGGGCTGCGACATTACCAGGAAGAAACCGTCGCTATAACCGCCGTCGAACGCGGGCTGGGTGGCGCTCGAGCTCGCCGGAAACTGGCTTCCCGCATAACCGCCCACGTAAACGGTACCGTCCGACCCCAGCACCAAAGCCAAACCCGAGTTGCCGCTGCCGGCGCTGAGATAGGTCGACCATACGAGGCCGGCAAGCCCCTTCACACCCCGCTGCAGCTTGGTAATAAAGATGTCGGTGCCCGGCCCCCATACTGGTTGGGGCACGTTCACCGTGGTCGGAAAATCCGCCGATAGCGTGTAGCCGGTGAGATACAGGAAACCGGCGCTATCGGCCTCGATATCGAAACCCACCTCGCCATCGGATCCGCCCAGATAGCTGGAATAGAGCAGGAACGCCGGGTTGGCAGGGTTGACCACCAGGATGAAGGCATCGCTGTTCCCGCCGTAAGCCGGCTGGATGGCATCCTTCGTAACCGGGAAATCGGACGAAAGGGTATAACCCGTCAACAGCAGGTTGCCGTTGGCGTCGAGCGACAGCTTGCGCGCTTCGTCGTTGTCGGAACCGCCGAAGTAAGTGGCGTACACCAGCGACGGGGTTCCGGACTGGGTCACGTCCACGGCGCCGATTATGATGTCGTAGTTGCCTATAGGGTTGCTCTGGTAGGAAGCGCCGGCCAGGGGAAACATGGTGGAGTTGGTATTGACCGCGAAGTACACCAGGCCGTTGGCCCCTACGGCAATGCCCCGGCCATCGTCTTCGAGCTCGCCACCTAAATACGTGCAATAGAGCGGAGTGGTCGAGGTGGTGCTAATCTCGCACAGAAAGGCGTCCTCAAGTCCCGCCAGTGTCGACTGATAGGCGGTTGCCGTGACTGGAAAGTCGCTGGAACCGGTGGTGCCGATGATGTAGATATTCCCGCTCGGGTCCAGGGCAATGCCATTTCCACTTTGATTTCCGGTGGTGCCGCCGAGGTAGCTGGAGTACACTAGAGTGCTGGCGCCGGTGGAAAGTCCGGGATTCAGCTCAAATATGAAGGCCGAGGCGAGACTGGATCCCGTCCCGCCGGTTTGCACTGCGCCGCTGGTGGTCGGGAAATTAGTCGAATCGGTGCTTCCGGTAAGGTAAACGTCCTGTGACGAGTCGAGAACCATGGCCAGCGGAATGTCCGTGCCCGACCCGCCGGCATAGCTGAAATAGAGGATCGGATAACCATTGCCTGGGGTGGTGTCGATGATGGCAATGAAACAATCGGTCAAGCCGGCGTTGGCGCTCTGGTAGGTATTGGTGGTGGCCACCAGGTCGTTGGTGGCGGTGGAACCCGCAAGGTAAAGATTACCGTAGCCATCCAACTGCACCGCCGTGATCTGGTCGGCTTGCGAGCCTCCCATGAAAGTGGAATAGACCAATGTGGGATCGATGACCAGCGGCTCGGTGCGGTCATAGTGCTCGAGGCGGATACCCACCACGTTCCGCGCCATCATGACGTAGCGCCCCTGGACCTCGCGGCGCACCGCGGTCCGCCCGTCCTCCTGGTAGATGACGGGTCTCTCTTGCACCATCCGCCTGCCGGCCGATTCGTAGGCCACATCGCCTTCCGCGGTGATCCTGAGATGGCCGGCGCCGCGAAACTTCAAACGGATGGCGCGAGGGTCGGCGCCGGGCTGGAGCACGAAGTCATATTCCAGCCGGCTGGGGTTCCCGTAGTAAACCACGTCAATGCCCGGATAGACCGCGCGATAGCGCACGCGCGAGTAGTTGGGGACGCCTGTGTGCCAGTGTTCCCGGCTGCCTATGAAATAGTCCGTGTGCGCAGGAAGCCGGTCGAGCGGCTCGATTCGGGCCGCCCGATTGGAATTCAGCAGATTGATGTCCACGCGCCCGGAACCGGGAAAGGCGACGACCGGGCCGCCCGCCGTCAGCAGCAAGGCATAACCATTGGCGCGCGCGGCGTAACGCACGGCCGGGTCCCACTGTCCACGGTTGGCTTCGAAGCGCAGGGGCAGTCGCGTCAGGGCCGCCTTGGCCTGCGAGAGCGCGGCGTCGGTGCGGGCAGCCCCACCCGCGGCGGCCAGCGCGGAAGCGGCGCAGACCAATAACCCCAAGCGGGACGAACGCAGCATATGGGTAGCGAGCATGGAAGAGCGTTAAGCTCTATTAAAACATGAACCGCCACCCCATAGTAGTGGGCGCTTTCTTCACAGGAGTGAGGACGCATCACGAGCGCGATACGGCCGCGCATGCCAAAAGGCCGCCGATACCATCGGCCTGGCATCGCGCCAGCTATTCGGAGATCTTCGAGCGGACGCTCACAGAACCGCAGCCCATTCGCCACTGGTGCGGCTTTCGGCATTCAGGGGAGATGAGCCTTCGGAGATTTGCGGCGCGATTAGGCCCGTGCTTGTCTCAAGTTTATTTGCCTGAGAATTTACGAAAAATCAAACGTCGCCTGACGTGTTTGATTTTCGAGCGCCATTTCAAACAGATGTTTATGATACGCCACGATCAGATTGTAGCGGCTTCCGACGCCCAGACGATGATATATTTCCGAGAGGTAGACTTTTACAGTGCCTTCCGTGATGTTCATGCGATAAGCAATTTCCTTATTGGCGTGACCCTCACAGACTAAACGGGTCGCTTCCATTAGACGCGGACCAAGATGAAGTTTCTCGATTGTGTCTGTACCGCCGAATAGCTGGGGTGGCAATGATACCGGAGCCGGTGCTTGATTTAACTGCATGATCTACAAATATCACAACGGTTGGACGAAGCGCAAATACATTTTCCCTTACTCCACTTCCATCTAAAGTACCATAAGCTAATTCAAAATACTGATTACTTTCAACTTATAAGTCAGCTTGTCAGTGAGCTTCACGCGTCGACGGTTTACGGTTACCAGCGGCAAATGTCAACGCCGCTCGAATCGCCCCATGTACTCGGCTTCGGCCAGCACGTGCCCTTTGAGCGCGCCATCCAGCGCGGCGCGCTTCACGCCCGACGGAAGTCCCAGCGTGGGCACATCGAGCGCGTACAGCCTGAAGAAATAGCGGTGCGGGCCATGGCCTTTGGGCGGGCACGGGCCGTTATATCCTAACTTTCCGAAATCGTTCTTGCCGCTGACACCGGGCCCTCCCGGCCGGTATCCCTGCGGCAGGTTGCGCACATTGGCTGGAATGTCGTAGAGCAGACAGTGATTCCAGGTTCCGCCTGGGGCATCCGGATCGTCTACGATCAGGGCAAAGCTGCGGGCGCCCGCCGGCCCTGGGCTCCATTCGAGCGCCGGGGAGATATCCGCTCCCTGGCAGGAGTGCAGGCTGGGTATCCATCCGCCATTCTCAAATGCGTTGGTGAACAATTGAAATGCCATATCAGTTCGATCGTAGCGCGGGACAGGCTCGAAAATCCCAGTGGGTACGAACTAAAATGAGGGGTGATGATTGCATCCATCAACCCTGCCACCGGCGCGACATGGCGCACATTCCAGCCGCTTACGGAAAGCCAGATCGAAGACCGGCTGCGGCGCGCCGCGGCGGCCTACCAAACGTATCGCAGCACTTCATTCGCCGGACGCGCGCGCTGGTTGAACACGGCGGCCGAGATTCTGGAATCGGAGAAAGAGCGGCTGGGGCGCGTCATGACGCTGGAGATGGGGAAGCCCATCGGCGGGGCGCGGGCCGAGGCGGCCAAGTGCGCGCTGGCCTGCCGCTACTACGTGGAGCACGGCGAGCGGCTGCTGGCGGACGAGCCGCTGGAGGCCGCGGCCGGGCGCAGCTTCATCCGGTACCAGCCGATCGGGCCGGTGCTGGCGGTCATGCCGTGGAACTTTCCTTTCTGGCAGGTGTTCCGGTTCGCGGCCCCGGCGCTGATGGCGGGCAACGTGGGGCTGTTGAAACATGCGTCCAACGTGCCGCAGTGCGCGCTCGAAATCGAGGACATTATCCGCCGCGCGGGGTTTCCGCTGGACGTGTTTCAGACGCTGCTGATCGGCTCCTCGCAGGTAGAGCGCGTGATCGGCGACGCGCGCGTGAAGGCGGTGACGCTCACCGGCAGCGAGCCGGCGGGCGCGCAAGTGGCCAGCCAGGCGGGCAAGCGGATCAAGAAGACGGTGCTGGAGCTGGGCGGGAGCGATCCGTTCATCGTGATGCCCAGCGCGGACCTGGAACGGGCGGCGCGGACGGCGGTGGAGGCGCGCACCATCAACAACGGGCAGTCCTGCATCGCCGCCAAGCGCTTCATTGTGGACGCGCGGATTGCGGCGGAGTTCGAGCGGGCGTTGGTGGCGGGCATGGCGGCGCTGCGGGTGGGCGACCCAATGGACGAGAGCACGCAGATGGGGCCGCTCGCCACGGCGGATATTCTGGAAGGGTTGGACGAGCAGGTGCGCCGGTCGGTGGCAATGGGCGCGCGCGTGCTCACCGGCGGGAAGCGGCTTGAGGGGCCCGGCAACTACTACGCGCCTACGGTGCTGACGGATGTGCCGCAGGACGCGCCCGCATATGGCGAGGAGCTATTCGGACCGGTGGCGGCGCTCTTCCGCGTCAATGGAATCGAAGAGGCCATCCGGCTGGCGAACGATACCGAGTTCGGGCTGGGCGCCAGCGCGTGGACCAACGACGAAGCCGAGCAGGGGCGGTTCATCGACCAGATCGAAGCGGGAATGGTGTTCATCAACGGAATGGTGGTCTCCGACCCGCGCCTACCGTTCGGCGGCGCGAAGCGGTCGGGATACGGGCGCGAGCTGGGCGCGCAGGGCATACGCGAGTTCGTGAATGTGAAGACGGTGCGGGTGGCGTAACGCGACGCGCTATTGCAGCGTCTCGATGGCGTCCGCCAACTGCCGACGGTAGGCCGCCCAGTCGTCCACTCCGAAAAGCGGATCATGATCCAATTGGCCGAGGTGGAACGCGGCCATGCGGTTGCGGACCAGCGCCTCCGCCTGCCTGGCGGCGGGCGTGCCCTGTTTGGCTTTGGCCAGCCGCGCCAGCGTCATCAGGTGCCGGTAATCGTCCAGTCCGGCGGCGATGCGCATGAACTCCACGGAAGGCACAAGCCGGCGGTCCGGAGTGGCATTGGCCCAGGCGTAGTCGTCCTCGCGGCAATCCAGAGCATAATACGGATCGCCGGCCACCAGATTCCAGTGCCAGGCCAGACGGAACTTGAGCCCGAACTCCTTGACGGCTTTATAAAGGTAGATGCCGTAGGTCCAGCGACTGGCGTTGTTGTAGTATGCCCAGGCGCCTCCCGCGGAAGCCAACAGCTTGAGGCCGGCTTCGTCGTGGTGAGCCAGCGTGGCCACGTGCAGCGTTTTGGCCAGCTCGAAATTCGGATCGTTGGTGACGTTCGTGTAGAGACTGGTGGCGGCGGTGAAGAATGGCGGCCCGTTGGGGAAAGCCTCCCGGTAAGCCTTGGCGTTTTCGATGGACGCTTTGAGATCATCGCCGAGCGGCTCGTCGCCCAGGTTCCAGTAAACCGGCAGCCATTCCTTCTCTTGCGCGTGCCGGTCGATGGCCGAGTAGATGGCTTTTATGAAAGCGCTGTAATCGGTGAAACCGGCTTCTTTCATCTTCCCGAGGTCCGGGTGGTACGCATCGATGCCGGTCACGCCGGCGCCATAGGAATTCACGGCACGGAATCCGTACCTTCTGGCATCGGCCATCTGGCGGTCGGCGGCGCTGAAGTCGAGCGCCGGCTTTCCATCCTTGAATCCCTGGTAGGTCACGTAGGGAACCCCGGTGAACATGGTGAATCCGTGCGCGCGCAACATGAGCAGGCTCTTTTGTGTCATGTCAGCGCCAAAATCCGCGGTGGCCGGGTCGTCCTGGAACCACGGCGTGCCAATGCGCCCGCCAAACGGTCCCACCGGGATATCGACGGCATCGAGAGTGCCCTTCCGGACCGTGAATCGCAGCGCAACCGACCGGGCAGCGCCCTGTTGCGGGGTGAAACTCACTTGGCCCGTGTAAGCACCCGGTGCGGCCCCCGCGGGAACGTGCACCGTGAGCCAAAACCGCCGTGCCACGCCTTTGGGCAGCGCCACGCTGTTCTTCGGAACGATGAGCCGGGGGATGATGGTGTACACGCCGCCGTCGTTGGTCACGCGGGCCAGCCGATAGGAAACGTAGCCCACGTCGATGGCGCTGGCCGGTATCGAGCCCTGCGGCCCGGCGAGCGCGCTCACGCTCAGGGTTCCCTGCCCCAAGTCTTTCAGAGGAAGAACCGACATGGTCACGGGAACCATCTGGCCGGCGAATCCATCGGCCGCGAGCGGCTGGCCGGCTTCCCCGCGATAGGGCGTATCGTTATAGTAGACGTCCTTCATGAAATCGCGTTGGAAGAGCATGTAACCGCGCGTGGTGTCTTCAGCCGCGGGCTGAAGCGGGTCGCCCGCGGGGCTGTGGAGCACGCGCTTGAAGGCATTATCGAAGTAGAAGCGCCGCTTCTGTTTCACATACTCCAGAAAGCGCGTTCCCTCCGCCGCCTTTTCGACCGGGAACACGATTACCGCCGATACGCTGCACGCCCAGTTCTCGCCCTGGAACTCGAGATAGAGCTGTCCGTTCTTCACGTCTACATCGAAGAGCTTCTCCGAAAAATAAACGCGCAGGTATTTGTCGAAAGTGTTGTCGGACGGCAAATCCTCGGTATCCCAAAATCGAAAATATTTCTTCTGGAAAGTTTTGAAATCCAGGTGCTCCGAAAACACCGTTTTGCCCTGCGCCAGGATGGAGCGATCGCGGTAAACCTGATACTCGCCCCAGAAGCCGGAAGGACTGTCGATATTCACAAACACGCGGTACCTGCCGTTGGGCACGTCCAGGGCCAGACCGCCGGATTCGATGCAGATGAAATCCTGGTAGAGCGGGTCCGGTTGCAGCTCGTCGAACGCCCGCCAAACCCTGGCGTTCTTCAGACCATAGCCGCGGCCGGGGGAGTACAGCGTGGCCGGCGTAATCTGCGTGAAGCCGTCCATCACGGGGCTGGTGCCGGTGCCGAAATCGAAGGCATAGAGCCCGTCGAGGAACGCGCTTTGCGCCGCCGTATCGCGCTCCAGGCGAAGATTGTCGAGAAACAGCGGCCCCGCATCCCCTACCCCAAAAACCAGCCGCGTGATACCGCTCAGGATCAGATACCGGCCGGGACGCGCTTTCTCTCCGACATACAACTGCCGCAACGGCAGAATCAGCGTGCTCGCACCGGGAGGCGCGACGGTGTTGTAATTGACGCGCGTCCAGTAGCCTTCCGTAGCCGTATCGTGGATTTCCACGGTTACCGGAACCGGGCGCGCTCCCTCCACGTAGGCATCGGCTTTCAAGTAGTCGTAACCTGCCCAGTTCTGCGCGGCAACCATCGCCGCGTAACCCTTGTCGATGCGCAGCGCCCTGGCGCCATCGGTGGCATGCGCCGCCACCACCGCTCCGCCCGCGAACGGATTGCCCTGCTCGAAGGAAGTAATGGGCTTGACCGCCGGCCCGGAGGGTTTTTCCACGCTCTCCGTCAGAGGGCTGCCGCAGGCATAACACTTCTTCCACTGCGGCATGTTGCGGTAGCGGCAGCGCGGGCAATGCACGGCGCCGGCGGCCAGCGCCCCCGGCGGCGCGATGGGGGCTTCCTCGCGGCCCAGCACCGGAACGCCGGTGAGCGCGACTTCGGTGCCCACCCGTTCCATCGACACGTCGTCGATCCAAAGATAGCCCGGCGCCCACAATCCGAAAGACGGCCCGGTCTTGGTCCGCTTGGAAAGGTCTGCCACGTAAGTGAGGCGGGTCCAGCCGAAGGCGCCGTTCTTGTTCAGCGGGATGTACTTCTCGTCGAACATGAACTCGGTGGTCTGGTTCCATATGCCTGTGCCGATGTCCAGCCCGCGAATGTAGGCCGTGATCCGGTAGCGGCCCGGTTCCAGGTCCTGCGGCTGCGCGATGCGGATTTTGCCGGGCGAAGAGCAGACCAGCAGCGCCGAGGTTTTGCCGGTGTGCGGCACCTCGCCCACCTGGAACGAGCAATCGCCCTCATAGTTCCATCCCTCCCACTTCGCAAACACGCGTCCGAACTGATCGCGATTCTTGACCATCTCGAATGACGGGTCGGCCACCAGGTTATCGGCGCGCACGCTCTGGATCGGTCCGAAAATCGTCAAGAGGACGACCAGAAAAAGCAGCCGGAGGCGGATGGAAAGCGAAGCTCGCATTTCAGTCACAAGTTTATCGCACGAATCCGCCGCTACTGAACGGCTTGGTGGCCAATGGGGTGATGCAACGCGCTCAGGAACGTCGCATAATAGGGTCGATGAGCGACCGCCTGATAATGGAACGGCTGACACGCGGCCGGGCGCCGGGACGCGAGTTCGACATCGAATTCTGGCAGGCACTGGGTCCCAGCCGCATCCTGGAGGCCGCATGGGATCTTGTGATCACAGCCGCTTCAAAAGAAGGCATTCATGAGGATCAGCTCAGACTACAAAGATCTGTTGAGAAACTTGAACGCGGCCGGCGTGCGGTACCTGATCGTCGGAGGCTACGCCGTGATGATTTACACGGAACCGAGCTTCACAAAGGATCTCGATCTCTGGGTTGACCCGTCGGAGCGCAATGCGCAGGCGCTGTTCCGGGCGCTGGCTCAGTTCGGCGCTCCCCTCCAAGGCATCCGGCCAGCGGATTTCACCGAGTCTGAGGTGTTCTACCAGATGGGCGTCGACCCGGTGCGCATCGACGTTTTGACATCCCTCCCCGGCCTTGATTTCGCTTCAGCTTGGAAACGCAGGCTTGTCGTCGATTTCGATGGCGAGCCTGCTCCCGTCGTTTCGCGCGAAGATCTGATCGAGTCAAAGAAGGTAGGTGGTCGAACGCGCGACCGCAAGCATGCACGCAGTCTGCGAAAACCGCGAAACGGCAAATAGCTCGTGCGAAGTTATTGAGAAATTGCAATCTACGACTGCGCCAGGGCGAGCAGCGGGAAGTAGTCGCGGTACATGCCGTAGGTGAGGTAGAAGACGTTGGGGAAGCCGGTGCCGGTGGTGGCTTGCTCGGGCCATGTGCCGTCGGGCCGTTGGCGATCGAGGAGGAACTGGATGCCACGGCGGACGGCGACGCCCTCGCGGTCGCCGGCCGCCAGCAGGCCGAGAACGGCCCAGGCGGTCTGGGAGGGGCAACTCGGGGCGGAGACGAAGCCGTCGCGGTCGTAACTGGCGCAGGATTCTCCCCAGCCGCCATCGGGGTTCTGGATGGTTCGCAACCACTGTGCGGCCTTGGCGATGGCATCTTTGGCTTCGGGAAATCCGCTGGCAGCCAGGCCGCGCATGGCGAGGAATGATCCGTAAATGTAGTTCACACCCCAGCGGCCGTACCAGCTTCCATCCTTTTCCTGCGCCCCGAGCAGGTAAGCCACGCCGCGGCGCACGGCCTCGTGACCCGCCAGGCCGCGGCGGCACAGCGATTCCAGCACGCGGCCGGTGATGTCCGGGCAGGTGGGGTCGAGCATGGCGTTGTGGTCGGCAAAGGGCACCTCGTTGAGCAGGGCCCAATCGTTATCGACGTCGAATGCCGCCCAGCCGCCGTCGCCCGATTGCATGGCGAGCAGCCAGTTGATGGCGCGGCGCTCGGCGGCAGCTTGGGCCGCGGGATTGGACACCTTGGCGTGGAGCAGCGCCAGCAGCACCATGGCGGTGTCGTCGATATCCGGATAGAACTCGTTGGCGAATTCGAAGGCCCAGCCGGAGGGTTCGGTGTCGGGGCGCTTGACGGACCAGTCGCCTTTGCGGCGGACCTCTTTGCTGATGAGCCAGTCGGCGGCGCGCGTCATGCGGGCGTCGCCCGAGATGCCGGCTTCGCCCAGCGCGAAGGCGCAGATGGCGGTATCCCAGATGGGCGAGACGCAGGGCTGGAAGATGAACCGGTCCCCGGTTTCGATGAGCAGGGATTCGAAGTGGCGAATGGCCTCGACCAGGTCGGGGTGATCCTTGGGATAGCCCAGCGCGTCGAGCGCCATGATGAAGTACATCATGGCGGGGTAGATCGCGCCCAACCCTTCGGTGTGGCGCGTGCGGTCGAGAATCCAGTGCTCGGCCTCGCGGATGGCGGAGTTGCGGATGCGCTCGGGACCGCGCCTTTCCCAGAGCTTGAAGACGCGGTCGAGGTGGTGAAACAGCAGCGAAAGGCCCTTCCCCTTGGGAAGCGCGAGGCTGACGCCGGGGAGCAGGAGTTCATCGAGCGTGAACCCCGCGGGCGCACGGCGATTCGAGCCGCGGGCCTGCACGATGGAGAGCGGCACCAGGATGGAGCGCGTCCACGAGGACATTTCATAGAGCACATTGCCGGGGAGTATCACGATTTCCGGCGGGATGGAGGGCACGTGCTCGTGGGGATAGAGGCCGAACAGGCTGAGGTTGGTCTTGACGTAGCTGTTAGCGGCTTGCAGGCCACCCAGGGCCAGGATGCGCGCGCAGGCGCGGCGCAAGGGATCGCTGTCGGCGCCAATGCCCGCAAGCTTCAGCGCGCAGTAGGCTTTCACCGTGGCGCTGATGTCGGCGGGCCCTCCGGTGTAGATATTGAAGCCGCCATCGGGCAACTGGCGCTCGAGGATGGCGCGGGCGGCCTTCCGGATGCGCACCGAGGTGGGCGGATTCCAGGCGTGGTCTTCGGGCTGGTACAGGAAAAGTTGCAGCAGAATGTAGTCGGATTCGAGGGTGGAGTCGGCGGTCAGCTCGCCGCACCAGAAACCCTCGGGCGCCTGCTGGGCAAGCAGGGCTTGGGAGGAGCGCTGAAGCGCGGAGGCGAGTTGCCCGGCCGCGTCGCGAGCGGCGTGTTCCACCTGGCGGTGCTGGCGCCGCCGAACGGGTTCCGTTAATTCTAACGACATCGCTGACTCTTCATGGTAACAACGTACACTGGAAATATGGATTGGCAACTGGACGCCGCCGAGGCGCGCGTGCTCGGCTCACTGCTGGAAAAAGAGATTGCGACGCCGGATTACTATCCGCTTTCCTTGAACGCGCTGGTGAACGCCTGCAACCAGAAATCCAACCGCGAGCCGGTGGTTTCCTATGATGAAGACATTGTGGAGACGGCGCTCGAGGGGTTGCGCACGAAGGGCCTGGCGGTGCGTATGACGGGCGGAGAGAGCCGCGTGCCGAAGCACGGCCAGCGTTTCACCGAGAAGTTCAACCTGGGAAGGCGTGAGGCGGCGGTGCTGTGCGTATTGATGCTGCGCGGTCCGCAGACCGTGGGGGAATTGCGCGGGCGCAGCGAGCGGCTCTATCAGTTCGACGACCTGGAGGGGGTGGAAAGCACTCTGAACCGGCTGGCGGAGATGGAGTTCGTCAAGAAACTCCCGCGGCAGACGGGGTACAAGGAACAGCGCTGGGCGCAGTTGCTGAGCGGAGATGTGGAGGTGGCTGAGGAAGCGGTGCCAACCACGGAAAGGGGGCCATCGGACCGCGAGCGCATCGCGGCGCTGGAGCGAGAAGTGGGCGAGTTGAAGCGGGCGTTCGAAGAGTTTCGGAAGAACTTCGAGTGAGCGGGTGGTCACTGTAGGGTGCTATTTTTGAGCTATGAGTAGTTTCGCCGTCGTAATTCACCAGGAAGCATCGGGCGGGTTCTGGGGCGAGGTCCCGGCCTTGCCGGGATGCTACTCACAAGGTGAAACCGTCGAGGATCTTTTCGCCAACCTCCGCGAAGCTATCGTCGGAACGTTGGAGGTCATGAAAGAAGAAGGCACAAAGCCTGAATCGAATGTCTAAATCCTGGAAGTAGCGGTTTGAAACCCATCACAGGCCAGGAACTCTGCCGCAAGCCTGAGAATATTCATAGGCGGAGATAGTCCTTGCCCCACCATCGGGTCCTATGCGGATTCAAGGCCCTTCCAACTTTCGCCATCTTTCCGACCTGGACGACGATCAGATGTTCTGGGTTGCTTTAGGACGCTGAGTTCGCTAGGCTCGAAGAGCATGGACTGGAACAAAGTTCTGGAGAACTCGGTCGGCCCGCTGTTCGGTTCCTTCGCTGGCGCTGGCGCTGCGTTATCCAGTTTGTGGATCAAAGACCGGCTCGACCGGAGCAGGTCTGTCCAGGAGTGGTTTGAGCAGAAATACGTTCTAGGAGCAATCAACCCGGTGATTGAGTTGCTTCAGCGATGGACGCAGATGATTCTCCATCAAGAATCTCAGACGTCGCTGCGAGTCGATTTTTTGGAACTGCCGCACTTGGAGATCACCCGCCTAAACAGCATCCTGCGGACATCATCCTTCAACTCTCTGTTCTACCTACTTTCCAATATCGTCTTTCAAACTGGGGCGAACATCGAAGATGATGATGGGCCAGTGATTGACTGGGCGCACATCGCAGGCAAGATACAACTTCTTCTCATCACCATCATGGAGTTGCAGTCGCAACTTCTGGCGGTGAGAATCAGTCGGAAGACTGACATAGCGAGGTTACATCTGAGGAAAGAGATTGCAGCCGTCCGTCACAGGATTGACGACCAAATGGTCGGCCTTTTGAAAGGTTACGATGTTTTCAGATTGCGGACTGAGACTTCCCAAGCGTTTAAAGAACTGGCGAACTGGCGTCAGCGACTTCGGGATTCGATGACATCGGGTTTAACACCAGCAATGGCAACTGCTCTCCGAGACGAGTTAAACACCTTGAAAGAGAAAGCGAAACGAGAAATTCTTCCTCATTCTATGCAAGACAACCTCGACGTTCTCTCCGGGCTTCTCGACCAGTTCCTCCTCTACTCGGGCAACCATCCGATGAGGTCCGAGCCGCCCGGGAGTGACGCGTGATTCTACTTCAAGGCCGCCAGAGCTGTCCTGGCGCCCAGCAGATCGGGGCTGGTTTGGATGGCCTGCGATAGCTCCGCCTTCGCCTTGGCCGCGTCACCGAGGCCCAGGTAGCCGAGGCCGATGGCGTAATGCGCGCTGGCTGAACGGAGGCGCGGCGATTGTGATTGCCCTCGGCCACCGCGGCCGGCTTCTGTGGGCGCGGGATCGGTGATCGCACGCTGGCCGGAATCCACGAGAGCCTGGAACATCGCTTTGGCCTTGTCGTTCTGGCCGAGCTTCTGAAGACACAACGCCTGGTAGTAGGATTGAGCGCCGCCTGCTGTGGCAGGCATTCCGCCGCGCCGTCCCGGCCCGAATTGCGCGGGGGCCGCGGCCGCGCGATTCCAGGACTCAGTGGCCTTGGCATGGTCGCCCAAACCTTCGTAAGTGAGGCCAGTCAGGTAGTCCACCTCGGCGTTGCTTGTGCCGGCGCCGCCAAACTCACGCGGCAGGTTGTCGGGCACTGTGACAGCTTGCTCGAAATCCGCGAGCGCGTCCTTATACCGTTTGGCTGCGAGGCTTTGCTGGCCGCGCAGGATGTGGGCGGCGGTCCACTGCTCGCTGACGTTGAGGTTGGCGCCTTCGGCTACCGCGAACTTGCGGCCGGTCATCATCGTGATGGCCTCGTCGTACTTGCCCGCGGCCACCTTGAGCGCCACGGCGCGGTTTTGCGAGTCATCGCGCTGCGCCACCACGTCCTGATTCTTCTCGAACAGCGGAAGGCGCTTCTCAATGGGAGTGCCGGCCTGCTCGTAGAGTTCATCCAATTCGGCGAAATGCAGGGCGTACTTGTGGTTGAGCGAGACCGCTTTCTCCAGCTCCGCGATGGCCCGGTTGAGGTCGGGCGTGGGCTTCTGGTGGGCGTAGGCTATGGCCAGGTTGCGATGGACGATGGCGAAGGCGGAGTTCAGCGCGGCAGAGTCTTCCCAGAGCCTGGTAGCCTCCTCCGGCTGCCAGTCGTACAACAGATTGCCCAGGTAGTAAGAGGCGTGAGCATCGCGAGGGTACACCTTCAAAGCGTCCCGCAACACGTCGATGACCTCGGCTTCGAAGGGGAAGACGTAGTCCGGGGGCTGGCTCAGAGCCAGCTTGTAGTAATCGGAAGCCTTCGCCGCCTGGCCCAGTTGCTCCGCAAAGTAACCCAGATAGTAATAAGCCATGGGGTGGACCTTGGACTTATCGTGGACCGCGGCCACCATTTGCAGGAGCACGTCCGTGCCGTCCTTCCATAAGCCGGCGTCGAGATACTCGGCGGCGGTCTCCTGGAACGTTTGCGGATGATCGATCATGGTGGAGGTGAGCGTCTTGGCTGCCGCCGGGTCCTTCGAGGCCAGCCAGTGTTCGGCCATGGACCGCACGTCGAGCGGATCGATTTTGTGCGCGGCGGTGGCCAGCAACTGGAGAGCTTCCCTCGAGCGCCCCGTGTGCCGCAATACCGCGGCCTTCAGGTTCTGCGCGCGGATGTTGAGCGCATTGGAGTCGATGGAGCGGTTGACAAAATCGAGAGCAGCGGCCATATCGCCTCGCGCGGTGGCGATCTCGGCCAGCGAATAGTAGCCGGCAGCCTTCCACGCCTGGCTCCAGGTCGCCTTATAGAAGTTGGTGTAGGCCTCGTCGGTCTTGCCCTCAGCCTTCAGCGTGGCGCCCAGGTAGTAGATGGCCTCGGCATCCTTAGGAGTGGTGAATTGGGCCGTGACCCGCGCGATGGCGGTGCGAAGATACTTCTCGGCCTCCGCGTACCTGGCCTTGGTGAACGCGGTAATGCCCATGACGGTATTCACGCGGGAGTCGCCTGGATCGCGGCGGAGCGCTTCTTCCCAATAGGGCATGGGATCGTTGACCGGATCGTGGAACTGCTGCGCGCGGAGACCGATGAGATATAGCTCCTCGTTGGTCTTGACTTCCGCCGGCGGGGGCGGGGCGGTCACACCCTGAGGGACTGCCTCGGGCGTCAGCCGGACGGGCGAATAGGAGACCAGCTCCTTGCCGCCGTCGGAAATGGAAGCCACCAGATCGTGCTCGTCGATGCCGGCCGGGACGGCGACCTGATTGGTGTAGGGCTTGCCAGGGTTGATGGCCACGGTCTCCTGGAGCAGGACGTTCTGGCCCGCCTTGAGCGTGACTTTCGCCGCGGCATGGGCCGAGGTGGTATAGAAGCCCAGCTTGGCGGTGCCGTTGGCCACATCGAGGTTCACGGCCGCGTCCAGATTGGCTTTCTTCACGCCGCCGATGTCCCGGAATGGGTACCAGTTCATGGAGAACGAGCGGCCTTCGTAAGGCTGGAGCCAGCTATAGTCGGGCTGGTTGTCCGAGTAGGCTCCCGCCATAAGCTCGATGTAGGGACCATCGGAGTCAGTGAGATTGGCGTCCCAATTGCGCGCGCCGGCATTGGTGCCCCACTCGAAAAACTTTTTGCCGGGCACGATGTTGTGGTCGGCGATGCTCATGGTTCCCGCCTGCTTGCCATGGTCGTAGCCGGCGAAGAAATCGTCCTGGTAGTTCCAGGCAAAGATCGAGGTTCCTCCAGGGTGGTTCTTCCACCAACTGACATCGATGCCCTGATTGCTGATCGGCCACTTGTCGAATTCGCGTTTGAAATGGCCGGTGCTCAGTTGCGTGGCGGGTGGGAAGATGACCTGGTACTGGTCGTTCACGTGAACCGCCAGGTTGGCGAAGCACAGCATGGTGTTCACTTCGGGAGTGCGGTTGAGGATTCGCACCGACGCTTCCAGGTAAGATTTGCCCGGCCGGATGGTGTATCCCACCGCCCAACGCATGCGCTGGCGCACCTCCAACTCGCCCACCCATACGGTCTTGCTGCCATCGGCGTTCTCTTCCACCTTGTACTGCACGGGGAGGAAGGTGGTGGCGCGATGGTGGTGGTTGACGTTCCACTCGACGCCGCCCGAAATCCACGCGCCGATGATACTGATGAGCGTAGGCTTGATGACGTGCTGGCGGTAGATGAAATTGTAGTTGTTGGTCTTGTCCAAACCTTCGAAGATGCGGCCGCCGATCTCCGGAAGGATGCCGATGCGGAGATACTCATTCTCGAGGTACACGATCTTGTAAGTCTTGTCGGCCTTCTTACCCGTGAGAATGTCATACATAGGATACGGATAGACCGGCGCCTGGGCCCCCTGCGATTGGCGCCCGAAGTAGAACATCGGGTTGGGCTCCGGGTCTCCGGCCAGGTAGGTGGGGATGACTATGGTGGTCTCCCAGACCTTCGCCGCCGGGACGTCGGCGGCGGCCAGCGGAATAGACAGCGCGATTAGCGCGGACAGGCGGATTTGGCTACGCATGATGAATATTGTCCTCCAAAAAAGACTATTGCACCTTGGCTTTCTGACTTACAGGGGCGGACTTACCCGAATGCACGGCCAGCAGCCGCTTGTGGGCGGCGATTACGCCTTGCAGAAACTCATCCGACGCACGGTCGGTAACATCAATGAACCCGAAGCTGTAGTTCTCACCATCCATGCGTCCGGTGACGGACTCGTCCAGCCAGGCGAACCAGTGCGCTCCGACGAAAGAAGGCATGGACGCCACCTGCTCGACGTAATAGCGGTACGCGATGCCGCGCTCTTTCTCGTTGGCCACCTGCATCAGGGCCGCGGCCTGCCCCCGGGTGGGAGTTCCGAAGTGAAACTCCCCGATGAGCAACGGCTTGCCAGTGAGCTTGTACAGTTTCGCCACCCACTCGCGGTCGGGCGCGTACTCGTAGATGTTGTGGCTGTAGACGTCAAAAAAGCGCCCCATCCGGATGACGTCGTCGGGAGGCAGCGACCCGAAGCGGATTCCCAGGTTCAGGTGATTGGGATCGTACTTGCGGGCGGCCTGATTGGTGATCTGCAATTGGCGTTCGAAGGCGGCCAGCACGAATTCCTTGCGCCGCGCCGGGGTGTCGCCGCCGGCCAGAAAGGCCTTCAACCGGCGCTGAGTTTCGGTTTCCTTGCCGGCCAAAATCATATCGGCCAGTTCAGACTCCCGGCCCGGCCATGCCGGCTCATTGCCGATGAAATATCCCAGCAGATAAGGATCGTCCTTCAGCGAAGTCAACTGGGACGCGGCCGAGGAATCCGCGGTGCGGGCAAATTCCTCGGAGTAGACGTCGGGCATACCCATGTAAACCGGCGCGGTCTGCGGGGCGCGCAACATGGCGGCGTAGGGCATCAACTTGTCTCTTGAAAGCACGCTGCGGGCCGTGTTCAAGCCCCAGGCTTCCATGCGGCGGACCGCCATGTCGTCGGCCTTGGAGTCCCAGCCGGCGCCATACCGCCGCGCCAGGTTCCATCCGTAGAAGTCTCCCGCCGCGGGGCGCCGGCCCGATGCTCCCGCGGGAAGATCGGCGGGAGGCTGGCCGGCGAAGTAGGTTTCGCGGCCGGTGACGCGCGTGCTGGCTCCGCCGGGTCCGATGCCATTGACTCCCATGGACAGGAACAGGTGGCCGTCGGGATCGACAAACCACCATTTGCCATCGATCTGCTCGACGCGGAAAAAACCCGTGGCCTTGGCTTTAGTGCCGGCGAAGCCTCCGTACTTGCAGTAGCCGAACTCGCCGGGGTGCAGGGACTTGTCCTCGCGGTCCCACTCGCTCTTGAGTTGATCGAGGCTCTTGATCTTCCCCGGATATTCCGCTGGAATCCACTGTCCGAACTCATCCACCACCGGCAACTTGTCGATGACCTCGGAGCCCGGGTCGTCGTTGGAAAGGCGGACGTTGCGAATCTCGAGCGTGGGATTACCGACCGGCGCCACCATGGCCACGGCCAGCGACTCGACTGCCTTGATGGGGCCGAAAGGTCCCACCACCGCCATCCAGAAGGGGTTGCGGGACTTGTTGAAGACCGCAGCCAGATCCTGGCCTTCCTGGCTTTGGCTCTGGAAGTAGCTCAACGGGACGGCGGCGCGAATCCACGCGCCCCCGCCAAACTGGTGGAAGCGCAACGCGCGTACGCCGTCCGCAGTGTAGAGCCGCAGGAGGAAGCGCTGGGCGGTGGATGACTTCACTTCCATGACCAGGAACTTGAAAGACGACCAGTCGGACGGCAGATCCGGGTTGAGTTCTTTGAGCGCCCACTTGTGCTCGGAGACGGGGAACTCGTGCATCAGAGTGGGAACGTACTCAGTGGCGAACTTCTCCCGGGTGCGCGCGTGCGAATCAAACACAACGCGCTGGGGGTCGGCGCCTTCCAGCCCGGTTGCGCTGAGGAAAACCAGGAAGGCGGAAATCGGAAGGGGAGTCATTTGTCGAAATCACCTTTGTCATTGTATGCGATTTCGCTACCGCGTTCGGCCAGGTCACTGCGGATCGCGGCCTCCGGGTGGTACAGTTTGCTTTGAGAGGAGGCAAGGAGTTCATGAGAATCAGCAGACGAAATGCCATCGTTGTCATGGCCGGAGCACCCGCGCTCCTTCTGCCGCGAAAGTCGCTCGCGCAGGACGTTATTCCGGAAATCGAGAAGGGCCCGTTCGACGGGACGCGTGAGGCGCTCAAGGCGTACCAGGTCCCCCAATGGTTCCGCGACGCCAAGTTTGGTATCTGGGCACATTGGGGACCGCAGTCGGCTGCCGAGGATGGCGACTGGTACGCGCGCAACATCTATATTCAGGGCAGCCCGCAGAACAAGGATCACGTCGCGCGATTCGGCCATCCTTCGAAGTTCGGCCACAAAGATATCTGCAAGATGTGGACGGCCGATAAGTTCGACCCGGATCATTTGATGCAGCTTTACAAGAAGGCGGGCGCAAAGTACTTCATGAGTATGGCTGTTCACCATGACAACTTCGACCTTTGGGACTCGAAGCACCAGCCAAGGTGGAACTCTGTCGCCATGGGACCGAAGAAGGACATTGTCGGTCTCTGGGAAAAGGCCGCACGGAAGCAGGGCTTGAGGTTCGCCGTGAGCGAGCACCTGGCATTCAGCTACCTCTGGTGGCCGGTTTCTCACGGCAGCGACCAGACCGGGCCCATGGCCGGCGTGCCCTACGACGGAGCAGACCCGCAGTATGCCGATCTTTACCACGAATACTCGAAGGAATTCCTGGCGTCGGAGCCAGGCGGACGGGCCGGCGCAGTTGGCAGACGTGAGGCCCCGCTCGCGTGGAGACAACACTACTACACGCGCATCAAGGACTTGATCGACCACCACCAACCCGACCTGCTGTACAACGACGGTGGGATTGTCTACCCGGAGGTCGGCTACCATTTGGTGTCCCATCTCTACAACGTGAGTGCGAAGGTCCACGGTGGCAAGGTGGAGGCTGTCTACACGAGCAAGGGACGGACCGACTGCGACACCGGCACCTGTATCTTCGACATCGAGCGCGGGGTTGCCGACCAGCTACAGGCCAATCCCTGGCAAAGCGACACCTGCATTGGCGCCTGGCACTACAAACGGGACATCGAATACAAGACGCCGAAGCGCGTCATCGACATGCTGTGCGACATAGTCAGCCGCAACGGCAACCTGATGCTGAACTTCCCCCTGCCCAACAGTGGCGAGTTGGATGCCAAGGAACTCAAGATCCTGGATGAGATCACCCGTTGGATGGCGGTCAACAGCGAAGGCATTTACAGCACGCGGCCGTGGAAGATCTTCGGCGACGGCCCAGGCACGAAACCCGCCGCCGCACCAGACCAGCGGTTCAACGAGAATAGCCGCAAGGATTTGACCGCCGAAGATGTTCGCTTCACCACCAAGGCCAACGCGATGTACGCCTTCGTCATGGGTTGGCCGGGCAAAGAGGCTGCGATTCCCGCGCTCGCCCTGGGCGGCAAGAACAGCGTGCCCAGGATTCGCAATATCGAGTTACTGGGCCACAAAGGAAAGCTCAAGTGGACGCAGGATGCCGGGACTCTCAAGGTCGAACTGCCGGAGGAGAAACCGTCGGATTACGCCGTGACGTTCAAGATCGCGTTGGCCTGACGGCCGGTCGGTCCGATCTGGAAGTCAGAGCGGTGGTGGAAGCGTCACAGTAAGGGTTCGCCAGCCTCCTCCGGGCGTGCCCAAGTCGTTTCCTTCCAGTGATAGGCGCAAGCCGGATAATATCGCCCGCCAGCGCCGGCGATTCTTCGTCGGCGCGATCTATGGAATCTGGGCCGTCATCGCGGCCGCGTTAGGTCTGCCGGCCCTGCTGTACCTGCTCTTTCCTCCCAAGGCGTTGGCTGGTCCCGGTGGGCCGCGTCATTTACAGGACTTTAACCTCAGTCGCACCAATGAAACAGGCCTCCCATCCTACTCTGGCTGCAGGAGGGCTTACTGCTTGGGTGGTTACTCAGAAATCGACCCCGAGTTTCAGCCGGTCACGCTCGACTTACAGACCAGCGTAACTGAGGGGCGGACGCATGATCGGTGGACGATCGGCGAGCAACCGGCGAGTTGGGACGCAGTAATGTTCGGAGAGCGCGTTTTCGCGTTGCTGCTCCTAGCCGCGCTGCTGCCATTTCTAATCGTGGCCGGAGTCATTGTGGTCCTGCTTTCGCGCAGGTGTCCACTGGTGTCACATGCCAGAGTGGGACGGAATGGCAAAGATATCCGGGTGCTGAAGCTGAGGACGATGTGGTCCCGCGTGGCACCGAAACCCGGCCCGTCCCCGTACTTCGTGGAGCACCTGCGGCGGGAACCCGTGCCCGAGGTCAAGAAGAGCTACGATCCGAGGGTCACGAGCGCGTTTGCCGCTGTTTGCCGGAAATACTCCATCGACGAACTGCCGCAGCTATGGCATGTGGTACGCGGCGACCTGGCCCTGGTGGGCCCGCGGCCTCTGACTGCCGATGAACTCATAGAACACTATGGCGCCGCGGCCGGCGAAGTGCTTCGCGTGAAACCTGGTCTCACCGGCCTTTGGCAGGTTCGAGGCAGAAGCCACCTGACTTATCCTCAGCGCCGCCGGCTCGATCTGTTCCTGGTTCGACACTGGTCGTTCCGGCTCTACGCGGGCATACTCCTGGCCACCGTACCAAGCGTCCTGACGGGTAAAGATGCCTGGTAGCGACAGGAAGCCGGCGACGTGATCGCTCAGGCCTTGTCGCGGACCAGGGTCCGGAACAGAAATGCCGCCGCCATCGCCACGCATCCCGACGCAACCAGGACGGGCGAATAGCCGAATCGCGAGATCGCAGCCCCTCCGGCGAACGCGGCGAGGCCACCGGCGAGCGACGTCACCAGGAAGTAGAGTGCCGATGCCCCGCTGCGCTCCCCCGGAGCGACTCGGTTCATGAGCAGGTGAAACAGCCCCGGCTCGCTCATGTACTGAAGGGACATGTAGCCGATGTAGACCGCCGCCGCTCCTGCGCCGGTGGAGCTGAACGCCAGAAGCGCCAGCGCAACTCCGGTAGCCAGTTGACACCAGGCGATGCCCCTGATGTCCCCAAGCTTTTTCAGAATCACGGAGGCCGACAGCAACGCCAGCACCTGCGCCACGTGCGAATACGAGAATATCGCGCCGATGCGTTGCACGCTCATGCGCAGGCGCTCGGCGAAGAACGCGTTGAAGAACGGGTTGAAGGAGGCGGTGGCCGCGCTCCAGCAGCAGAGGGCGATCAGGAATCCCGCGACAATGCGCGCTCGCGGATAGGTCTTCGCTGCGGTCCGGGAGATGCTTTGGAAGCGCAACTTCACGGCCGGCAAGGCGCCCAGCGCGGCCACCCCCGACGCGGCCACCAGCGCCCAGCGCAGGGGTTCGAGAGATCCCGGCGAATCGAACAAGTGCTTCATCACTCCCGGCAAACGGCCGGCCACCAGGCCGCCTGGGATTCCGATGGCAATGCCCGCCGCGCAGGACAGGCTGAACCCGAAGCGGCGATTGCGCTCGGTGGTGAGCCCCGCAATCGACGGACAGAACGACACCGCCCATGACGCCAGGAAGATTCCGTTGCAGAAAGCCCACGCTATCAGCCAGGCTTCGCCGGCGTTCCAGGTGCGGAGAAGCGCGGCGGCCGCGTTCCCCAGCACCGCCGTCAGGAGCGTGGCTCGCAAACCCGCGCGGCGTGCGAGTTCCGCGGCGGGAATGGTCCCCAGAAGCGATCCCACGCGCATCGCGCCGGCTATCCGTCCCAGAAGATCCTCGTGATACCCCAGCTCGATCAGGTAAAGATTATAAAGAACCAGGAAGACCAGCACGCCGAGATTGAAGAGAGCCGAGGTTGCCTGAAACCGCAGGAATCCGCCGCCGAGACGAGTTCGTCTCCAGTACCATCTCGCGCCTCCGTACACAGTGGGAAGAATGGCGCGCGCGTGGTGGACAAGCCGGGAACCGGCGAAGCGGAGCATACGCTTGATTTGCACCGGAGTCGGCCGGGCATTCCTCAGCGTTCCCTCGTGGGCCATCGGCAGCGCGCGCATCGGCAGGACGCGCCTGCGGAAGATCGCCAGTTTCTCGCGAGCCGATTCTACCAGGCTCAGTTGCAACCAGAGCTCGTCTTTGTTCGGACGAAACAGCGCTTCCACCGGGGACCACGCGTATTGCTCGATCCAGAGCCTGACATCGTCCGGCAAGCGATCGACTTCTTCGGCCGCCACTGGCAAAAGACCGCAACCGAACCATTCCGCGACCAACTGAAAAATGATCGCTTCGAGCCGGCGCAGGGAATCGGCGTGGCATTCCCTCCACCAGGACCAAAAGGCGTCGTCGGAAGTATGGGTGTCGAGAAAATGCGCGATTTCCCAGGCGCGCTGCGTGCGCAGGTCGCCGTGAAGCAGATGCATCAGAAGATGCAGCGCGGCGAATGCCAGGGTGTCCGGCGCGGAAAGCACCGGGAGCGGACGGCCATCCACCATTTTCGTTGCGCGCCGGTCCCAGAAATCCACTGCCCCAGGCGGCCGGGATCGATTCCATCTTTTCGTCCCAAAGCTGGTAGTGCAATTCGACGGCGATGGGAAGATCGGAGGCGTAGAAGTCTCCCCGCCATTCCCATTCGGCCGGGCGAATCATCGGCGGCAGATGACGTCCTTCGGAGCGGCCGAGCGGAAGGTAGCCGAGCGCCAGTAATTCGTCGCGTGCCGCTACGATGGATTCAGGTTTGCACCAGATGTCGATATCCCCCTGCGCGCGCAGCAGCGGATCGGGCGTGTAGTCGGGCGAATGCGTCAGGCCCTTCAGAACGATGAACTCGATCCCGCGGCGTTCGAAGGCGTCCGCGATCTCAAAGAGCGATGCCTTGAGGCGGGCGAATCGCTTCGAGTAGTCGTGGAGGTTTCGCTCGAGGCGGTCGCGCACCCAGCCGGGCATGGCGTCGCCGTGGAAGTGACCGAGCGTCAAGGCAAGGTGGGCCCTGTCGCAAAACCACAGCAGGCTGCGGTATTCCGCGTCGTCCAGATCCCGCAGCAGGCCGCTTCCGGCGCCGTCGAAGCCCAGAGCCTCCAGGGCGGCCCGCGCATAGCGGGGAATCCGCGCTTTCGAAAGGTCCCGGCGCCGCGATGCGGGCGGGGCGCCGTTCGGGCGCGCCCAGGATTCGATTTCTGGATAATAGAGCGCCATCAAAAATCGATTCGCGTCGCGAACTGTATGCGCCTGGGCTGGCCCGCGAGAAGAAGCCTGCCGAAGTACGGCCCGTTGTCCGGGAACGGATCCGGGTAGCCTAGATTCGGATGGTTCATGGAGTTAAACGCCTCCGCCCGCACTTCGACTCCCCACCGCTCGTTGATGGAGAAACGCTTGTGCAGGGCGAGATCCGTCACCTCGATTCCCGGCCCCGGAACGATGTCGCGGCCGGCGTCACCGAACGTGTATGGCGCGGGAGCGCTGAACGCGTTGGTATTGAACCAGTGTTCGGGCGTACGCTGGCTGGCGGGAAGGGTGATCGGCTGGCCTAAGACGACGTTCGGGCGTGTAAACGTGCCTGCATTGGCGGGGTCCGACGCGACGTACATCGGATCGAGCGGCGTGCCATCCTGGACCGTAAGGATGCCGCTAAGTTGCCAGCCGCCGAGCAGCGATCTGTGCCAACTCGCGCCCGGCAGGTTATACACGAAGCCGGCGCTGATTCTCCGACCAACGTTGAAAGTGGAAAGACCCCTTTCGAGGTTCAGATTATTTTCGTCCTGCGCTCCGCCGCCGTCGGTCAGGCCGGGAATGACGGTCGACGAATCGTCGATGGACTTTGACCATACGAAGCTTGCAAGGAAGGTGAGCGACCGGCGCAACCGCTTCTCCGCCTTGATTTGCAGCGAATTGTAAGAAGAATTGGCGATGTTCTCGAATTGGTCGATGCCTCCCAAGCTAGGCCACGTACGCAGCGATTGCAGATTGCCCGGACGCGGATTCAGGTCCTCGCCGGTTTCCGTGTGCAGCGCCGTGTTAAAGCGCCGGAAGCGCCCCAGATCGGTGCCTTTGCTGCCAATGTAGGAAACATCCAATATTACAGCCCCCGGAAGCTCGTGCTGAAAGCCGGCGTTCCATTGCTGTACATACGGCGTCGGAAGATGACTGTCCAGGCCGTAATAACTCGGAAACCCGGTGCTGGAGGTGGAAGGAAAGCCGTTGCGCGTGGTCAGCACCGGCATTACCGTGGCGTCGGCGGTGTTCGATTCGTTTTGGATGTTGTTCAGAACCAGGTCGTAGCTCTCCGCCGAAATCTCCGGGCTGTAAAAGATGCCCCAGCCGGCGCGGAACACCGTATCGCCGCGCGACGAAAGGAAGCCAGGGACCCGCCAGGCGAGGCCCGCCCGCGGCGCGAAGTTGATTGGGTTCGGATCGTGGGCCTGGCCCACATGGACCAGCACGGGCGGCGGCGGGTTTGGAAGCGTGGAATAGTCGAGGTTGAGGAGTGCGTTGCGGGCCTCGGTGAACGGAGCGAAGTAGTCATATCTCAGACCCAGCGTCAGGACCAGGCGGCTCGATATCTGCCAGTCTTGCTGCGCGAAGCCCCCGTAAGTGTTCTGCCGCATGTATGCCTGCGAGTCTCCGACGCTGCGCTGGGTGCTCTGCGGATAGCCCAGCAGAAAATCGGCGAGGGCGTCGCCGGTGTCGGCGGTGCCGTTGCCGGTAAACGCGCCGCTGTACACGTATTCGCCGCGAACGGTGTTGCTCTGGCGGTAGTTGAGCTGGAAATGCGTCCAGTTGAAACCGAATTTGTACGTACGCCGCCCGCGCACACGGGAGAATGTTTCGGAAACGCCCCACGTATTGTCCCGCTGAATTTGGGGCAGCGTAGGATCGTCAGTGACCGTGGCATAGTTCGGAAGATAGAAGTAGGGCAGGCCGAAAGTAAACGCATCGGATGGCGGATTCAGGATTCCGAGGTCGGCAGCGACGTTCTCCTGCCCGGCGCTGAGCGGAATGTCAAACAGCCGCAGGCGGGTGAAGGACGCGCGCAGTTCATTGCTCCAGGACGCGCCGCCCATGGTGTGGCCGAGCGTGGCCTGCTGCGCGCGGACATCCTCGGTTGTGGGACGCAGGGGAAAGTTACCGCCCACGCCGCCTCGTTCGTCGTTCATGGTGTAGCGGGCGAATAGCAGGCCGCCGTTCCTCAGTTGGTGATCGAAGCGCGCCGAGACTGCATCGTTGTTGGTGCTACTGGGACTTGTGTCGAGATAGTTGCCACCGTTTCCGGAGCTGTTCGGCAGCGGCTCGAACTGGGCCAGGTACTGCCGCGCTATAGAGTCGATCTGCGGGCCGGGAATCGTGTTATTGGGAAACGGGATTCGACCGGCGGCGCTGGCGCTGCTGAGCGGGTCGTAGATGACGTTGCCGCCCCGGAAATCGCCGGCGCGCACCTGCGCATCCGGAACAACCTGCACCGAGGGTGATGCCGATTGGCCGCGAACCCCTTCATAGCTCAGGAAGAAGAAAGTGGAAGGCAGCGGCAGATGCCCTCCCAGCGAACCTCCAAATTGATTGCGCCGGAAGGGCGGCTGCGGCAGGTTGGGATCGTCGAAGTAGTTCCGCGCGTCGGTAACCTGGTTTCGAAGATACTCGAACGCGGAGCCATGGAACTGCTGGCCGCCCGATTTCGTCACCATGTCCACCACCCCGCCGCCGGCCTGTGCAAACGCCGCCGGCGCCAGCGAAGATTGAATCCGGAATTCCTGCACCGAATCCATCGGCGGCAGAACCACGATGGCGTACGTGTTCTGGTCGGTATTGTAGGCGCCGTCCAGCAAGTAGGAGTTCATATACGAGCGCCCGCCGTTAATCGGCGCGTTGAGGGCCACGGAGCCGCGCGAGCCTTGTTGAAGGTCGTTGGCGGCATCGTGAACGAAGCCCGAAAGCTGCCGCGGGATTGCGCCGGGTCCGAGGGTGATCAGGTCGGCCACGTTGCGTTCGTCCAAAGGCAACTGCGTAAGGGTCTGGGCATCGATGCGATAGCCGGCGGTGGCGTCTTCGGTCTGGAGCGGCGACACAGCGGTGGTCACGGCGACGGAATCCTCCATTTCGCCGACTCTGAGCTGGACATCGATTTTGGCCTGCTGGTCGACCTCCAGGGTTACGTGGGGTACCACCGCGGTTTGAAATCCTGGGCGTTGCGCACGGACCGAGTAGATCCCCGGGGCCAGCGGCTCGATGCGGTAGGCTCCGAACTCGTCGGTCAAAGCCATGCGTGTGAAGCCCGTGGTCTCCTGTTGAGCGATCACCTGCGCTGAACCCACCACGGCCCCGGATTCGTCGCGAATCTCTCCGAACAGCGAGCCCGACGCGACCTGGCCCCGCGCGAACGATGCGGCCACGCAAAGAAGCAAAACGATTCTCATCCTCGATCTCCATCAACAATCTGTTCCAGTTTGTCTGCCGCCGCGTCCAGGTCGCGGTAGCGCATCTCGTGAACTCTGGTTCCCGCCAGGCACTCCAACGCCGCCTGCCGTTCCCCAACTGTCGGTAAATCAGCGGGCCACGGGGAAGAGGACAGACGCTTCATCGCGTCGTCCCAGGCAACGGGAAGAAGTTCGGCACGTCCGTCCCGGCCGTCGCGCCGGTTCAGAAAGACGACCGCATCGACGCGGGTCTCTACAGCCGTACGGATGGACGGCAAGGAATCGGCACGCACTTCGATGGTAGGCTTGCCGCGAGCGTGCGGGCTCTCTTCGATTCCCTGAAACTCGGAGAACAGCGCGCCGGCGGTAGCCCGAAACCGGAACAGGCGCGGATCGCCGAGCACGGTGCGCGTCCGGCTCCTCCTCACCAACTGGCTGCAATCGTCCGCAATGTAGGTCCAGCCGCGCCGTGCACACGCATAGGCCAGCGACGACTTGCCCGAACCGGAATCTCCTGCGAGCAGCACGCCGCAGCCGTTCCGCGCGACGCATGCGGCGTGCAGGGGAACCACGTGAAGCGATCCCAAGAGGCTATAAGCCATCGCTTCCAGGACGTGGTAGCGAAGGTAGCGGGTGTTTTCCACCAGACGCCCCGTAACCCACGCGGACCCAAACCCAGTGGCCATATCGCAGCACCAGTGGTTCTCCGCGTCCACCGTCCAAACGGTAAGGTTGCGTTGCGCGCGAACCACGGGAGGAGGCGGGCATTCCGGCCCGGCGCCTTCGGACACGATGCAGCGCAGCTCCAGCGGCGGCTCATCGAATCGCCTTGGCAGCCCTGCCCAGCTTTCGCGAGCCGCGTCCAAAACCATCGGAGAGTTGGATGCTACGGACACGGCGAACCCATACGGGTAAAACGCCGCGCGGTGCGGCAGGGGCGTCAATGCCAATAGAGGATCGCATTGCGACGTGACGCCAACGCTCTCTTGCACGGTGCTCATCTTCGACGAGCATAGCCGGACGCCTCGCGGGAGTAATCCGTAAGTTGTAAAGGAATCGTAAATCCGGCGTCGTTTTGCGCCAGACGCCTGCGCTGGCTCCGCGACTTATCTCCGTGCCTGTAAAAGGATTGTGATTTTCCTGTTTGACGCGGCGAAACTGCATCTCAGTGGCAGTACACTGGCGAATATCGCGGGAGAACAAGTTACACATGCGCTCGGCAATTGTTCACTATTGGCTGCTTAACATGCGCGGAGGAGAGAAGGTCGTGGAAGCGCTCTGCCGTCTTCTGCCCGATGCCGACGTGTTCACACTTTTTTACGACGCCGAGAAAGTGTCCGCGGCGATCCGGTCGCACAAAGTCACAGCGTCTTTCTTGAACCCTTTGCGCCGGCATTACCGTTCGCTACTACCTATGTTTCCAATGGCTCTCGAATCCATGGACCTTCGTGGCTACGATCTGGTGATCAGCAGTGAGTCAGGCCCGGCCAAGGGCGTGCTGACTTCTGCGGACACGCGGCATATCTGTTACTGTCATTCGCCCATGCGCTACCTGTGGGACTTATATCCTACTTACCTGCACGACTGGACGCGTTCTCTGTGGAAGAAGACGGCGATGGCGGCGTTTGGCTGTCTGCTTCGAGCCTGGGATTACGCGACGGCCGCGCGCGTGGATGAGTTCGCCGCTAACAGCCGTAATGTTCAGAAACGCATCTGGAAGGCTTACCGGCGAGAGTCACAAGTGATCTATCCCCCCGTCGCCATCGAAACCTTCCGGTGGGCGCCCCCTGGAGACAGTTACCTGGTGGTGGCGGAGTTGGTGGCCTACAAGCGGATCGGGGACGCCGTGCGCTGCTTCACCAGGACCGGGCGGCGGCTGAAGATCGTAGGCGACGGTCCCGAGTACGCTTCATTGAAAAAACAGGCTGGGCCGAATGTGGAGTTTTGCGGCCGTGTCTCGGCGGGCGAGCCGCGAGACCTGTATGCGCGTTGTCGGGCGCTGCTTATGCCGGGTGAGGAAGATTTCGGAATTGTCGCCGTCGAGGCCATGGCGAGCGGGAAGCCGGTGGTCGCCTTGGGCCGCGGAGGAGTGCTGGAGGCCGTGCCTCCCGAGGGCAAGGGCGCCGCCGTTTTCTACACCGAACCGGGCGACGCGCCCTTGGAACAAGCGTTGAAGCGGTTTGAGGAAGTCGAGGCGCTGATCCGGCCCACGGAGCTACAGGCCTGGGCACGGCGTTTCTCGGAGAGCCGGTTCCGCGAACGAATGTCGGACCTGATTGGAAGATCGGCCGGTGAGAGAGAGAGTGAGGCGTTTCTCCCGCGAGCGCTGGAACGGATGGGAGGGTGAGAGTGCGGTTACGGATTGTAAGAATGCTGGCGCCTCTGCCGCTGCTTGTCCAAGCCGCGTTCGCGCAGCAGGGCGAGACTCGCGCAACAGTCGATTGCAGCTCGCAGGCCAGCACCGTTGACCCGCGTTGCGTCACCGGCCAGAGGTCTGCAAGCGAGACCGGCATCGACGGGATGGATCTTCCACGCATCCCGGTGATTCGCGATCAGAATTCGCAGCAGTACCAAAGCGGCCAAACTCAACGCGGGGAAGCCCAAGGGCAAACCGCTGCCGATTCCCGTTTTCCATACGCAGCCGAGGAGCCGACCGCATTCCAGAGATTCGTCGAGCAGTCGGTCGGCAGGCTGTTGCCGATTTTTGGCGCCGAACTGTTCCGGGAAGTTCCCAGCACCTTCGCCCCGGCCGACCGCGTTCCCGTGACTCCCGACTACGTGGTTGGGCCGGGCGATCAGCTACTGATTCGCGCGTGGGGGCAGATCGACCTCAACGTCTCCCCGGTTGTAGATCGCGCCGGCTCCATCTACATCCCGCAAATCGGCTCGGAGACCGTCGCCGGGCTTCAGTTCGCGCAGATCCAGGATTTCCTCAAGACGGCGATCGGCCGCATCTATCGCAACTTCGATCTGAGCGTCAACATGGGTCAACTGCGCTCGATCCAGGTATTCGTTTTGGGACAGGCTCGAAGGCCGGGCGCTTATACCGTCAGCTCTCTCAGCACGCTTGTGAACGCCATTTTCGCTTCCGGCGGCCCTAACACGCACGGATCCATGCGCCGGATCAGGCTGATGCGCCAGGACCAGGCGGTATGCGAGTTCGACCTTTACGATCTGCTGCAGCGCGGCGACAAATCGAAGGACCAGCGATTGTTATCCGGCGACGTGATTTACATTCCGCCCGTGGGTCCGCAGGTGGCCATGGCGGGAAGCGTGAATACTCCGGCGATCTATGAGCTGAAGGAAAGCGGCACGCTCGAAGAAGGCTTGCAGCTCGCCGGAGGACTTACTCCGGTCGCGGCAAAGCGCAAGGCGATCATTGAACGAATCGAAGACTCCACGCGGCGCGTGGTCGAGGCGTCGCTGGCGGGCTCCGACGCTGCCGCCGCGAAGTTGCAGAGCGGCGACGTTGTCAGCGTACTCTCGGTTGCGCCGCGCTTCGAGAATGCCGTCACGCTTCGCGGCAACGTGGCTGATCCGGTTCGTATGCCGTGGCGTCCCGGCATGAAGATCCGCGACTTAATCCCCGACCGCGAAGCGCTTCTCACCCGCGACTACTGGCAGGCGCGCAACCGCCTGACGTTTCCTGCCAGGTCCGGCGAGCCGTCCGGGAACGGATCTCGCGATCTGATCGCGTCCACCGGGGTGGTGGTTTACCCGCCGCCCGGAGGCGGCTTGGAGAGCGGCCTGGATGGCGCGCGAAAGACCGATGCCGCGGCGAGAGTAGGGCCCGGTTCCATCGGCGCTTCGCGCGACCAGGTGCCGTCCGCCAAGAACCACGTGGAGCGCAACGCGCTCGAGACCAACTGGAGCTACGCCGTCATCGAGCGCCGCGATCCCAAGGACCTCACCACCACGCTGATTCCGTTTCGCCTGGGTAAGGTTGTCATTGACGGCGATGAAACCGAAAACCTGCCGCTCGAGCCGGGAGATGTGATCACCATTTTCTCTACGGCCGACTTGAAGCTGCCGCAGAACCTGCAATCCAGGTACGTCCGGCTGGAGGGCGAATTCGTATCGGCGGGCGTCTATAGTGTCCGGCCCGGCGAAACCTTGCGGCAACTGGTACAGCGTGCCGGATCAGGGCCGTTCTGCGCCGCTCGACTGCCGAATCGCGGAAGGTCCTGCACGTCGGCGAGATCGAGGTCGATCTCGAACGCCGCCTCGTGACGCACGGGGACCGCGAGATCCGCCTGACACCGGCCGAATACAACCTGCTGGCCTTCTTCCTCAACCATCCGGACAGGCCTCTCACGCGGGAGATGATTCTCAACTCGGTCTGGGGCTACAGCTTTACGTCCAACACCCGCACCGTCGACGCGCACATTCTCAAGCTGCGGCAGAAGCTGGAAGCGGACCCCAACGTGCCGCGCCACTTCCTGACCGTCCACGCCGTGGGCTACCGTTTCTTGCCCTGAGCCCGCGCGGGTACTTCCCATGAGTGACCCGAACGGCTCTGGCGTTGCGCTCCGCGGTGGAGCGCGGGGAACGGTTCTAATCGTCGACGATACGGAGCTCAACGCGGCCGCGCTCGAGATGGCCTGTTCAGGCATCCCGGGGATGGAGGTGCGGTCGGTATCCTCCGCGCGGGAAGCTGTCCGGATTCTGGACGAACGGGACACGGCGGTGCGCGCCGTTCTTACCGACATTAGGATGCCCGCGATGGATGGCTTCGATTTGATCCGATTCATTCGGTCGCACCGTACGCACGTCAGGATTCCCATCATTGTGGTCACCGCCGATACCGACCCGGAGACGCCGGAACGCGCCTCCCGTCTGGGTGCAAATGCCTTTTTTGGCAAGCCTTTCTCGCCCAGGGCCGTGCGGCGCACCTTGGAGGATCTTCTCTATGTCGATGTCAGCTCGGAATGAAGTTCGGCGCCCGCCGCGGCGGCGGGTGGGCACGGCCTGGCGTCTCGCCGCAGTCGCCGGACTGTGTGTGCTTTCCATCGGGCCTGCATGGTGCCAGGCGTCGCCTGAGGTGCGTCAGATCCTGGATCGCCTGGACCGGTTAGAGGCTCAAAACCAGGCTCTGACGGCCGAGGTGCATGCGCTGCGGGAGGAGTTGGCCGCGCGCGGTGGCCAGCCGGCGCCAGCGGCGGAAGCCACGGCGCCTACCGTTGAGGAGCGGCTCGAGGTGCAGGAGACCCGGACCGCCGAGCAGGCCGAAACCAAGGTGGAAGCAGCCCATCGGCTGCCGCTCCGCATCACTGGAATGGCCCTCTTCAACAGCTATTACAATTCGAACGGCGGCGGAGGCGCCGAGTACTCCACCACCGTAGTCGCCGGGCAACCCTCATCCGGAGGAGCCACATTCCGCCAGAGCATCGTGGGGCTGGACTACAGCGGCCCGGAGACGTTCGGCGGCGGGAAGATTAGCGGATCGCTGCGGCTGGACCTGTTCGGCGGCACGGCGGCAGACCAGTATGTCAGGCTCCGCACCGCCTCCCTCGGAATCGATTGGGAGACCAGCAGCTTCCAGGTGGGTGTGGAGAAGCCCTTGATCTCGCCAAGGGAACCCGAGTCGCTGGCGCAGGTTGGCATCTCTCCTCTGTCCGGAGCCGGCAATCTTTGGAACTGGACCCCGCAAGCGCGTTTCACTCAGGATTTTCAGTTCAGCGCACAGAGCGGAGTGCGAGCCCAGATCGCCGTCGTCCAGACTCAAGAGGCCGCTGGGAGCGCGGCAAGCGCGTATGGAACCACGTCGACTTCCTCCTTGTACTTCGAATCCACGCGCCCGGCAGTGGAAGCCCGCCTCGAGTTTTTTGACGGAGCGGACCAGAGAATCGAGATTGCGCCCGGATTTCATCACAGCGTTTCTCATGTCGCGGGAACATCCGTGCCTTCCGATGTGTATTCCCTGGACTGGCTCCTGCGGCCTTGGCGGCTGCTGGAGTTCAGTGGTGAAGCTTTCGCGGGCCAGAATGTCGCGCCGCTTGGCGCCGGTGGACTGCCGGGCATCGTGGTGGCGCGTTTGGGATCGGCCATGGCCGTCCACTCGCTGGGAGGTTGGGGGCAACTCACTTTCCACGCGGCCCCCCGCTTGTGGTTCAATGTCTTCTCGGGCCAGCAGGACAATCGCAACTCGGACCTGCCGGCCGGCGGCATCGGCAAGAATCTGGCGTACGGCTCCAATGTCTTCTTCCGCCTGGCTCCGAACGTGCTCACGAGTTTTGAAGTGTCTCAGGTCCGAACCAGCTATATCGGTTCCAGGACGCTGGGGTCGAACCACTATGACCTGGCATTGGCGTATCTTTTTTAGCCTGACCTTGCTGTGGCCCGCGGCGGGCGCGACGGTGTTCGGCCGGGTGAGCCTCTCCGATTCGCCCGTTCCAGCCGTTGGCAAGCGCCGGGACTGCTCCGGCGTGGTGGTGTGGCTGGAGCCAGCCGGTGCGGCGGCGCCGCCGGCCGCGCCGGCGCGCACGGGCGTCGCTCGCGTGATCCAGAAGGACAAGCAGTTCATTCCACACGTGCTCGCCATCCAGGTCGGAACCGGAGTCGCCTTTCCCAATCTCGATCCGATCTACCACAGCGCTTTTTCGACGTTCAGCGGGCAGATCTTCGATCTGGGGCTGTACCCGCCCGGAACCAGCCGCACGGTCGCCTTCCAGCGCCCCGGAATCGTACGCGTGTTCTGTAACATCCACCCCACTATGAGCGCGGTGATCGTCGTGTTGAAGGACCCCTGGTTCGCCGTGTCGGATGCAACCGGGGCGTTCTCCATCCCCAACGTTCCGGCGGGCGAATACCAGATGCACGTGTTTGACGAGCGGGCCTCGCAGAGAACCCTTGAAGCGCTCGAACGGCGCGTCACGACCGGCGATAAGGACCTGACGCTGCTCCCCCTCACGATCTCCGAAACGGGGTATGTCGAAGCGCCGCACAAAAACAAGTACGGCCAGGATTACCCCCCCGTGCCCGACGACCACGCCACATATCCAACCCAACGGAAATGAAGAACCCGCTATCGCGAGTCTCGCTGCTTTGGAAAATTCTCCTCTCGACGTCCGTCGCCATCACGCTGCTGTTCGCAGTGACCGGGTGGATAGCGGTCTATAGCGCCACGCGGGCCACATCCTACAGCGTTGAGCACGAGGTCCAGGCCAGCTTCCAGGCTTATCAGTCGTTGTGGAAGTCCCGTGCCGACCGGCTGGCGTCGATCAGCTCGATTCTCAGCGCCATGTCCGACGTGCGAGCGGCCTTTGGTTCGGCCGACGCAGCGACCATCCGGGACACCGCAGGCGAATTGTGGGCGCGCGTATCGGATGAGGATGCGTTCTTCCTCGTCGCCAGCCCCGGCGGCCAGGTGATCGCCTCGCTCGGAGGATCGCCCGGGCAATCGCTGCCACCGGACTTGCAGGTTGTGCGGGATGCCCTCTCGCACTTTCCCGCGCAGGCATCCGGCTTCCTGGCGCGCGACGGCCGCCTCTACGACATTGTGCTCACGCCGGTTTACGTTCAAAGCACCGGCGGCACGGCTCTGCTCAACGTCCTAGTCGCCGGCTACAACGTCGGCGGCGGCCTCGCTGGACGCCTGAAGGACGCTACAGGCGGGAGCGAGTTCCTGTTTCTCTCCGAGGGGCGGGTGATCGCGGCTACGGTTGGGAACAGGGAAGGGGACCTGATCGCGTCCCAGCTCTCTAGCTCCCCCGCGCGGATTGTCTCTGGCGGCATCCAGTACGCACCGCTGGTCACGCCTCTGCTGGATATCGACGGACATGCGGTCGGCCGACTCGCCATCCTGCGGTCCTTCGAGGCGGCGCAACGCCAGATTTCCGCATTGCGGCGGAACATCAGCCTGCTCTGGCTGGTCTCCATGGCCGCGGGCCTGGCGCTGACGTATCTGCCGGCGCGGCGCATCGTCGAGCCGGTGAAAGCCCTGGACCGGGCCGCCGCCGAAGTGGGCCGCCAGAACTACGATTGCGAGGTTCCGGTCAAAAGCCGGGATGAACTGGGCCGTCTGGCGGCGACCTTCAACGCCATGTGCGCGTCCATCCGCGAGGCGCGCGAAGAACTGATTCGCTCCGAGCGCATCGCCACCATCGGGCGCCTTGCCGCCTCGATTGTCCACGACCTGCGCAACCCACTGGCCACGATCTACGGCGGCGCCGAGATGCTCCTGGACTCGCGGCTCTCAGACGAGCAGATCCACCGGCTCGCTGGTAACATGTTCGGCGCCTCTCAGCGAATTCAGGAATTGCTACAGGATCTTCTGGAGGTGGGGCGCGGAAAGGCCGGTGAGATTCGCCTGTGCGACCTCCGTGAGATTGCCGCCGCCGTGGCTGGTTCGTTGGAGAGCGCCGCAGCGGCGCAGCAGGTGCGGATCGTGCTGGAGGCGCCGGAGGGCCTGGAGCTTCCGCTCGACCGGCGCCGCATCGAGCGCGTGTTTCTGAATCTCATGGGGAACGCCTTGGAGTCGATGACCGGCGGCGGCGTTATCACTGTCTCCGCCGCTGCCGAACCGGACTCCGTTGTCGTGACCGTCAGCGACACCGGACTCGGCATTGCCCCGGAGATTCGCAGCCGGCTTTTCCAGCCCTTCGTCACCGCGCGCAAGAAGAGCGGACTAGGCCTTGGGCTGGCGCTGGCTCGCCAGGCCGTGGTGGATCATGGCGGAGACATGTGGGCGGATTCCTCGGAAAGCGGCGCGAGTTTTCTCTTCCGGCTCCCCAGGCGTCGCGGCCACGAAGCGCAACCGGCTGCGGACGAGAGCTGAATCCGCACAGCCACCTACCGGTCGAGATCCCATAACGGACCTCGCATTGAAGCGGTTCCGCTCAGGGTTCTCTCACTCTGTTGTGTCGCGCTTGAGGCGTTCATCGAGAACATCGATCAGAAGGTGTAGCTGACGCCGAACAGAGGAGTGAATTGTTCAAAGACTCCGCGTGCCGTATTGTGCAGAGCAGGAACGATCTGCTGCCTGGGGAACGTAGTGAGATAATCTCGGAATTCCGCCCGCAGGAGCATGTGCGGCAGCAGACGGAGCTTCACGCCTCCGCCGACGCTGAAGACGACTTTCCATACGTCATTCGCAGTGAGGCTGGCGATTTGCGGAATCGGCTGCGGGAACGGCTCCGGACCGGCGATGACATATTCCTTCGCGCCGGAACCTCCGGCGACAAAGGGCCGCAAACGATGTTCGCGCGTCTTGAAGTGGAACAGTAATTCGACTGTCAGCGCATCAGACTGGCCCTGTATGTCGGATTTCACACCGGGCGCCTGAAGGAAAGGGTGGCCGTCTTGATAAAGGTAACGAAACTCGGCCGAGACGTAATTTGAAAACTCATCCCCTAGAATAATGCCGGCTGCGAAGCGGTTTCGAATGCCTGCTTGCGCTGTTTCAGAGGCCGAATAGATTGTGCCGTTCCGGTAGAATCCGTACCCGACGTTGGCCCCAATTTCGTACTGCTGCCCAAAAGCGGCGCCAGCGAAAAGAATGACGACTACAAGCTTCATTGCGGTATTCTATTTCCGCTTTCATAATAGCTGACCATCGCCGCACACCACGGGCTCGCCGGTCCGCGGCTGGCGTTTCATTACGAGGCGACTCAATTCTTCGGCAGATCCGGGCGGTTCCACCAGCCACCGCCTAGAGCTTGAAACAACGCGGCTGTGTCGGCATAGCGATTCGACTGCGCCTGCACCAGGTTGATCAAGGCTTGCTGATAGGCTTGTTCCGCGCTCAAGAGCGCGAGGTAGTTGGCGTAGCCGGCGTCGAGCTGCTTTTTCGTCAGGTCGAGCGTAACGGCGGCGGCGTCCCTGGCGGCAGACGCGGCCCCTAAACCGTCGGCATCTTGCCGGATCGCATGTAATGTGTCGGCCACATTTTGAAAAGCAGTCAACACAGTACTGCGGTATTGTTCGTCGGCCTGAGTGTAAGCTGCTACGGCAGCCCGTTCCCGGTGAAGCAGCGTCCCGCCTTGAAACACCGGCTGAGTGAGGCCTCCGCCCAAGTCCCAAAAACCTCCCTCCGTGAAGAAATGGCTGAAGATGAGCGCCATGCTCCCGGCATCCGCCGTCAAGGCAAAGCTTGGCAGTCGGTTCGCGTGCGCAACCCCGATCAGGGCGCTCGCCGAATGCAGATTCTCCTCGGCTTGGCGCACATCGGGGCGTTGTTCCACGAGTTGTGAAGGAACGGTCAGGGGCAGCTCCCGAGGCAGTTGGAAGCTCGAAAGCTCAAATCTCTCCGGTAGCTCCTGATTGGGAAACTCGCCCGCCAGCACCGCCAGCAGGTCGCGCTGCTGAGCCAATTGCTTAAGCAACGGAGGCAACGTGGCGGCGACTTGCGCGAGCTGCGCTTCCTGCGCCGCTACGTCGAGCTGGCTCGCATATCCTCCGGCATATTGGCTGCGCAGAATCTCCAGCGCCTTTGCGGCGATGGCGATAAGTTCATTGGTGGCGTCAATCTGTCCTCGCAATGACGCCTCTTGAATGGCGGCGGCGGCAATGTTGGAACTCAACGTGATATGCGTCGCCGCCAAGGCAAATCTGGCCTGCTGTTCCTGCGCTTTCAGGGACTCCATTGTTCTCCGGTTCAAACCGAAGACATCCGGCACGAAGGAAACGCTAACCTGCGGAGTAAACAAGCTGTAGGTGAGATTGCCTGAGGCGGTGAAGGGCGAGACTTCGGAGGATGTCCTGGCGCGGCTGGCCGAAAAGCCGGCCGACACGCTTGGATAGTAATAGCCACGCTGCGCCAGCGTGTTCTCTCTGGCAACTAACAGCGCCTCTTGCGCCGACTTCAAGTCGGGATTGGCTTTGAGCGACCGCTCAATCAGATCGTCGAGCGGCTTGGAGTGAAACACGGTCCACCAGTCTCCCGGAATATCCCGTCCCTCAAAGAAGCTTTGCGTCTCCCCGCCGGAAACGTTGGGAGTGCCGCTTGTGGCCGTTGGCGGCGCGGGCGTATAACCGGGGACCTGCGGAGATGCAGGCTTCTTGAAGTTTGGCCCCACCACGCAGCCCACATTGAGCAGCAAAGCTGCTGTGACCGCGATGAGACCAAAAGCGCGCGATTGGCGAATGAGATTCATAGAAATCCGTTTGTTAAGGCCTCCGGTGCACTTGTCTCCCGTCAATCGCGCCGGTACTCCTCTTACTCAGCTCCGCGGATCCCGCAATGACTGGCGGATTGGGACTGAGATGGCGCACGTTGCTGAGCGGCGGCACCGCAGATGCGACTCGCGCCTGGCGCTTTGGGAGTTGCTGCGGAGGTTTTCCCACCGCCGGACCTCTATGGCTGGAGCGCTGAGCCCTTGGAGAAGCGTGGCCCCTCTGGTTTCGAGGCTCAGCGGAGGCTGTTCCATCCGCGTAACCGATACCACAAAGCAAACCTACGCAAGCAAGCATCGCGAACACAAAATGCGTCTTCACCTCGACTCCTCTCCCATCGGGTTTCTCTCACGGCCCAGGAGGATCAGTCGCAGCGCAGGCACGGCGAGGAGCAGCATGACCGGGCCGACCAACATGCCGCCTACGATCACCGTGGCGAGTGGACGCTGCACCTGGCTGCCAATACCCGTTGAAATCGCCGCTGGAAACAGGCCGATGCAGGCGGACAGCGCCGTCATCAGGAGAGGGCGCATGCGCGTGGTTGCGGCGCGGTACATCGCGTCCGCAGGCGCCAGACCGTGAGACCTTTCCTGGTTGTAAAAGGTGATCATCAGGATGCCGTCCATGACGGATACGCCAAACAGCGAGACGAAGCCGATCGCGGCCGAGATGCTGAAGTTGAGACCGGAAACGTACAGCGCGAGGATGCCTCCGACAACGGCGTCGGGAATGCCCGCCAGCGCCAGCACGGAATCGCGGAGATTGTTGAACAGGCTATAGAGCGCCCCGGCTATCAGGATGAAGCTGATCGGCACGATGATCTCCAGACGTTTCTTGGCGTCCTGAAGATCTCCGAATTCGCCCGCCCACACGAGACGGTATCCGGGAGGAAGTGTCACGTTTTGGGCGATTCGTTGTTGCGCCTCCTCGACGGTTCCGCCAAGATCCCGGCCCCGGACGCTGAATTTCACCGGGATAAAGCGCTGCACGCTTTCGTGATAAATCCAGGCCGCTCCCGTGTCCAACGAGATCGTTGCGAGCTCGCTCAGCGGGATATAGGCATTCGTGCCGCTGGCGGTTGTATATCCCACTCTGATGTTGCGGATTTCACCGATGTTGTTGCGGTGTTCCGGCGTGTAGCGGACGACTAGATCGAACTGCCGGTCGCCCTCCAGAACCTCAGTTGCTACAGCCCCGCCCATGGCGGCTTGAACCACCGAATTCACATCCCCCGAATTGAGGCCGTAGCGCGCGGCCTTCTCCCGATCCACTTTGATGTTCAGGTTTGGCTGGCCGAGGACCGGGAAGATGCCGAGATCGGCAACGCCGCGAACCTGGCTCATCTGGTCGCGAACCTGATCGGCCAGTTTCGTCAGCTCTTCCAGGTTGGGACCGACGATCTTGACCGAGTTGACGCCTTTGACGCCCGATATTCCTTCTTCGATGTTGTCCTCAATGTATTGGGAGAAATTGAAGATGACTCCCGGCAACTCGTTCTCAAACTCCCGTTGAATTTGCTCGGTCAGCTTGTCCTTGGTCAGACCCTTGGGCCATTCGTCAAAGGATTTGAGCGGGGCGAATAACTCGACGTTCGAAAATGGCGCGGCATCGCTGCCGTCGTCGGGCCGCCCATGCTGCGAAACCACGGTAAGAACTTCAGGGTGCCGCAGGAGGATCTCGCGCATTTTTCGCGCGGCCGCCTCGCCGTCTTGGAGCGAGAGCGTGATGGGCATGGAGGCTCGAATCCAGAAGTTGCCTTCCTCCAGGTGCGGAAGAAACTCACTGCCCAGCCGCGGCGCGATAAAGAAGAAAGTTCCCAGGGACAAGGCCAGTTCCATTCCGACCACCAGGAAGCGGTTTTTCAGCGTAAAACGGAGGGCCGGGTTGTACAGACGGTGCAGCACGCGGACAACGATTGTCTCCGTCTCCTTCACGCGCTGAGGGATCAACATCGAGGCGATGACAGGTGTGACCGTGAAGGTCGCGATCAGCGCCCCAGCCAGCGCATACCCGTAGGTGCGCGCCATCGGGCCGAAGATCTGTCCTTCGACTCCCTGCATGGTAAAGAGAGGCACGAAACCGGCCACCGTGATCAGCGCCGAGAATAGGACTGCCTTGTCCACCTGGAGCGCGCTGATCAGAATCAACCGCAAGCGATCCGTCCAGCGGAAGGCCGGCCCCGCCTCCGCGTGCTCGATGGTCGTCGGGTCGGGACCCCAGTAGCCCCGCGCGAGACGCTGCAACAGACCCTGTCTGTCTTCGGGGTCTCGCTGAAAATTCCGGAAGACATTCTCGACCAGGATCACCGCGGAATCGACAATGATGCCGAAATCGACTGCGCCGACGGAAAGCAGGTTCGCGCTTTCCCCCGTAATCACCAGGAGGATGGTGGCGAAGAACAGCGCGAAGGGAATGTTCAGCCCGACGATGACCGCGCTGCGAAGGTTGCCCAGGAAGATCCATTGGATCAGGAAAACCAGCATGCATCCGAAGATCAGGTTGTGCAGAACGGTATGCGTGGTGAGGGCGATCAGGGACGACCGGTCGTAGAACGGAACAACCCGGACTCCCCGCGGCAGGCTCCCATCGTGATTCAGTGTGTCGATCGCCTCCTTGACCTTGGGAATCATGTCGGCGGTCTTTTCCGTTCGTCTTTGCACCACGATGGCCCCGACGACATCGTCCTGCCGGTCGCGGCCCAGAATGCCAAGCCTTGGCCGGTAGCCCACCGAAACCGTTCCGACATCCTTCATCAGAATCGGAACACCGTTCTCCTGGCTCAGAACCACAGCCTCGATGTCGTTAACCCTGTAACCTTCGGTCAAATCGTCGCTGCCGCCATCGTCAATCAGGCCGACTCCGCGAATATTGATGGATTGCTGGCCTATGCGGATTTCGCGGCCGCCCACGTTGATGTTGGCGTTTCCGAGTGCGGTCAGAATCTGGGGCACGGTAACGCTGTAGGCTTCCAGTTTGTGAGGGTCCACCTCGACCTCAAACTCCTTGGTGGGGCCTCCCCAACTGTTGACGGCTGCGATGCCGGGGATGGTCAACAGCCTGCGCGCGACGATCCAATCCTGAACGGTACGCAGATTGGTGATTCCAAAATGCGGCGGGCCGACGACCTGATAGCGGTAGATTTCCCCAGTCGAACTGTTGGCTTGGATAGTGGGCACCAAATTGCCCGGCAGGTTGACATTCTGCGTCATTGCCACCGACGCCTGGCTGTAGGCGAAGAAATAATCCACGCCATACTTGAAGCTGACGCGGACAAACGACAGGCCGTAGAACGAAGTCGAACGGATAACCTCAATGCCGGGAGTGGAGTAAAGGCCGATCTCCATGGGCCGCGTGTAATAGCGCTCCATCTCCTCGGCGGATAGGCCCGGTGCCTGCGCGGTGATTTCCAGAATCACCGGGGTCGGGTTCGGATAGGCCTCGATGTTGAGCAACTTGAAGGCAACGAACCCAGCGACGGCAAACAGCAGCAACCCCGACACCACAATCGCCCGCCGGCTCAAGCAAAATGCAAGAAGAGACTTGAACATGGCTGGGTCCTAGTCGGTCGGTGGCGCTGACAACATGCTGCTGAGAAACACCGCGCCATCCGATACGACCAACTCCCCACGCCGCAGACCGCTGAGGATCTGAACGCGATCGTCTCGTCGCAGGCCCGTTTTGATAGTTCTTTGCTCAAAATGGCGGCGGTCGGTTGTCACCCAAGCGGTCATCGTGCCATCGGGTTCGCGCACCACGCCGTTGGCCGGTACCGCGATCCCCGCTGTCGGACCTTCAACACGAATTACGAAATTCGCGAGCATGCCCGGACGCAGCTCATCCTTGGGGTCCTCGATTTCCGAACGGATCGTGCCTCGGTGGGTATTCGGATCGACCATCGGGTAGATTTTCGACACCTTGGCTCGAAAGACGCGGTTGGGATAGGCCATAACCTTGACTTGAACCGGCTCTCCCAAATGGAGCAGCGCGATGTCGCTCTCGATGACATTAGCCAGCATCCACTTGATCGTCATATTCGAAACTGTGTATGGCGCCGGCGGGTTCCCCGGCTGCACCATCAGCCCCGGCGGTGCGTTGTACGATGTGATCTGGCCGGAAATGGGACTATGAACGACAAGCGCAGGGTCAATCTTGCGGGACGCGATCATTTGGTCGATTTCCGCGTCGGTCTTGCCAAAGACGCGCACGGCGTCTCGCGCGGCTTTGAGAGCTCCGTCGGCAGTCTGTTGATCCGAGGTCGCCTGCTCCAATTCTCGCAGCGCAATTCCGGGAAGGCCCTTGACGCGCTCCAGTTCCTTGTTAGTCAATTCGAAAGTCGCCGCCGCGCCGATGAGCGTTGATTCCGCCTGGATGAGGTCGGGGCTCTTGATCGTATAGAGCGGCTGGTCCCTCTCAACTTCAGCGCCGAATTCCACAAAAGCCTTGATAATGGTTCCTTGATAAGCCGGAAAGACTTGAACCGATTGCTCATCTGCGAAGCTGATGTTGCCAACCGTCTCCCTCTCAACCGGGAACTCATAGGTCCCCACCGGCTCGATCTTGATTGAGTTCAGTTGGCTCGGGGACAAATCCACGGCAGGGGTAGCTGCTTTGGAGTTTGCGGCAGGCGCATTGGATGTCTTGCCCGATTGCTGGGGCGTATTCCCGTCTGCGGCTTGCCCACGGCTGTGGCAGGACCCCAGAAGGGCCGCGGCGACAACAATTGTTACGGCAGCCCAGCACACGACAACAACTCGTTTGCTGATGTGAATCGAATGCTTCTTCATTTCCCTTCTTTGGCCCCCAAGCGTTCGCCAATTACCAGAGCTTCGCTCGTTCTTACACTCTAGCGCGGAGGAAACTGGACAACCACGAATCTTACGCTCGGGCCGGAAGGTCTTTTGATTATTCGCATGATCGACCTGGAGTTCACGTCTGCGGCGTTTAATCTTTGCACCGACGTGGTGATCTTTTGGCTAGATCTCTGGCGTCATTGAGGCAGTCGCCATAATATTGACTAAGTGGGCCGAGGCGGAGGCCGAGCGCAAAGCTGGTGATCTCCCAAACGAGGATGTTCGAAAGTCGCGGACACAACGTGGCTAGAGCAGCAGCACCGAACTAAACCATGCACGATCAAACAAATGAGAATCGAGTTCGCTTAGTCGTACTCGATAACCACGGTCTGTTCCGGGCCAGCCTTGCGAGGCTCCTGGCGTCTGTGAGTGGCTTCGAAGTTGTCGGTGAGTGCGGTACCTCCGCTGAAGCGTTGGAGATGCTCAACGGTTCTCCCGTCGATGTCGTACTGTTGGATTTCGATTTCGGGGCGGAACACGCGAACGATCTCATATCAGCAGCCCGCAAAGCTGGCTATCGGGGCCGGTTCTTGATTGTCGCCGGAACGACCGACGCGGAGCGTTCAGCCAATGCCTTGAGGTTCGGCGCTTCGGGTGTTTTCCTGAAATCGGAGGTTCCGGAACGACTAGTACAGGCGATCAGGGTCATTGCGAGTGGGGCAGTTTGGATCGATCAGAAGATTATCCAACTCCTGGCCGATCAGTGCCTCAACCAGCCTCGACGTGGAGATCAGGAGTCCGGCAGCGCACTGGAAATCCGCGAGCAAAGGGCGCTCCTGGGCATCCTTGGCGGTCTCACGAATAGGGACATCGCCGAAGGCATGGGCGTCTCGGAGAGTTCCGTTAAGAACATATTGCAGGGTCTGTTCACCAGGACGGGTGTCAGAAAACGAAGCCAACTTGTCCGGCTGGCCCTCGAAGGTTCGCTCGGAAACGTGCATCAACTGGTGCAGCAGCAGGGAAAGAAGAACGACGATGGAACGCAAGCCCCAAGTCCGGCAGAGTCTCACGATGCGGCTCCGCCACCACCGGCGGGGAAGCAATCGCTCGGTTAATCGTCCGATTGGCCCGTTGGAGATCCTGTTCGGGAAAACGGGAGTCCGCACCCCAAGCCAGCTTGTTCGGGTTGCGCTCGAACACTACCGAATCCCCTCGGTATGATGTGAGAAGGAGTGAAGACAAATATATGACGAATCGTATCGGTAGTTCCGGCAGGCGGGATTTCTTGCGCATGATGGGCCTGGGGGCCACCGCCCTCGCGCTCTCGAACACCGGCTTGGGCGCTGCTACCGCCGCCAAGCCTTTGCGCGGGCTTTTTCCGATTGGATTCACGCCCTTCACCCCGGACGACAAGATTGACCTCGACGGCCTTGCCGCTCAAGTCAAGTTCTGCAATCGCGGGAGCGTGCATGGCCTCATGTGGCCCCAGAATGCCAGTGGTTGGAACACCATGTCCGAAAAGGAAAGGCTGGATGGCGCTGAGGCGATCCTCTCTTCCGGTAAAGGCGGGAAGACGGCGATTGTAATCGGCGTCCAAGGCACGGATCTCGACACCGTTACCCGATACGCCCAGCACGCTGAGGAACGGGGAGCGGACGCGATCGTATCGCTTCCTCCGACGGGTGTGAGCGACGAAAAGGCAATCCTTGCCTACTATCAAAAGGTCGGAAGTATCACAAGCCTTCCTTACTTTGCGCAGGCCGTCGGGAACATTAGCGTGGACTTGCTGGTTGAAATGTTCAAGACGATCCCCACTTTTCGTTATGTCAAGGACGAAGCGGGCAACCCCCTCGAACGCGTCGCGGAACTGCGCGAGAGGACCGGCGATCAATTGAAGGTATTCTCCGGAGGCGGTGCCAGCACGATGATCCTGGAAATGGAGCGGGGATTCTCCGGCGCCTGCCCGTACGTCGATCTGGCTGACGTTTTTGCGTCTGCCTTCGACTTGTGGCACGAGGGGAAGAAGCGGGAGGCGTTCGACATGTTCGGAAGGATCCAGGCGTTCGCCAGTATCACGCCCGTCAGCTCGGTAGACATCATGATCGCCCGGGGAGTGTTCAAGCCGGGGACCAAGCTCCATACCGCGGCGCCGGCGGCCGCGGCGGCTGGAGGACGCGGTGGTGGTGCTGGTGGCGCCAGGCCGCGCGGGATACAGTTGTCAATCGAGGAAATCCGCAAGGAGCTCGATGCGTATCTGAAGCCCTACCTGAAAGCTTGACAGCATCAAGCTTGCTGCACGTGCCTGGCGGTAGTTCGATGCGCCCTCGCCGAGGACCGCAACGAGTGCCGGGCCTATCGGAGCTGTCTACGCATTGAAATCAGTCCAACTACGGGGCTGCTACCTGGCCAGCACCACGCCGGGCGGGGACGTGGACGCCCGGGCAACTACCGCCAGGGCGGCCAGGTAGAACAGGCCGCCGATGATCAACGTCTGGATCAGGCCAAGATAGATGGAGCACACCAGCGCCCCCACCGAACCGAGCACGCTGGCAGCGGCATTCAGAGACCAGGCCCAGCGCACCGAAGGCGCGTGCCACTCCTCCAGCCGTCCGAGCCCGGTGGGAAATTGCATGCCCATCACCAGGCCCAGAGGCGCGATCAGCAACACGGCGATGGCCACTTTCAACGGGATGGGGAGCCACACCAGCGCGCCCAGCAACCAGGAAGCGACCAGCGCCAGCAGCGCCGCCAGCAATGCCACCGTGCCGAGCGTTTTGATGAGGCGGCCTTCGTCCTTCCCCAGCACGCGCCGGCTCAACGCGCTTCCCACCCCGCTCGCAACCAGCATGGAGAAGATCACCACCGTCAAGGCATAGGTGGGATGGCCCAAGAAGAGCACGAATTTCTGGATCAGCCCCACTTCGATCAGGATGTAGCCGGCGCCGATAAACAGGAAGTACAGCAGAAATCCGAGCACGCCGCGCTGGCGCGGGAGGCGCGTGCCCAAGACCAGCGGCGGCAGCACCAGGATCAGCAGCGTGGCCACCAGGCTCACGCCCATCAGGCCGAACAGCAGCGGCACGGCTTTGTTGACCTTGTAGTCGGCGGTGTCGTGAGAGGCGGTACGCACGAAGGTCCACAAATCGCGCGGCTGCACCGAGTAGAAAAAGAACGGGCGGTTGTCGCTGACGGGGGTGATGTCGAAGGTGTAGTTCCGCTCGTAGTCGTCGGGATTGGGACTGTGGAGCAGATCGTAGAACTGATTCCGGACGTCGCGGCCGGGAAGGTAGAGGGCTTCCATGCCGGCGGCCGATAACAACGCGCGCGCGCGCCCGATATCGGCCTCGCTGAAGGGCTTTCGGGAAATCAGCACCGTGTCGCGCGCGCCCCAGCCGGCGGTGGAACCTTCGCGGCCAATTATGAAATGACGCCACGCAGCGGCTTCACCCAGTTGGCGGAGCGCTTCCATACCCAGCGAGACCAGGCGCAGAGATTCGCGCGGCGGCTCGAGGCCCCAGCGGGTCACGGCCACCATGCCATCGGCGGTGAGGCGCGAGAGGTAATCGCGAAAGGCGTCGGTGGTATAGAGATTGTTCTCGGAAAGCGCGAAGGCTCCGGCCGCAGTGGCCGCCCAGGTATCCACCAGGGTGGCCTGTAAGACCTGGTACTTATCGGTGGTGCGGCGCACGAAGCTGCGGCCATCCTCGACGAAAATGTGGACATCGGGGCGAAGGTAGAGACCGCGGCTGAGCGCGGGGAAGCGCTGGCGCATGATGGTGGTGGCAATGATGGGATTGATCTCGACTCCGGTGATGTCGTGGCTGCCGGAAGCGAGAGCGCGCGCCACGTCCCAGCCGCCGCCCGGCCCAATGATGAGAGCCTTGGCGCCCGGCCGGACGGCATAGGGAAGGCTGGGGCCTTGCTCGAGCAGGTCGCGGCGATCGCGCGGGGTGAGGTGGTCGAAATCGAAATCGGCGATGGCGGTGGACGCGTCGGCATCGATGTAGATAGTGTCCCGGCCTTCATCGGCGTTGTGGATAATGGCCACGCGCGAGAAGTTGTTCCACTTGACAAACCATTCGTGGGCCAGCGTCTGACCCTTGGCGTGGCTGATGTCAATCACCGGGTGGTGCTGGTTGTAAGCCAGAAAGGCCACCAGCACCAGGGCCAGCACCACCGAGCCGCCGCGACCGGTCACCGACCCGGCCATACTGTACCAGATGGCCGCCGCAGTGGCAAAGGTGATGGCTGCGCAGACCACCGTGCTGGGACCGCCGAACTGGTTGAGCAGGGGAACCAGCAACAGGCACCCGCCGGCGGCACCGAGAAGGTCGCAAAAGTAAACACGGTTGACGCGCTCGATGGTCTCCGAGATGGCCAGCGAAAGAATCGTCCCGGAGAAGAAGAACGGCAGCGCGGTGGTGAAGTAAATGAGGGCCAGGTCCCAGTTCGAGGGGTCGTTCTTCTGGGCCAGTATCACCCCCAGCGCCAGAAACACGAAGAAGCTGTTGATGGCGCTCAGAAGGCCCAGACGAGCGAACAGAGGAGCCTTCCAGCCGGCTACGACGTAAGAGAAGACGCCGCCCGCACCCAGGCCGAACAGCGCGATGGAGATGGCCAGGAAAGCAAAATGATAGTAGAAGACCACCGAGAAGATGCGCGTGAGCGAGAGCTCCAGCAGCAGAGTGGCCATGGTGGTAAGGCCTACGCACAAGTAGACCTGGGACCAGGGCGTGGGCGGCGTTTTTACCGGGCGGGAGGAGTCAGGCATGCCTGGCCCCTACTGAACGGCGATCTGGACGGTGTTGCTGAGGCTGTCGGGGAACAACAGGGCCACGTCGACCGTGCCGCTGGGAACACCCGCCGGTATCGTCACGTTGACTTGGTACAGGCCCACGGAGCCCGGGCTCAGACCAGCGTAAGAAGGCGTGGCCGCGAAGGTTCCAAAGATGCCGCTGCCGAATTCGACTATGGGCGCAAGGCAGGGTGGCGACGCGGGACAGGTGGTGAGGCGCGCCAGCGGTTCCGCCCCTGGCGCCGGCACGTTGGTGCCGACCGCCGGATTCGTGGGTCCCAAGCCAATCGCGTAAATCGTCAGGACGTCGCCCACTTGGGCCGGATGCGATGTTGCGCCGGGCCCAAAGTACCCCACCGGCGCTGGATAGCTCAGGTCTTCGGCGTTCTGAATCGCTCCGAAACTGGTGCCGCCGGCCAGCAGCAGCCGCGGCGCCCGGCCGGCGACCTGCACCGACACGGTATTGCCGGAGATCCCGTCGCGCTGGACTTGAACCAGCGCCGTTCCCACGGGAGTCTCCAGGGGGACCTGGAACGCAATCTGGTAGTAGCTTGTAAAGTACAGCGGTGCGGCACTTCCATTCACCAGCACCGAGGAGGAGGAACCGGAAGCGGTGATGTCGGTGTCCAGGGGCACGCTGGGGCTGAAAGCGATGGGGCTGGCAAACCAGAACTGCTCGCCAAACACGTCTACGATGTCGCCGGGCGCCACGGCGTCTCCGCTGCCGAAGATGGCGTTGTCCACGACTCCCATATAGTTGGCAAGCGGCGCGCCCTTGGCGACCACCTGAAAACTGACGGGGACGCCGACCGTGCCATTGACGGCGTTGGAGGCGATGGAAACCGAGCCGGTATAAAAGCCCGGCGCCAGTGTGCCGGGATCGAGGGTGATAGCGGCCCATCCGCCGGAATTGGCCGAGGCCGTCAGCCATGTGCCGCCATCGGTGGTGGTGGAGCTCACCGCTCCAATCGTAAGGCTTCTCTGCCCCGGGTTGTTGAGCGAAATCTGCATGGCGAGCGGCGCGGCGCCTTGGGCGAGCCGCTCCGTAACCTGGCTGGGAGACGCCTGGGCAATCGGCTGGGTGGTGAGGTGCATGGTGACGGGAATGGTCTGGTTATCGGGCGCGAAGCTCGAGCCGCTGGTAACCAGCGATCCATTGTAGGTGCCCTGCGCCATGCTGGCGGGCGGCGCCACGTGTACGTTGTACGGATAGGTGAACCGGAAACTGCCAGCGCCATTCACGGTCAGGCTGAGCCAGCGGTTGCCATCCTGAGTGGTTGCGACCCCTGCCAACGGGCTATTGGTGGAGAACGAAACATCGCTGGTTGAGCCGGGCGCCACATACACACTCAACGCGCCGATGCGCACGGTCACGGTGATGGTCTGCGGAGCGTCGACGACGTCGGCGGCGCAGTTCACGGTTACGCTGGCGGTGTACGTGCCGGCCGCCAAGGTGGATGTGTTTAGCGCCAACTGGAGAGGAATGCACGTGGAGCTGGCGGTTGTCGTGGTGCAGGCGCGGGAAGGCGCGAAGGATGTAGCAATCCATGAAACGGACGACGCGGGATTGCTCAGCGAGAGCGAGCCATCCCCGGCGTTGTAAGCTTCCACGATCTGGGTGCCTCCGTTGGCGCCAACGGGCAGGGGGACGGGGACCACGGCGCTGTTCACAAGGCGCAGCATCGGCGCGGCGTGGAGGAGCGTGGCGAAGCCGAGAGGGACCAACGCGGCGCGCAGGAAACGCCGCACCATCAGACCCACTCCAGGGCACCTTTCTTGTAAGCCCAGATGTAACCGACAATCAGGATGGCCAGGAAGACGGCGACTTCCGCCACTCCAAACCAACCCAGGGTGCGATACCGAACCGCCCAGGGGAACAGAAAGATGGTTTCGACGTCGAAGATTACAAACAGGATGGCAATGAGGTAGAAGCGCACGGTGTAGCGCCCGCGCGAGTCCGAAGCGGCTTTGATGCCGCACTCGTATGCCTCGAGTTTGATGCGGGACGGGGCCGAAGGGCGTATGAGCATGGCCGCCACAATCAGCACCACGGGGAAGAGAATCGCAATGACCAGAAAGATTAAGATGGGGACATAACCGCTCGGCATGCGACCACTATAACATGCTGATACGGCTCCCCAACGCGCGTGGAAGCCGCGGCCAGCGGGTTCAGCGTGGCCGCCGCGTTTGCCGGCGGATGCTCACCATGGGGCCCGACTCCGGGATTGATTCCGAGAGACAATGGGATGGCCGATGCCTTCCGATCCGCGCCTGATTTACTCCCGGCTTCTCGACGAGCGCCGCGCCGACATCGCCGCGCGCGAGCGGCGCCACCGGATTCTCGGATATAGCCGGTTGGCGGCCGTCACGGGCGCGGCGGCAGTGGTGTGGCTGGCGCTGGCGGGCGAACTCTCGATCGTCTGGGTGGCCGTCCCGATAGCCGTATTTGCGGTGCTGGTGGTGATTCATGACCGGCTTCTGCGGGTGTTGGAGCGGCGGCGGCGCGCGCAACGGTTCTTTGAAAGAGCGCTGGCGCGGTTGGATGGCAAATGGGCTGGAAGCGGGGAGCCGGGCGACCGGTACCTGGATGCGGCGCATCCTTACGCGCGGGACCTGGACCTGTTTGGGCCGGGATCGCTGTTCGAGCTTCTATGCACGGCGCGGACGCACATTGGCGAGGATACGCTGGCGCGGTGGCTGCTGGCCCCAGCCAGCCCGGAAACCGTGCGCGCGCGGCAGGAGGCCCTCGACGAACTGCGCCCGCGCGTGGATTTGCGCGAGGACTTGGCGGTGGTGGCGGAAGAGTCCCGGACGGGAGTGGACCCGGTGTCGCTGGCGGCCTGGGGCGAACCGCCGGGGTTGCTGGAGCGAGGCCGGTTGCATGCCGCAGTGCGGGCGCTCACGGTGCTGGGGATGGTGGGGGCCTCGGCGCTCATCGCGTACGTCTTGAGCCTCATGGGAGCGGTGGGGATCTCGGAGACGGCGTCCATTCTGCTGCGCGATATCTTCCTGGCGGCACTGGCGGTCAACGCCACATTTCTATATCGCACGCACCAGCGGATCGAAGCCGTGGTGACGGCGGCGGAAGAGGCCGCGCACGAGCTGAAACTGCTCTCGGAGGTGCTGCTGCGGCTGGAACGCGAAAGTTTCCAATCGCCGCTACTGGCCGCGCTGCGGGCCTCGCTCGATACGGAGGGCGCGCCGCCTTCGAAGCGAATTGGCCGGCTCAACCGGCTGATGGAGCTGATGGATTCCCGCGATCACCTGCTGGTGCGGCTGGCGGAACCGTTTGTGCTGTGGACCACGCACCTGGCCTTCCACGTGGAGGCGTGGCGGCGGCACTCGGGGCCGGTGGTCCGCAGATGGCTCACGGCCACCGGCGAGATGGAGGCGCTGTGCTCGCTGGCGAGCCATGCCTTTGAGCATCCGGACGACCCGTTCCCGGAGTTCACCGCAGAGGAGGCGTTACTGGAAGCGGAGGCGATTGGCCATCCGCTAATCGAGGAAAGCCGCCTGGTGCGCAACGACGTGCGCATCGGCGGGGCGGGGTGCCCTTTGGGCCCGGCTGGGCCGCGGGTGCTGGTGGTGAGCGGCTCGAATATGTCGGGCAAGAGCACGCTGCTGCGTACCCTGGGAGTGAATGCGGTGCTGGCCCAGGCAGGCGCGCCGGTGCGGGCCAGGCGGCTGCGGATGTCGCCGCTGGCGGTGGGCGCGTCCATCCGGGTGACGGATTCGTTGCAGGGCGGCGTATCTCGGTTTTACGTGGAGATCCTGCGGCTGCGGCAGATATTGGATGCCACTGCGCGTCCGGGCCCAGAGGGCGCCCCGGTGCTGTTTCTGATCGACGAATTCCTGCACGGCACGAACTCGCACGACCGGCGCATCGGCGCGGAGGCGGTGGTGCGCGGGCTGGTGGAGCGGGGCGCCATCGGGCTCGTCACCACGCACGACCTGGCGCTGGCGGATATCGCCGGCGTGCTCGGGGAGCGGGCCGCCAACGTGCATTTCGAAGACCACATCGAAGGCGGGCGGATGGTGTTCGATTACGCGATGCGGCCGGGGGTGGTGCGGAAAAGCAATGCCATCGAGTTGATGCGCTCCGTGGGGCTGGAGATATGACGGCCGAAACCATTCGGGAGCTGGCGCGCGAATGTGGATTTGAGCTGGCCGGAGTGGCTGCCGCCAACCCCCTGCCAGAGCGCGCCTGGTATCGCGAGTGGGTGGCCTCGGGTTTTGCCGGCGAGATGCGATATCTGACCGGCCGGGGCGCGGCGGCGCGCGACGATCCGCGGAACCTGCTGGCTCCGGCGCGGTCGGTGGTTTCGGTGGGCAAGCTGTATAACACGCCGTGGCCGTACTCCACGCAATTCGACGCCGGCGGGCGGGCGTGGATCTCGCGCTACGCCTGGGGCGAGGATTACCACGGCGTGGTGCGCCGGGGCCTCGCGCGGCTCGACGCCATGCTGCGGGAACGCGCGGGCACGGAATTCGAGTCGAGGATTTGCGTCGATACGGCGCCGCTGCTGGAACGCTCCTATGCGCGGATGGCGGGTCTGGGCTGGATCGGGAAAAATACCTGCCTGATCAACCAGGCGGGCGGCTCGTGGTTCTTTCTGGGAGAGCTGCTGGTATCGCTGGCCATTGACGTGGGCCCGGAAAATGCTCCGCCACCAGACCGGTGCGGGACGTGCAGGAGGTGCATCGACGCCTGCCCCACCGCGGCCCTTGTGCCGGCCGGGCCGGGGTTTACGGTGGATTCCCGGTTGTGTATTTCGTACCTTACCATCGAGCTGCGCGGCGCAGTGGCGGTGGAGCGGCGGGCGGGCACGGGCGGGCACGTTTTCGGGTGCGACATCTGCCAGGACGTTTGCCCGTGGAACCGGCGCGCCGCGGTGACGGGCGACCCGGCGTTTGAGCCGCGGCACTTTGCACCGCCGCTCGAAGAATTGGCCGGCGTGACCGGGGACGAGTTCCGCTCGATCTACGGCGGCACGCCGGTCATGCGCGCCAGATACGCGGGCTTCTTGCGCAACGTAGCAGTTGCCATGGGCAACCGGAAGTTGGAGAAGTTCCGCGCGCCGCTGGAGAAACTGGCGGCCTCCCAGGACGCGGTGGTGGCGGAACATGCGCGTTGGGGTCTCAAACAATTACGATAGAAGTTGTGAGACTCCTACTGCTGGCCCTGATCGCACTGGCGCCGCGGCTGGTGGCGCAGGAGACCGTGGTGGCGGAGGGCTTCGACCACTTCTACAATTTGGAATTCGACCAGGCCATCGCGGATTTCGAAAAAGCCATCACGCAGAATCCCAATTCGCCGGACCTGTATAACCACCTGGCGGAGAGCATCGTGTTTCGCGAAATGTATCGCGACGGAGCGCTCGAAAGCGAGCTGGTGTCGGGCACGAATTCCTTTCTGCGGCGGCCGAAGCTGAACCCGGCGCCGGAAACCGAGAAACGGTTTCTGGATGAGATCGGCAAAGCCATGGCGCTGTCGGAGGCGCGCCTGGCGAAAAACCCCAACGACACCGGCACCCTGTACGCGCTGGGCATCTCCTACGGGCTGCGCTCGAATTATTACTGGGTGGTGAAAAAGGCGTGGCACGATTCGCTCAAGGACGCCACCGCCGCGCGGCGCCTGCACAATCGCGTCACCGAACTGGAGCCCAACAACGTGGACGCGCGGCTGGTCGAGGGCTTGGACGATTACATCGTGGGCAGCCTGCCGTGGGGATGGCGGATGCTGGGGTTCCTGGTGGGCATCCACGGCGATCGGGAAAAAGGCATTCGCACGGTCCAGGAGGTTGCCCGGAATGGCACGCTCGACCGCGTCGAGGCCGAGGTTTTTCTAGGCGCGCTGTACCGGAGGGAAAACCAACCGCGCCAGGCCATCCCGCTGGTGACGGACCTGATCCAGAGATTCCCGCGAAATTTTATATTGCGGCTGGAGCTGTCACAGATGTACAGCATGGCGGGCGATAAGACTCACGCGCTGGAGGCCGCGGAAGAAATGGCCCAATTGAAGGCTCATCATGCCCCGGGCTACGACCGCGTGCCGTGGGAAAAGATCTACTTCCAGGAGGGCACCATCGAGTTCTGGTACAACGACCTGGACCATGCTTTGGAGAATATGAAGAAAGTGGCCGCCGCTTCCGCATCCGAAGAGGTGGACCTCAACACGGGCGTGTCCGCGTACCTGCGAATGGGCCAGATTTACGACATGACCCACCGGCGCGCGGAGGCTCTGGAAGCATACAGGAAGGCCATTCGGTACGCCCCCCAGGCGGAAGCCGCCCAGGAGTCGAGGAAGTACCTCTCGACGCCCTACCGCCGGATGTAGCGGCGCGGCGCCGGAATGCCCGGATCAATCCGGGTCGATGGTCACCTTGACGGGCTGCTCGATATACTTGGCATCCTTGCCGGCGGTCAGGATCATGAGCGCCAAACGGCCGGCGGCGGCCTTGGCGGGGATCTTGAACTTAATGGAGGTGTCGGTCTGTTCGGTGACCTCAACGATGAGATCGTTCTTGCCGTCGGTGAGGTACACCTTGGACACCAGGTCTTTCTGCAGGTTCTCACCAGTGATGGCAATCACATCGCCCTTCTTCCCGTTGGGGGGATCGACGGATACCATCCGAGGCATTGCCTGTTGAGCGTAGGCTGCGAAGCTGGCGGCCACGAGTAGCGGAACTACAAAAGACAGTTTCATCTCAATATCCGGTCCTCTGACATCAATGCTATGTCCATTGAGGCGGAAATTCAAGCGCCGGAGTGGGGGCGGGATGGGGAAAAGTCCGGGGAAGGAAGCGGGACGTGCTAAAATGCTTCTCAGGAGCGCGTTTGCGATGCCGACGCCGGTCCACCTATTTTGATCCAACATCATCAAAATAGGGGGTTCGACTCGATCATTACGCGCTGGTGTGCAAGCTCCTGGTCCGTTACGGACAAGGGAGAAGCCTAAAGGCGCTCGGCGGACGCCCACCCCGTTTACAAACGTGGGTCAATAACGGGGCCGGCACGGCCCAGCGGCGCGCTCCGCGACGCTCCATCCAGAACATACTATCGTTGGATAGCCTTCCGCTATTCGCCAAGGCCGGTATGGGTGATCGGAGGAATACTGCACTCGGTTAGCGTTGGCGTGATATCGAATGGCAAATTACGCCCATGACAGTACTAACTTTCCGGTTAACCCTTGCGCAACACCGGGTCATAGGGTTTAATTGGCCAGGAGGCCGAAATGGCGCAGTGGCTGCATGATTTCTGGCTGGATGAGCAAGGGCAAGACCTGATCGAGTACTCCCTTGTGATCACGTTCATTCTGCTTACGTGCGCCGCGTTCGTTTACAGTGGCACACCCATCGTGAACAGCCTCTGGATCAAGGCGAACACCCAGTTGGTCTCCGCCAACTCAGTGGCCAGCGGCAATTGACCGCGAAACATCCCTTCCACTTGGCCGCGCCTCAAAGCAGGCTAGAATAGTAGCGCATACCCAAAACATGAAGACCCTGGCAATGATTCTCCTGCCCATGCTATGCGCGGCCGCGGGCGCGCCAGCAGGGACGGATGCGCTGCTGGATGCGGCGCGCGCGGCGCCGGCGGAGTTTGCCGCCGATACCATGATCCGGATCGCGGCTCTCGACCAACTGGAAAAGGCGCGTCGAATCGAGCTGCTCGAGCAGGCGTTCCAGAAGGCCTCCGGCGCCCAGCAGCCTTACAAACGCCACGCCACCTTCGGGCGGCTGAACAGCTCATCCGTTTTTTTGAACCGGGCCTACGGGCTGGATCTGGATGCCATGTCGCTGCGCTTGCGGGCCATCGAGGCGCTGCTGCCACTGGATGCCCAAAAGGCCCGGGATCTGTTCCTCCAGACGCCGCCTCCCAAAACTCCGCCGCTGAAGTGCGACGACTTTCTGGTTTACGACGTGGGAAGGTTCTACGACACGCTGGGCAGCATTGCGCGCCAGTCGTACACGGCCCAGGAAACTCAGGCAGGCGAACCATTCCGGCTGCTTGAACGGTTCGCCGGCGCCATCAAGTCCCCCGTCGAGGTGGGGCCGGTGGCGCGGATGCTGGCGGCGGCGAGCGTGAAGGACGCCGATTTCCGGGCCCTCGTGAACTCGTTCGCGCAGGCAGTGGGCAAGATTTCGGGCGACGACCGCTCCTTTGCCGGTTCGATAACGGCGGGCCAGCAGATCCTGGCGCTGGTGGAGGAGTTGAAGCGGCGCCAGTTGTCGCCGCTGCCGCTGCTGGAGGCCTACCGCCTCTACCTGGTGATCAACCTCTCCGCGCCGCGGTGCGCCGACGACGATTCCATGCAGGGCAGCGCATTATCTTTCGGCCTCTTCACGGGGCAGACTATCGATCAGGAGGCCCAGGACGCTGTCGCGTTCTTCAATCAACGGCTCCGCATGGCGCCGCTACAACCGATTCAGGAGGAGGAAGCCACGCCTTCCCGGTTGGAAGGGGTGGCCACCGGTCTGCGCTCGTGCGAGGACGCCGAATGCCACGCCATCGCGGAACAATACCGGGGGCTGGTATTCGACGAAAACGGCTCCCCTTACCCGGCCGGCCAGCAGTACACGCCGGCATGGCGCGGAAAGCTGCGGGAGTTTCTCGCAGCCTTGGCAAAGTGGCAGGAGAGCGCCCCCGGCGAGCGTCCCACCACCGAGGAGCACTTCCGCATCAAATCCACGGCTTACGGCGAGCTGCTGGGGCTGGCCTCCAATGGCCCGGATCGCGAGCTGGTGCTGCGCGCCATGCTCGACTACCTGAAGCAGAACCGGTTTCAACAGGAGAACCGGATGGAGTGGTTCCTGCCGGTGAGCGCGCTCATCGGGCGAGTAGCGCTGGACCCGCAGGCGCTGGGACGCCTTGGGGAGGAACTGCGCAAGGTGGATGACCCGATCATGGCGCTCTACGCGAGCCTGGAAGCGGTGGCGCCGCGCACACCCGAGCAGATAGTGCCGCTGCTGCTATAGCACGTCGGCGAAACCGCGCTTCATGTGGCGGAAGAAAAGTCCTCCGGCGATGAACAGGGCGATGCCGTAAGCCGTCGCGATGGCGAGATCTTCCAAATCGGGGATGCCGGAGCTGAGCAGAATCGTGCGGTAGGCGCGAACCACATAGTACAAAGGGTTGGCCACCAGCAGAAAGCGCGCCCATGGCGGAAACTGCTTTTCGGTAATAAAAATGGGAGTCAGCCAGAACCAAAAAATCAGGACTACGCTTATCACTTGCGCGGTATCCCGAAGAAACACGTGGAGACTGGCGACGATCCATCCGAAGCCGACGGCGAGCAGTCCGAGGACTACGAAATAGATCGGCAGCAGGATGAGAAAGACGCTGATCTGGTTGATCCAAACCGCGGTAGCGGCGATCATCAGGACCAGCGCCAGCAAGTGACTGACCAGGGTGGAAAGAAAAACCGAGACCACAATCATCTCGGAGGGAAAGACGGTTTTGGTGATGAGGCTGGCAGAATCCAGCAGGCTTGAGGCGGAGCGCTGCACGGTCTCGCTGAAGAGCAGCCAGGGAAGCATGCCGGCGAAGATGAACAAGGGGTAGTTGCGAACACCGGGAGGCGGCGGCACTCGCATGCAGACCTGGAACACGAACATCCAACTGATGAGCAACGCGAGGGGATGGATGAGGCCCCAGATCCACCCTATGGCGGAACCCACGAAGCGCTGCTCGAAATCGCGGCGCACGAGTTGGAAGAGCAGGCTGCGCCGCTCGACCAGATTGCGCAAAAAAAACGCACCGGGAATTCGCCTGGGCACAATAAAATTGAACAATACCAATTTTTTCAATAACTTGCAACGGAAAATAAGGTGTTGACACCGGTATGTCCGAATTGCTACAGTTTGAGATTCGCCAATTCGATAGTTCAAATAGCCCCACCGGGTCTCGGAAGCGGAAGTTCGTTCCGAATCTCAACTGATCCGGCCGGAGAAGACTATGAAGCAACAGTATTTTATTGTGGTGGTGGCGCATTCGCTGCGTGGCAGGCTGCGTCGCATCCACATCCCGCACCAGGCAGTTTACGCCATCCTGGCATTGGCCCTCCTAGGATGTTTCTCGGTCTTCGGTTTCGTCGCCAGTTATGCCCGCATGGCGTGGAAAGTGGCCAACTACAATGCGCTGGCGCGAGAGGCGGATGGCCTTCGCGTGCGCTACCAGAGTTTGCAGAAGGTGGTCAGCCAGACCAACGAACAGCTCGCCAGCCTGCAGCTTTACGCCAAGGAGGTTTCCGTGGCTTACGGCATCAAGCAGAAGCTGGAAGGGCCGGCGGATATATCGGCGGAAGGCAAGCTGGTGCCGACGTTCGCGGAAAGCATGCAGGATTACGACTTTCTGCGCACCACCAACCTGCTGGCGCTGCCCAGCCGCAAGTCCGGCCGGCTGCGGCCACCGGGCGCACAGCCGAGCATGTGGCCGGTGCAGGGCCTGATTACGGGGCCGTACGGCAAGCGGTCGGACCCGTTCTCTGAAGAAGGAGCGTTCCACAAGGGAGTGGACATCAGCGTTCCCAGCGGCACCGCGGTGCACGTAACCGCGGACGGCATGGTGATTCAGGCCGAGTTTGTGACGGGCGGTTACGGCCGGCTGGTGGTGGTGGACCACGGCGGCGGCATCCAGACTTACTACGCGCACCTCTCGCGCATCTACGTGCATGCCGGACAGGAAGTGCGGCGGGGCGACCTGGTGGGCGCGGCGGGGAGCACGGGGCGCGTCACGGCGCCGCACCTGCATTACGAAGTCCGCGTGGGCGGCACTCCCATGAATCCGCGCCGGTATCTATCGACCGCCGCAATATACCAGCAGACTCCGCGGAAAGATTTTCCGTTCTAGGGTGAAGCGCCTCCGGTTGCGGTACCCTGTACGTAATCATGCGAGTTTTCATTGCGGCAGTGCTGTGGGCGGGGTGCGCGTGCGGTCCGGCTTCGCAGGCGGGCGGGATTCCCGAGTATGGCTATGAAGTGGTGCACACGTATCCTCACGATCCAGGGGCCTTCACGCAGGGCCTGTTCTACCTGAACGGATTTCTGTACGAGGGCACGGGTCTGCCCGGCGAGTCGTCGATTCGCAAGGTGCGCCTCGAAACCGGCGAGGTGCTCCAGAAGCGCGATGTCCCCGACCCGTACTTCGGCGAAGGCATCATCGCCTGGAAAGACCGGCTGCTGGAATTGACCTGGCAAGCGCAGGCGGGCTTCATCTACGACCTTGGCAGCTTCGCGCCGCGGGGAGAGTTCAAGTATCCCGGCGAGGGGTGGGGGCTGACCGAGGACGGCAAGCGGATCATCATGAGCGATGGCACGCCGGAACTGCGGTTCTGGAACCCGGAGACGCTGAAGGAACTGGGCCGCATTACGGTGACCGACGAGGGGCGTCCCGTGAGAGATCTGAACGAGCTGGAGTGGGTGAAGGGCGAGATCTACGCCAACATCTGGCAGACGGACCGGATCGCGCGTATCGACCCCGCCACGGGCAAAGTGACCGGATGGATCAGCCTGGCGGGACTGGCTCTGCCCGACGGACGCTTCGTGGAAGGCCAGGGCGACGTGCTCAACGGAATCGCCTACGACGCCAAGCGAGACCGGTTGTTCATCACCGGAAAAAAGTGGCCCAAACTATTTGAGATCAAGCTGGTGAAGAAGACGGGCGTGCAGTAAGCATCCAGCCATCACGCGAGATCCGGAATTAGAAAGCGGGCGGGTGTGCCGGCGCTTTGCGCCACGGCTTCGGCGGCCAGGTAGCCGCTGCGGACGGCGCCTTCCATGGTGGCGGGCCAGCCGGTGCGGGTCCAATCGCCGGCCAGAAAGACGTTGGGAGGCCCGGATTGAGCGGCGGGCCGAAGGGATTCGGTTCCCGGGGCCGCGGAGAACGTGGCGCGCTGCTCCTTGACCACGTGGGCCTTCACCAGGTTGGCCTCGTGGACGCGTGGAAAGTAGAGGCGCAGGTCGCCGATGGCGATATCCACGATCTCGTTGCGCGGAACGTTGGTCAGTTCGCGCGAGGCGCTGACCACCAGTTGCAGGTAACGGCCGCGATCCTTATTGAACATCCACTGCATGGTGCGGCCGAGCAGAGTGGCATGGGGCAGCGTGGTGACCTCGCGGTCGAACCACAGGTGCACGCCGGTGATGGGCGAGTGGTCGAACGCGGGGGCCGGCAGCCCGACGGCTTCAAGACGCTCGAAAGGCAGGGCGCAGATGTAGTGATCGGCGGCGTGGCGCTCACCGGCCACCGTGAAGCCGGAGCCATCGATGCGCTCGACGGGGGAGCGCAGGTGAAAGCGCACGTTGGGCAGGCACTGCCAGGCGCCGGCGGCATAGAGTTGGGCGAGGGGAACGCTGGGAATTCCCAGCTCGTAGGAATCGGCGCGCGCCAGAAATCCCAACCAGAAAACCTGGAAGCCGTGCACGGCAGCCATGCGGTCGAGGTCCTCATTGACGGCGCTGACCAGGACCTGGCGCCAGAAACGGTCGATGGCGCGCGGCGTCTGGCGTTGCTGGAGGAGCCAATCCAACATGCTGATGCGGTCGAGATCCTTGCGGCGGGTATGCTCGCGGCGGATGGCGAAGAGAGCGCGCGCGATGGCGAACTTGTCGGCGCGGCCGAGGCAGCGCATCCGCAGAAACGAGCCGGTGAAGTGAAAGGGCGCAGGCAGGCGGCCGCGGCGCAGGACCGAGAGGCGGCCTCCGGGTTCCAGAAAGTAGACCTCACGATAGAAGCGGATGCGGTCGCGGACGCCCAGGCGCTGGTAGAAATCCAGTAGGTTGACGCAGCAGCGCAGCAGGAGGTGCTGACAGTTATCGATGGTCTCGGCGGAATCCTCGTTCGCGCCGGGAATCGGGTAAGACGTGGCGCGTCCGCCCAGGAAGGGGCGCGCTTCGAAAAGGTCCACGTCGAAACCAGCGCCGCCCAAAGCGGCTGCCGCGGAAAGGCCGGCGAGGCCGCCACCGGCTATCAGAACCGAGGGCATCAGCAGCCAGTATTACATGCCGGGGAAAATGCGGAAACGCCGGGCCGGTGCATCGGCTCGGATTAGAATAGTGGTGGGAGCCTGCCCTGCTGCCGGTGGTGACGAAAACGATGCCCGCAACGAGTCGGTTCGCAATCCTGATTCTGTTGTTCTTTCCGGCCTCCTCACTCACCGGGCAGATCGTCTTCAGCCGGCGCGTTTACAAAGAGCGGGGCCCAAGTTATCAGCAGATTTGGATTTGGAATCCGTCAAGCGGTGTACTGAAAGCTCTGACTCACTCACCCCGTAACCATTTTTTTCCGGCCTGCACGGGCGGCAAGATCACCTTTGTCTCATCCCAGGAAGAGTGGGACGACAACTCGAAATTGTGGATCTTCGATCCGGCGAGCGGGGAGGAGCGCGAAATCGGCCCGCCGCCCATGCCGCCCGGCCACGAACCATCGCCGAAGAATGGGTGCTCTATATTCGCGAAAGCCGGGAGCCTCGAAGCTTGCAGTAAGGACGAGGACTTGTCCGTGTCGCGGGCAGGCAAGGTGATCGGTCACTTTGACATGCGGACGAACGAGTGTCCGATCGACGACCGCGGGACGATTGCGAAGTGCGACACACCGATTTTGTCCCTTGAATGGTCTCCAGACGCGAAATGGCTGCTGGTGGGGGGAGTGATTGATTTACACGAGGCCGACTACAGCGTGGTCGAAGCTGCCACGATGAAGCGCACTAAGGTTGCGATCGCGAGCCAACATGACATTTTGTGGCTGCCCGGAAGTGACGAGCTTCTCTACACGACACCCGAAGATCTCGCGCCATTGCCCGGCGCCCGCCGCGAGCGCAATGTCCGGGTCCAGCACCTTGTCTTATTCGACCCAGCAACCGGAAAAAGCACGGCAATTACCTCAGGCATCTCCGATAACTTTGACGTGTCGTTGTGCAGCCCCTGACCTGCCGAATCGCCGCTAAAGCAAGGCGCCCGGTATCGCCCGCCCCTGCTGCCGGGCCAGCGGCTCTTCGGCTCAAAAAATGCCGCTTTCCGTAAGCGTGCTTACGGTCCTTGATGGCGAAGTCCTTTGTTTCCACCGTCCGCCAATCGAAAACCGAAAGCCTCTTTACGGCTTGGCCTCGTTTCGTCACGACCGGGCTGACCGGAGACGGGCAGCGTACTTGCAGGCGGTGAGTGAGCCAACCGGTTAGGCACTGGCAGCCACTGGCAGCCGGGCACGACCACCGGCGCTGGACTTCGTGATAAAATTCAAGAGTCCCCTCCTACTCGATCTCAGAGACACGGGTAACTAAACACATTTATGCAGCCACAGGAACCTAAGAGAGTACTAGCAGTAGTCAGCGATCTGTTCTTCTCGGTGAAGCTGGCGGATGCGGCCAAGCGCGCGGGGCTGGCGCTGGAATTCGTCAAAGAGTCCAAAGAAGTCCTGGCCAAGGCGAAGCAGCGGCCGTCGCTCATCATTTTCGACCTGAACTTCGAGGCGGCTCAGCCGCTGAAGGTGATTTCGAGGCTCAAGGGAGATGCGGAAACCAAGGGGATCAGCTTGCTCGGGTACCTGTCCCACGTGCAGGGAGAACTGAAACAGCAAGCCCATGAGGCGGGATGCAACATGGTGCTGGCGCGATCGCAGTTCTCGCAGAACATGCCCCAGATTTTCAGGCGGCACGCAGCGTGAAGCGGGCCAGGGCCTCGACCTTGCCACGGGCGGCGCCGGAGTCGATGGATACAGCGGCCACGGCGATCCCTTCCAGGAACGTGGACACGCGTCCGGCGGCCACCAGGGCGGCGGCGGCATTGGCCAGGACGATGTCGCGGTGAGGGCCGCGCTCACCGGATAGAACGGCATGGGCGATGGCCGCATTGCGCGCCTGGCCGCCGCCCTTCAGATCCTCGGGGACGGCCGTGGGGAGCGCGAAATCCGCCGGCTCGAGCGTGCGGCGCTCCACCTGGCCATGGCGGATCTCGAATACCAGCGTGGGGCCGGTAGTGGTGATTTCATCCAGACCGTCGGAGCCGTGAACCACGAAACCGCGCGTCAGTCCCAAAGCGGCCAAGGCTCCGGCGATCAGCTCGGCGGCCTTGGGCGACGGCGCGCCGGCCAACTGGGCGGTGGCGCCGGCGGGATTGGTGAGAGGGCCGAGCAGGTTGAAAACGGTGCGCATCTTGAGGTCCACGCGCACGGGCTGGGCGTGCTTCATGGCGGTGTGGACGGCGGGGGCGAAGAGAAAACCGATGCCGATCTCGCGAATGGCGCGAGCGGCTTCGCGGGGCGAAAAGGCGATGCCGATACCCAAAGATTCCAGCAGATCGGCGCTGCCGCAGTGACTCGAAATGGACCGGTTGCCGTGCTTGGCCACGCGCACGCCGGCGCCGGCAACCACAAACGCGGCGATGGTGGAGATGTTGAATGTGCCGGCACAGTCGCCGCCCGTGCCGCAAGTATCGAGCAGGGGCTCGTCGCCGAGCTGGTGATCGATGGGCTCGGCCATCTGGCGCATGGCGCGCGCGAAGCCGACCAGCTCGTCCACGGTCTCGCCCTTCATGCGCAAGGCGATCAGGAAGGCCGCGATCTGGGGGTGGCTGGCCTGGCCGTTCAGGATGGTCTGCATGGCCGCCAGCGCATCCTCGGGTGACAGGTCCTGGCGATCGGCGACGCGCTCAAGGTACGGCAGAAGGGACATGATACTATGTTGAGTGGTTTGGCTTTCTCGCCATACTAACACAAGCGGACTTCCATGAAAATTCATGAGTATCAGGCCAAGGCCATCCTGGCCCAATACAACATGCCCGTGCCGCGCGGCGACGTGGCGTATACGGCCGAAGAGGCGGAAACGGCGGCCAAGCACATCGGCGGCAGCGTGGTGGTGAAGGCCCAGATCCACGCCGGCGGACGGGGCAAGGGCGGCGGGGTCAAAGTGGCCAAGAACTCCACCGAGGCGGCGGAATTCGCGCGCCAACTGATCGGCATGCGGCTGGTCACGCGCCAGACGGGGCCGGAAGGGCGCACGGTGCATCGGCTGCTGGTGGAAGAGACGCTGCCCATCGAGCGCGAGTTGTATCTGGGGATCGTTCTCGACCGCGTGCAGGCGAAGCCGGTGTTCATGGCATCGGCGGCGGGCGGCATGGAGATTGAAGAGGTGGCCGCCAAGACGCCGGAGCTGATTC